>Ga0172382_10006132_pt1 | contig 17611 bp, 18 predicted proteins | sample Leawel138RmetaG_FD_122245 | JGI IMG/M metagenome (GOLD analysis project Ga0172382, IMG submission 122245) | Leachate microbial communities from a municipal landfill in Southern Ontario, Canada - Leachate well 138R metaG | ecosystem: Engineered > Solid waste > Landfill > Unclassified | place...
GGAGGGCTTACATTAGTGTTCTGGCTTTAACAGAACAGAAGCAAATCATAATGAACAAGGTGGCTTAACTAGTAAAAGCTCTTATGATCAGACTGAAAATTGCGAACACTACTGGACACTAGCGTTGGTGATTAATCCTTAGAAATATATAAAGAACTTTTACATATGAAATTAATAGAAATTAGTGGAAAAACTCCAACACTCATACAACAACTTGTTGAAATTTGGGATAAATCTGTCAGAGAGACACATCTGTTTTTATCCGATGCTGAGATAAAAGATATAAAGACATATGTTCCTCAGGCTTTAGATTCTATTACTCATTTGATTATTGCCATACATGATGAACACGTGCCTGTTGCTTTTATGGGGATTGAATAAAGATCATTACAAATGCTGTTTTTGTTACCGGAATATAGGAAAAAGGGATTGGGAAAACAACTTTTACAATATGGTATACAAACCTATTTTGTAAACGAGGTAGGAGTGAATGAACAAAATCCGCAAGCAGTAGGATTTTATGAGCATATGGGATTTCACACATATAAAAGAACTGAGACAGACGAGCAAGGAAATCCTTATCCAATATTATATATGCGATTAACCTAAAGTGCGTCTATTGATCCCATCTTACGTATAGCCTTATCAATACAGTTCGACTCTTATGCTCAAAGTACATCTCTTTTCTCACGTTAAGGTTCCCAAAGATATATGGTTGGACCTCTTTTTGAACTGCTGGATCACTACATGTATTAATCCAGTTTTGGGATAATTGTTATTCGCATTATTAGGGGATATGTACGATGAAGATGTTCTCTAAGAGACATGAAAAAGAGGAGGCGCTTAGGCCTCCTCATGTAAGTTTGTTCTTTGTGTTTACTTGTTGCTTTGTACAAGCTCTTGCATGTATTGCCAAGCTTCTTTATCAGTAAATCCTTCGTGAACAATTTTACGAACAGCATAAGCCATTTCTACACTATGTTCACTTTGGAAGATATTTCTTCCCATATCTAAACCAGCTGCCCCGCCTTGCATTGAGTTATAAGCAAGGGTAAGAGCCTCTTTCTCATGAAGCTTTTTACCGCCTGCAACCACAATAGGTACTGGACATGCAGCAACAACTTCTTCAAAGTTTTCACAGTAGTAGGTTTTAATAATATGAGCACCCATTTCAGCTACAATACGGGTTGCTAATTTAAAGAATCTATCTGTTCTCTCCATCTCTTTCCCGACAGCAACTACCCCTAACACAGGAATACTGTAACGCAATCCTGCATTAATACATTGAGATAAGTTGTCTATGCTCGATAATTGTCCATCTGCACCGATAAATGTCTGTACAGCGATACAATCAGCGTTCATCCGAATAGAGTCCTCAATATCTACTGCGATAACTTCATGACTCAAATCTTCATTGATCATTGATGAACCTGATGAGACACGTAGGGCAATAGATTTACCACAATCGGGTGATACTGAACTTCGAATTGCTCCTCGAGTACCCATCAATACATCAACAGCGGGTAATAGCTTCGGGATGACTAAATCGAGCCTCTCAAGTCCAGATACTGAACCCATAAAATAACCGTGGTCGAAAGCGAACATGACAGTATTACCACTTACTGGATCAAATATGTTTGAAAGATGTTTTTTCATCCCCCAATCGAGGTTGTTAGCACCTTTTACATAAAAAGATCCTTGATTCTCAAATGGTACATCGACCGCAAAATCCTTAGACACTTTGAGACCATCAATATCAGCCATCACATTTCTCCTTTAAATAGACGGCTACTGTCTCCAGTAGCCGCTCTTAATTTCACACTTCTTTAGAAGTCGTAGTTATCCATATTAGCTGTCGTAAAGACTGCACGTTCTGGAAGTAATACTACTCCTGAATCGGGTGCTGTATAAGCGTCTGGATCTAAGACAGTATTTGGGAATACTTCGACTTTACCAATATCTGGCACATCAATGATATCTCCAACTCTGATATCATTTCCACTAGCAAGGTAGTATCCTAAGTAACAACCTAAGGCACCTTGAATCTGACAATCCCATAATCCCCAACGAGCTAACACGCCAGCACGTGCATAGTTCTTCATAGAGTTAGGTGGTGCAAATCCAACAATGGATACATCATCTTTGTTCATTCCTAAGTTTTGAGCAGCTTGTGCTTGACCTGGAAGGGCAGTGGAGTCGTTACAAATAATTCCATCGATGTCTTTGTGGGCTAATAAAATAGCTTCACCAATGGTAATTGCTTTTTCAGCATCTTGTTCTGAATAGAAGTTACTTGGGTTAATATTTATCCAATTAGGATATTTTTGTCTGATGTAAGCTTCTCCTGCGACTCTCCATGAGTTTTGGTCAGCAACAGTTGCTTGTGAATAGTGCCAGACATACTTAATTGGATCACGAGTGACATTCTTCCCACGCTCGCTCATAGAGTCAGCTAACATGTCGACAAGCATCTCTCCAAGTTGTTCTGGGGTTCCTTGAGATACCATCACAGTACGAGCATCGTTAGATACGTCTGAGTCCCATGTGACAGATTTAACACCAGCTTTCATTGCTTCACGCATAATGTCATCCAAACCTGTTGCATCAACAGATGAAACAACAATAGCATCTGCTCCGCTATTGATTGCGTTATCAATAACAGTTACTTGGTTTGCTACTGAAGCTTCTGGACTACCATCATATTTTACAGTAAATCCATGTTTTGCTGCATAAGCTTGTGCTCCATCATTAGCAGCTTCAAAGAAAGCATTTCCTGTAAGTTTTGGAATAAACACTACAGTAATTCCTTTGTCTACTTTCTCTTTAGCTGCTCCGGCAAATACTAATGTGCCTACTAACAACAGTACTAGAAACACTACGATAGTTTTTCGCATTTGTTCCTCCTCCTTCATTTCTGTTGCCTACTCGACAACAGAATCCTAATTATTTAACGAGGTAGCTCTCTTACCTCGTAATTTTGCAAAGATCTTTTGAATATGTGGGTTTGTTGCACTAAATCTCAGAGCAACCGACAATACAAGTAAAATACCTACTGGAATATCTAAATATTGAGTATTTACATTAGCTAGTGATAATCCAAAGCGGAGAATACCAATAACTAATGCTGCTAAAGCTGTCCCTATGACTCCACCTGTACCACCTAAGTTACTTGTTCCCCCCAATACCACGGCAGTAATTACTGGAAGAGTGATCTCTTTTCCTAAATCAGATTTAGCAGTTCCTAAATAAGCTGTAAGAAATATTCCCGCTACAGCAGCTCCTAGACCTGATAGCACATATGTACTCATCACAATTAATTTAGTTCTCACACCACAAAAAGAGGCAGCTTGTCGATTAACACCACATAAAAAGACATAGCGACCATATTTAGTTTTGTGTAACAACACATACGCAAAGATCACAATGACAATAAGGATGATGAGCTGACTGGGTATAATACCGAAAAATCTATTTCTTACAAAAGAAGTGTAAGAAGTAGGGAAGCCACTAATTCCTTTATAGGCTTCGGTTGAAGAGAAATTAGTAAGTAGTAAAGCAATGCCGGAATATAAGAAAGAACCACCTAAGGTAACGACCATAGGTTGTACATCGGCATAAGCGACAAAAAAGCCACTTAATGCTCCACATGCAATGCCAATAAGAAGGGAAATAACAATCGCTATTGAAAGGCTAAAGCCAAAATCATTCCAAAGAATTCCAATAGTGATTGAAGTAAGTCCAACTATAGCTCCAGATTGAATATCAATTCCGCCTGTTACTAACACAAAGGTGACAAATGTAGCAACTATTGAAATAGTCATGAAGTTATTTACACTTCCAAGTAACACCCGAGGCATAAGGAAGCGTGGATTAATAACCCCAAAAATATAGATTTCGAGTATTAACAGTACAACAAGAAATAATTCCCATCGTAATAATTTTTTTGATGCACTACGTAGGTTTAACATACTACACACGCTCCGTAGAAGGTTCTGGATGGATTACTTTTGCGGCCAGTCGTTGCTTTCTCATTCTTTCAGCACTGTTGCGGTGAATAAGAGAGTCTGAAACAACAATTAAGATCAATAAGATTCCAGTGATGGTGTTATCATAATCTGATGGAAATCCTAAAAAGACTAAGACTCGAGATAAAGATGCCATAATAGCAGCACCTACGGTTGCTCCAACCATGGAGCCAACTCCACCAGATAAGCTAATACCACCAAGAACACATGCAGCAATGACTTTCATCTCATAACCCATTCCAGCAATGGGGGTGATAAAGCCAACTCGACTCGCATACATAATTCCACCAATACTTGAGAAAAGACCACTTAAGATAAAGGCGACCATTTTAGTCCCTTTCACTGGAATCCCTAATAAGTTAGCTCCATCTGGATTATCTCCAACTGCTCGGAAATATTGCCCTCGTCGTGTTTTGGCCATAAGGATACAAATGAGTAGCATCAGAAACAAGGCAAACAAATAAAAGAACGTAAAGGTATCTAAGAATTTAATCTGACATAACTGTTTAAACGCAAATGGAAGATTCTCTACCCATTTACCCTCGGTGTAGACATAAATGAGACCACGAACAATACCGTTTGTCCCTAAGGTCATTATAATTGAGGGGATTTGTAAGTAATTTACTCCAAATCCATTCACCACACCGATCAATGTTCCAACAATCAGTGGCGCAATGAAGGCTAGGGCAGTGTGTCCATCTCGTACCATAATTCCACTGATGGTACTGGTGAGTCCTAAAATAGCTCCAACTGATACATCAATTTCGCCTGTGATGATGACAAAGGCGATACCGATTGCTACAACGGTGTAAACAACTCCGCTGTTTAAACTTAACAAGATATTATTAATTTCCAAAAATGAGGGGTTAAATAAACCAACACCACCATACATGAGAATGAGAAATATGATTGCCGTGGTAGCTCTAGGAATGTTCAAACGTTTACGCATTCATCGCCCTCCCATTAGTTACTCCAAAAGCAGCAGCCATCAGATTATCTTGAGTAATTTCACCTTTAGCAAACTCTCTATTTATTCTCCCTAAGTGCATTGATAATGCTCGATCACTGAGTTCACTCACTTCCTCAAAATCTGAAGAGATTAATAGGATCGCTAAACCCAAGGATTTTAATTGTTGGATAATGGCATAGACATCACCACGAGCACCTGCATCAATACCACGTGTTGGCTCATCTAAAATTAAGACAGTCGGTTCAGTAGCTAAAGCACGTGCAATAACGACCTTTTGTTGATTACCACCAGATAAAGAACCCATTCGTTGATCAGTCCCTGTTACTTTGGTACTAAACAGATCGATATAATGAAGGGCAATATCTCTCTCTTTTCTCTTTTTTAAAAACACTTTGCTCATGTTTCTTAGTTTTGAACTGGTGGTGTTACTTCCTACATCTAAAATAGAGAAAATGCCGTGCATGAAACGGTCTTCGGGAACATAGTTCAATCCTTGATCCATCACTTTCCGAGTAGAACATCCTGTAATATCTTTCCCATGGAGAGAAACGGTTCCATGACTAATGGTATCTCTACCGAAAATAGTAGTTGCTAATTCGGTTCTACCAGCTCCAACCACACCTGCAAGACCTAGTATTTCTCCTGGATATATTTCAAAACTTACGTCATGAAAACCATTTCCACATAAATCTTTCACCTGCAGTACAGGTTGTAGAGTGTCGTATTCAATGTGCTTTTCATGCTCTTTAATAAAACTCTTTTGGGTGACCTCATCGGGAAGAAGACCCTTAACAAGCATATCATAATCAAATTGTTGTACTGGCCCTTCTAAGGTAATAATACCATCTCTCATGATGGCTACTCTATTAGCAATAGTGAACACTTCATTAAGGCGGTGGGTAATGTAGATAATGCCAATCCCTTTCTTTTTAAATTCTTCAATAATAGAGAAAAGAGATTTTACTTCATTAAATGTTAATGAACTTGTCGGCTCATCTAATATGAGAATACGTGCATTACGTAACAATCCACGTAAAATCTCAACAAGCTGTTGCTCGGCAATAGAGAGGCTATCTGCTTTTCTACTGATATCAATTTGCCAGTTGAGCTGTTTCATCAATGCTACGAGACGCTTTTCTAACTTTTGAGGATTCTCTTTAAAGCCCATCATCACATTCTCTTTCACACTCATATTAGGAAAGAGCATCGGTTCTTGTGGAACTAAATAGATTGCATGAGAGAGGGCAACAGAGGGTTTGGACATATTAATAAGATCTCCAGAGATATAAATATCCCCCTCATCCTGGTGATAAATCCCCATGATAATTTTCATGAGAGTAGATTTACCAGCACCATTTCCGCCAATGAGTGCTAGGACATCGCCCTTATCTAAATCTAAATCAATTCCTTTTAATACCTTGTTGAGACCAAAAGCCTTAGTAATAGAACGTACAGATAATAAGGTATTTTCAGATCTTTCTTTCATTTCTGTTCAACCTTCGTACAAATGTTTTTATCGAAAACAAAAATAACTCTAATTAAAATTATATGGAGTTATTTTGAATTGTCAACAAAAACTTGCTATTCATAAGCGATAATATATTAATTGCTGGTCATATATGCACTTACAATATTATGATTAGAATTGACATCCTAAATTCGAGGTGGTATAGTTCTATATAAGTATGTATTTATGTTTGAGAGCAGAACATATGTATCTTAAGGAGCGTCTACTTTATGGATTATGAACAACATCTTTTATACAAAATCGCCTATTATTATTACTTTGAGAATCTTACTCAACAACATATTGCAGATATGCTCTCTATTAGTCGTATTAAAGTTATTCGTGGCTTAGAGTTAGCAAGAAAGACTGGAATTATTCAATTTAAGCTCAGAGAGACTCCTGACTTTAATGCCGATATTGAAAAGGCTCTTAAAGAGCAATTCCATCTTAAGGATGTGTTTGTAGTTCCCAATCCTCCATCCGAGGATCGAACCAATGCCAATGTTGCTCAAGCTGCCGCTTTATATATAAACGATCGCATTAAACCTGGAGATTATCTCAACATTGGATATGGGGATACTGCCAGACAAGTCTTAAATTCACTTGCTACCATGGCCGAAGAGCCCATATCGTGTGTCTCTTTAACTGGTGGGGTAGAGTACTACCTACCAGATAACCGCTCTCACGCTTTTTATGCGAACCTTCATCTTATTCCAGCCCCCCTATTAGCAAGTAGTACTGAGATGGCAGAAGCCATAAGAAAAGAGGAGTCAATTCATCAAGTATTTCAAATGGCTCCACTTTCTTGCCTTTCGGTTGTAGGTATAGGTGGGATGCATGAAACTTCTACAATATTTTATTCAGGGACATTAAATAAAAATGAGATGACTTATTTACGTATGAGAGGAGCGGTAGGAGATATTCTTAGCCACTTCTTTGATAAAGATGGAACTCTGATTGATAGTGTTGTAGAAGAGCGTTTGATTAGTACTCCACTACATTCACTAAAAACCCTTCCTAATGTAGTAGGAGTTGCTGCGGGTAAAAATAAAGTGAAAGCAATTAGAGCAACCCTTATTGGTGAATATCTTGATGTATTAATTACTGATACTAACACTGCAAAATTATTATTGGAGGAATAAGATGAGTAATATATACCTGATGGCTATCGACGGCGGAACAGGTAGTATTCGTGCTGTCTTGTTTGATGTAGATGGCAATCAAGTTGGCTCTCACCAAATTGAGTGGTATCACACAGAAGATCCTCGTTATCCCCAAAGTATGGATTTTGATTGGACCACCAACTGGAAGTTAGCTAGTGAATGTATTGAGGGAGTTCTCGCATCTACGAAAGTCAAAGCTGAACAAGTCAAAGCAATCAGTACAACAAGCATGCGAGAAGGAATTGTCTTATATGACATTGACGGTAACGAATTATGGGCATGTGCCAATGTCGATGCACGATCTGGTGATGAGGTAACTCAACTTATTGCCCAAGACCCACAATTAGAGAAAGAGATTTATAGCATCAGTGGGGAGACATATGCATTAGGGGCAATTCCGCGCATTTTGTGGGTTAAAAATAAAATGCCTGAACTCTATGAGAAAGTGGCTACAGTCACTATGTTAAACGATTGGCTTATTTATAAACTCACCAAAAATCTTACCACTGAACCAACAAATGCAAGTACAACAGGATTATTAAGCCTCAAAACTCGAAACTGGCATCAAGAGATTGCCAAAAAGGTTGGTATTAAAGAGGGAATATTTCCACCTGTGTATGAGTGTGGAGAAAAAGTGGGTGTGGTAACTAAAGAAGCTAGTGAACAAACAGGCCTTTTAGAAGGGACGTTGGTCATAGCAGGTGGAGGAGATGCTCAAAACGGTTGTTTAGGAGTAGGGGTTTCAAAAGCAAAACAAGCAGCGGTCTTTGGAGGATCATTCTGGCAATATGAATTTAATACTGACTCTCCTAACACTGATGAAAAATATCGCGTACGGGTAAATTGTGCAGGTGATCCTCAGTTGTGGCAATATGAAGCAATTGCTTTTATGCCTGGATTAGCAATGAGATGGTTTAGAGATGCATTTTGTCAATCTGAGATTGAACAAGGGAAGAAAGAGGGAAAAGATCCTTATCAAATTCTTGATGAGCACGCTGCAAAAGTCCCTGTTGGTAGTCATGGGATTGTGTTTACCTCCAGTAACATCATGAACTATATCTCATGGAGACATGCTGCCCCAACGTTCACCAATTTTGGTTTTGATGCTCAAGTATATAATACATACTCGATGTATCGTTCTATCATGGAGAGCACCGCTTTTGTCGTTAAAGGACACCTTGAGTTGGTCGATGAAGCTACCGGAGAAAAACCAGAAGAGGTTGTCTTTGGTGGAGGAGCATCCAAAAGTAGAGTATGGAGCCAAATCCTTGCCGATGTACTTGGAATCCCAGTAAAAGTTCCAGTTGTAAAAGAGGCCTCTGCATTAGGGACAGCAATGCTTGCAGGAGTTGGCTCAGGTATATATAAGGATCTTGATGATGCGGTCAGTAAAGTAGTCCGATTTGAGAAAACCTATCAACCTAATATAGAAAATCATAACACATATCAAACGCTATTTGAGAGATGGAAAAAAGTCTATGAAGCACAATTAGATTTAAGTGATCAAAAAGTAACTAATTATATGTGGTCAGCACCTGGATTGTAAAAAAGGAGATTATGTATGTTTATACTTCATGAAGATGAGAGAGAATATCGCTTTGGTGATAGTGGACCTAAATATTTGATGAAAGGGCCTAGAATGAACTTTGCTATAGTTCAGTTCTTGCCTGGTGAAGATTTTAAAGCTCACCTTCATAATGAAATGGAGGAGAACTTCTACATCTTAGAAGGGATAGTCGACATTGTTGTTGATGGTAAATTATATCAATTACGCCCTGGCCATTTCATCCATATTGAACCAGATGAGTCCCATTATGTGATGAACAATGGAGATGTTCCCGTTAAGATGATCAGTACATTAGCTCCTTTTGTTGAGGTAGATAAAGTAGAGATCGACGATTACGAATACGATGATGCTCTACAAGAAATCCCATAAACACATACTGTAGGTAGTTTTGTAGCATAAATTAGCTCTTTATAATCTCATCCATTCCCCTTATAATAATGTACCAAAAGGGGCGTGTATGAGTTTTGAACTGACACCAAGAGAGAATCTATTATCTCAATTGGCTACGGCAGCAGTTCACCTCTATGGGGTTATTCGAGTAGAGGATTTTGTCGATGTGTGTAATTATTATATCCTTATTCCTACCACCTATTCAGAAGTAATGAGCACATTACACCCCTTAGCCAAAGAACCATACTCTCTATATCTCATAGAGCAACATTTTCTTTTTCATCCCCATTTTGCCGATGATCAAGAGAGTAGGGCTCTTTTAATTACACTTCAAAAAGGAAAACCTCGGTATTATCCTGAGAAAGAACTCTTTTTAGCATACGCTCATCCCGACTTTTATGAGCCACGTCAACCTTATGATGATTTATTTGCTTTGTTAACTCACCACAATCTCTTACCCAAACATATGATGGAGAATGAAAAACACCTCTTATATCTCACATTGCGTGAATTAGTGATGTACCATTACGATACTGAGGAGATTCTTGGGATCATAGAAGACTTAGAGATACCAGAAAAGGTTGAACTAGATCTTGACAAGTTACTTTTATACATTCAGGAAATTATTATTCACACCCGTAGATGGGAACATAATGGCTTCACAACCGAAGAAATATCACACCTATTCAGACATCCAGCCAAAGAACAAACTATTTAGACTCTTCCCATAGCTCATTTAATCGATCGACAGACTTTTTGTTAACATCGGTTTGCTCTTTATGTGCTTTTTCAATCACCGTTTCAAATCGTTTCATAACTTTCTGATTTGTTTTATGGAGAGCAACTGAAGGGTTAAGTCGATAAAAGCGAGCAATATTGACGACAGAGAATAATAAATCTCCAATTTCTTCTTCTAGGTGTATCAGATCTAATGGTTTATCATCAATTACTAATCGACACTCATCAATCTCTTCTAGTACCTTAGAAAAGACTCCTTCAATATCTGGCCAATCAAAACCAACTTTTTGCATCTTCTTTTGAATCTCGTAGGCTTTATCTAATGTAGGAAGAGCTTTAGGGATTTTCTCAAAAAATGAATTCGATGATGAACGTTCTACTTCAGTTTCTTTTACTGCATTCCAAATATCTAATACTTCGGCACTATTTTGTGCGTGAACGTCTGAAAAGACATGTGGATGTCTTCTGATTAATTTTTCACATACCATATTCAGTGCATCAATGGGTACAAAGTCATTATACTCTTCGTGCATGTTTAAAATCATTAAGGCATTTAATAAGACATCTCCGATTTCTTCTGTACAGCCACTAAGATCTTTATCTTGATAAGCATCTATATACTCGTATGTTTCTTCTAAGAGAGACTGAGCGCTTTGAAAAGGAGTTTGTTCTCGATCCCATGGACAACCATCTTCTGAACGCAAAGCTGTAAGAATATCATAGAGATTTCTAAAACCTTCTTCTAACGTCTTTGCTTTTATAAAGGTATAATCAATCATTGTTATTATCTAAACCCCTTCTAGTTGACAGAATATACATTATATACATATTTATATATCTCAATACAATGTAAACCTTCCCACCTCTTTAAGCGGTGACCAATACATATTAGTAAAAGAGCCTTTCCCACCAAAGATTGCTGCATATATGGTGATGTATAAATTATCATCTTCTTTTAATATCTGATAAAAGTCCTGCTTTGTATCACTGGTAACAAAGCCCTCTTTATTTGCAGGAAATAGATTTTTTGTATAGCTACGTAAGAGATACGTGTCACCTTCATATTCCATTTGTATGATATGACCTTCATCATTCTCTTCTAAAGAAAATGACATTGTGTGAGTGAGTGAGTTGAAAAAATTGAGTTCTACATCCATCTGTGGAAAAGATCCAAATGTAAAGGATGAAGATTCTTGATCTACATCGTTCCCTTTAAAAGAGGCAAATGTCCCAACTAACATGCCTGCTATTGGATCGGTGGCATATTGGCCCTCTAAAGGTGCTTGATCACTAAATTGGCGATGGGTGTTACTAGAATTGGTATATAAGTAGAATCCAGGGGCACTCTCTTTCTTAGGTGACCAAAACCGCCCATTTAACCTCTCCCCTCTTATATACTTATTAAATGCTGTTATTACCTCTGATAGTCGATATTGAGTAGCTAAAGTCTCATGATAATCGCTTAAAGTATTTTCAGCAGATGAGAGAACATAAAAGAGCTTTACCGAAGGATTTGTTGCTCCATATTCGACAATTTTACTTTTTATCGAGTAACGATCATCATCTAAGCCTTCAATAGTAAAAGAGTTAGCTCTTGGATTGGCGGAGAACATAATTTCATTATCTAAGTTGTAAAATGTTGGTATACCACAACTGGTTAAAAAGAAAAACAGTGCCACAAATAACACAACAAAAATGTGATGTGTGTAATGGCACCGTTTCATAAGAAACTCCTTTATAGAAGGAGGATTAATGTAAGATTACTAAACGAGACTGAGCTAATTTAGCAAACTCACTTTGTTCAAATTCGTCGATAAGCTGTTGTAAGAGCGCTTTAGCAAGATCCACTTGTCCATTGCTCTCGTGTAACCTTGCGAGGTTAAACAAAGCATTTGAGCGCTGAGGAGCATCTTCATAGGTATCATAGACTCCCTGGTAGTACTCCATAGCTAATGCGCTATCACCAAGTTGTTCAGCACTCACCGCTGCATTAAACAATGCAAGCGATTGTAGATGACTCTCGGCTCTTCTTTTATTGAACGCCACAGTAGTAAAGTGATCTAATGCATCATCAAACGTATCTTGTTTAAAAGCGATAAGACCTAAAAGATATTCTGCTTTCATAGCGGGATAAGAACTTGTTTTCTTATGACTAAGAGTAGTTAACTCATCCACTAGATGTTCAGGAAGTGCTTCATCAGAGGGGGAATTATACCACCCATAAAAGTCATCACTTAAAGCATCAATAGCTGCTTGGTTTTTATCAGCGTTCTTATTACTGACAGAAATACCAATCCACAGAGCGACCACTACAATAACAATGAATGCTCCGAGTCCAATAAGGAAATCGGTATGTCGTCCTAGTAAGGAAGCGAAGCCTTCTTCAAACTTCCCTACTTTCTCTTTATCTTGTTTTTCTGACATCTATGTCCCCACTACTCTTGGTTGTTCTCTCGGGATTTCATTAAATCACCAAAAGTGAAGGTGTCCTCATCGTCTTCATCATGAATATACTTCTTCATTTCAGACTCTTGGCTCTTTCTAATCATCTCTTTAATGGAGAGTGAGAGTTTTTGAGTCGAGGGGTTAATTTCCACTACAGCAGCGTTAATTGAGTCCCCTACTTTGAATTTTGTTAACACTTCATCGGTATACTCATCATCTGGTCCAATAAGGTTGTATTTACTAATGAGTCCTTCAATGTCACCAAGAACTCGGACAAATACTCCAAAATCGGTAACGTTGGTAACTTCGCCACTAATAACAGACCCTTTTGGATAATCTTGTCTGAGGGTTTGCCATGGGTTACCTTCGAGTTGTTTTACCCCAAGACGAATGTGACGAGTTTGTGAATCGACTCGTGTTACCACAACGTCAATCACATCACCTTCTTTACAAAACTCGTTCATGTTACGAACTTTTTTCGTCCAAGAGATATCATCGAGGTGTAAAAATCCATCAATACCATCTTCAAGATTAATAAATGCTCCACTATTTGTGATTTTCACAACAGGCTTGGTGAGTGTTTTACCCATTGGGTAACGCTCTTCAATAGTATTCCAAGGGTTCTCTTCAAGTTGTTTTAATCCTAAGCTGACTCTTTTTTTATCAAGATCGTATCCAAGGATTTTAGCCTCAACAACATCGCCTAATGATAATAACTCTTTAGGATCGTTAATTCGTTTGGTCCATGAGAGTTCACTAATATGGGCTAAGCCTTCAATACCAGGCTCGATCTCAATGAAGACACCAAAAGAGGTAATCTTTGTCACTGGAGCCTTCACCACATCATCAACACCATATTTAGTTTCGAAGTGGTTCCAAGGATCTTCTTGCATATGCTTCAGTGATAAGTTAATTTTTTGGCTTGCTGGATCAATGTTAATCAGTCTGAGTTGAATTGTTTCACCTTTTTTCACAAAATCTTTTGGTTTTGTGACGTGACCCCAACTCATATCGTTAATATGAAGTAGTCCATCAAATCCACCTAAGTCGATAAAAGCACCAAAGCTTGTAAAGCTTTTAACACTCCCTTCAACGACATCTCCGATTTTAACAGAAGTGAAGAATTTCTCTTTATTCTCTTTAATTTTCTTTTCTAGGTATTCTCTGCGAGAAACAACACTCTTTAAGCGTGTTCCTGTATGGAATTTATCTATAATAAAGTAGTCGGCAATACCAATAAGAGTTTCAGGATCTTCCACTCTCATCACATCTGCTTTTGATAAAGGACAAAAACCGATGAATTCATTACCAAGGTCGACTTCAAATCCGCCTTTAATAACTTTAATAAATTTACCCATAACTGGTGAACGTTGAGCAGCTGCTTCTTTAAGCACCTCTGTCCGTTCTTTGATGTCAGCGCGTTTTTTAGAGATAACGATTTGACCGCCTCTCCCCTCTTTGTTGACAATCATGACCTTGACTTCGTCGCCGACGGCGGGAACAGTGGGAAACTCTTCTAGGCTAATTCGACCTTCAGATTTATACCCCACATCCACAAACACATACTCATTATTGACCTGAACTACAGTACCGGTAACGAGTTGACCGTCTTCAATTTCATCAAGAGATTTTAAATAGTGTTCCTGCATAACACTCTGCATATCTGAACTCTTTTGTGGTTCTTCTTGTGTGTTTAACACTTCTTTATTATCTTCCACTTCCCTCTCCTGATCCGAATTTTGACCGTTTAAACGGCTGAATATAACAGATAACACTTTCTCATAAACTTCTTCTATGGTCAAGTGTGAGCTATCTATATAGGTGGCATCTTTGGCCCTCTTTAAAGCCCCTACTGCCTTGTTTTTGTCAATTTCATCCCTTATTTGAATTGAGTCTAAAATCTCTTGATACTCTGCTTCGCCTGGGTGTTGTAAGTAACGTCGTTTCGCCCGCTCTTCAGCAGTTGCATCAATGTAAAATTTAGCTTGGGCATGGGGAAATACTACGGTGGTAATATCACGCCCTTCACACACGATATTCAGCCCATGTTGAGCTAAAGCTCTGAGTTGTTCATTCACTATCTCCCTTAGTGGAATAATAGCTGAGTGTTGGGCGACATATTGATCTACTTGATGGGTATGTAACTGATCTTCAATATCATTTCCATCTAATGTTAACCGCCCATCTATAATACTCGGGAGTGTTGTTTTAGCTACTTCCAAAACAACATTCTCATCGGTAGGATCGAGTCCCTGTTGTAATAGATTATAGGTAATAGCACGATAAAAATTACCTGAATTGAGATAATAAAAGTCTAACTTTTGAGCAATTAAGTGGGCAACACTACTTTTACCTACCCCTGCAGGACCATCTATAGCAACTACAAACCCTGTTGGTTTAACCATGTTGAGCCTCCCTTAACAGTCGGGCAATTTCCCCTTTAGAGACAGCTCTGTATCTTCCAGGTTGCAAGTTCTTTAGTAATAAAGAGCCAATACGGAGGCGAATGAGCTTTTGTACGGTATAGCCATAGTGGTCTAATATCTTTCTAATTTCTCTATTTTTCCCTTCCGTAAGGGTAATACGTACTTGTCTTTTCCCCTCTAAGGCAAAACGCCTAATAGTGTACGGGCGTTGACTATCGATATAGACCCCTTTGAGTGCTTCTTCCAAATGAGCTCTTTGTATAATCTCTTTAGTTGTCACATAGTACTCTTTTTCAATCTCGTACTTTGGGTGGGTTATAATTTGGGCTGCTTCTCCATCATTAGTAAACAGGATAAGGCCACTAGAGTCTTTGTCTAACCGACCGACATGAAACAAATAGTGTTGATGAGGTACATCAATTAAGTCACGAGCAAAAGCCGTCTCATTAGGATCGTAATTACTTGACACATACCCTCGAGGTTTATTCAGTGCATAATAAAACTTTTGATCAGAGACTTCTGCTAATTGATGATCAACAGTAACCACATCGTCTTGCTCTACTTTAGTACCTAAGGTAGTTACTTTCACAGTATTGACTCTTACTCTCCCTTCGGTAATAAGAGTTTCACAAAAGCGGCGAGAGCCATAGCCACTACGGGCTAAGTAGAGTTGTAAACGCATGGGAAAATCACTGCTCATCAAAAAGCTCCTCTTGGTGAATAAATCGTTGTTGGTCAACTTCAGAGAGTGTTGGTAAATCCTTTATGGAACGGAGGTTGAACTCAAGAAGAAACTTTTTAGTTGTTCCAAACAGTGAGGGTGCTCCAGGGACTGGCTTTTTCCCTACAACGACAACGTACTCTCTTTCACGTAACACTCTAAGAATGTTATCACTAGCAACACCACGAATATTCTCTATTTCTCGTCGGGTGACTGGTTGAGAGTAGGCAATAATAGCTAAAGTCTCTAGTGCTGCTTTAGATAATCGGCGATCAACTTTTTTTCCATACCCTACTCTTAATCTCTCATGAAGATCACTTGAGGGGGTAAAGCCCCAGTGATTTAATGTTTCAACTAAGTCTAAGCCGTGCATATGCTTTGCCCAGTACTCTTTTAACTCATCTAATGCTTCTAACAATACTTCATCTTCCAGTTGAGTAAATCGCTTTAATTGTTCTAAGGACAACGGCTCATTTTCTAAAAAGAGAAACACTTCAATGAGACGAGCCTCTAAAGATAATAACGTGTGACTCATCAATTTTCCTCTAACTCAATTTCTATATCATAGTGATTATTTTGTTGATCATCTTCTTCCAACAGTGGAGTTGGCTCAGTAACTTTCTCTTGTTCCTGTTCTAAGAACATATCGTAAGAAGCGTCATATTCGGTACTCACAATTGATTCCACATCAAAATCATCTTTCTTACGTATGACAATGTCTCCAAAGAGTTGGTGTTGAAAGATCGTAATCATAGACCATTTTACCGCATCTAAAATAGCTAAAAAAGCACATATGATATGTAGTGGAGAGTGTGGATCTCCTACGATATCTAAAAAAGAGATCTCCTCATGCTTTTCAAACAACTCAGCCATATAGGTGAGTTTTTGTCGAGGTGTAACCTCTTCATACATATCATAGACATGGTCATGACTCATGCTCTTTAAGAGTGTTGAAAATGTTTCTAATAAATTCCACACCGAAACCCCACTCCAGAGCTCTTGATCTTCAAAAGGGAGCATAAACTGGTTTTTCTTTCGCTGAATAAATAACTCCCCTCGGTGGTTTGTATCGGCTAACAGTGCTGTGTATCGTTTAAATTTTTGGTAATCAAGTAACTTTTCTACTAATTCACTTCGTAATTCATTAAATTCAAAATCTTCATCATCAGTATCATCCGATGGGATTAGTAATCGACTTTTCATATAAATTAAATGAGCTGCCATTGCATAAAACTCAGTTAAATCATCTAAATCGAGTTTACTAGCCACTTCTAAATAGTGGAGAAATTGATCAGTAATTTCACTAATGGGGATATCATAGATATTAATTTGGGCCTTTTCTACTAAATGAAGTAAGAAATCTAAAGGTCCATCAAAGTGTCGAATCGAGTAGGAGAGAGCTTTTTTTGTGTGCCCTGCTGCCTCTTGTATTACCATGAGACGAGTATACCGTGTTCACCCCTTTAGGTAAAGTTACCTAAAGGAGTTATCACTGAACAAAACAGGGAGCTATTCTTCTTTCTCTTCACTATATTGGGGAAACATCAAACTTCGAAGCGTTGCCTCTAATTCAGTGGTAATATCTGTGTTTGTTCGTAAGAAATTAAGGGCATTTTCTCTTCCTTGGCCAATTTTCTCATCTTTATAGGAGTACCAAGA
>Ga0172382_10006133_pt1 | contig 17609 bp, 12 predicted proteins | sample Leawel138RmetaG_FD_122245 | JGI IMG/M metagenome (GOLD analysis project Ga0172382, IMG submission 122245) | Leachate microbial communities from a municipal landfill in Southern Ontario, Canada - Leachate well 138R metaG | ecosystem: Engineered > Solid waste > Landfill > Unclassified | place...
GGCAAGTCGAGCTTGTTCGCCAGCACCAGGGCCTGGCGGATGTAAGCCTCGGTACCCGGGTGCCCCGCCCGCTGCAGCTCGATATAGAAACCACCGGGGAACAGCCGTTTCCAGTCGGCCGCCAGCAGTTCGGCAATCTCGGGATTGCCGTTGACCAGGTTTTGCCCGATATCGCCCATCATCGCACCGGACAGGCACAGCAGATCGCTCACCGCGTCATCTTCAAACCACGCGCGGCGCAGTTCTGCCCGCCCGCGGTGCTTGTTCTCCAGATAGGCTCGCGTCAGCAGCTCGGCCAACTGCCCATAGCCGTTGCGATTCTTGCAGATCAGCAATACGCGATAGGGCTTGTCGCGCTCAACCTCGTTCTCGATCCAGACATCGGCGCCGATGATCGGCTTGATGCCCTTGCCGCGGCAGCCCTTGTAGAACTTGACCATCCCGAACAGGTTGGCAAGATCGGAGATGCCAAGCGCGGGCATGCCGTCTGCAGCTACGGTCGAAATAGCCTGATCGATCTGGACGATGCCGTCCGTGATCGAATATTCGGTGTGAAGACGAAGATGAACGAAACGGGGGGAATGTGCGGAACTCATGGGCGTAATTTTACCCGAGCGACGCCCTCCCCCCCTTACTCGGAAAGAAAAAGTCCGACGCCCTCATACCGCCGCCGGACCCCGAATCCAGACTCAGTCCTTGCCTGCCTCATCCTTGCGCAGCTTGGCCAGCCAATACTCCATCTGGCGACCGGCTGCTTCGCGCCCACCCAGACCGAAGGACAGCGCCACGGCCACCGCCACTGCACCAAAGCCCAGACCAAACGCCAGATTGACGATATCGTCGGCGATGCCCATGGCGCGCAGGCCCATGGCAATCACCAGTCCGAGGATGGCAACGCGGGCGATGCGTGCCAAACCGCTCGTATGCTCTCCGCTGGCCCGGTTAATGGCTTCGGCCGCAATATTGGCGAGCCAGAAACCGGCCACCAGAATCACCGCACCGAGCAGGATGTCGCCACCGAACTGAACGAACATCGTCACCAGTTCGCTGACCTGGACAAAGCCCAGACGGTTGGCCGCTTCCACCACGGCAAACAGCATCGCGAAGAACAGTACCAAGCGCCCCGCCAGCTTCGATGCAGTGAGCCCTTCGCCGAACGCATGGCCGAGACCGAGCTTGGCCGGCAGCAGATCGAAACCTACACCAGCCAGCAGTCGCGCAGCCAGACCGGACGCGAAGCGGGCAACAAACCAGGTCACGCCCAGAATCACCGCTGCTGCCAGGACATTGGGTACGGCGCCAAAGAACTGGTCGAGCATGCTGATCGCAGGTGCGGACACGGCCTCGATCTTCAGCGCATCCAGTGCGGCGATCAGGCTGGGCACAAAGACCAGGATGAACACCAGCATGCCGGCAAGGCGCGACAGCTTCACGGTCTCATCCAGCCCGACGCACGCGCCCAGCTTGTCCGCACCCGCCGCCGCGAGGAGATTGCTGACCAGACCGCGCAAGACCTTGGCCACCAGCCAGCCGACGAATCCAATCACCAGTGCGGCAAAGATGTCCGGCACCATGAGCAAGGCCCGGTCAACCATTCCCTGCACGGGCTCGAGCAGCCCCTGGAGCTGGAAGGCTCCGAGAATGGCCGGCAGAAACAGAAGGATCACCAGCCAGAATGCGACATTGCCCATGTTGGCGCTCATCGGTTCCATGCCTGCCTCGGTTGCGAGACGTTCATCCAGCGTGGTGCTCGCCAGCATCTTGCTGGTAAGCGCGCGAAGAACGGTGGCAAGCACCCAGGCGACCACCGAAAGGATGGCGCCCGCCAGCAGGTGCGGCAGGTAGGTGGTGATCTGGGCCAGCAGGGCCGCGAACGGAGACGAAAGCGTCTCCAGATCCAGCACGTTGAGCACCGCGACAACGGTAATCAACAGCACGAGCCCGAACAACCCGAGACTGAGCATCGATTCGAGATCGAAAGCCTGCCCGGTACCGTTCTGAAGCTTCTGGTTAACCCCCGCGATCCGCAGCACACGGCGGCTGCCCGCGCGAACAAGGACTGCGGCAAACCAGCCCAGCGCGAGGATGGCAAGCGCACCGAGTATGCCCGGAAGGCTGCCGCCCAAGGTTGATTGCAGGCTTGCAATCAGCGTGTTCTGTTCCATTGTTGTCGATCTCCCTGGTCATCTTGATGATGAGCGGTACCGGGTGCAGTGGAGACTCCGCCACACCGATGCTGCACCGCGTCATACGACGAACATATGCCAGACCAGACAACTTTGCAACAAACATAAACTCACCGCAGCGACCGAAACCGCCGCAAACGGGTCAAGGCAACAGAATGCTGGAACCTGTCGTCAGGCGCGCCTCCAGCTGGGTATGCGCACGTGCAGCTTCCCGCAACGGATAACGCTGATTGATCTCGATCTTCACCTTACCGGCACTCACGACATCGAACAGGTCGTTCGCCATTGCGACCAGATCGTCCCGCTCCGCGGTGTAGGTAAACAGTGTCGGACGGGTCAGGAACAGCGACCCCATCTTCGCCAGCAGACCGCAATCGAAAGGTGGGACCGGGCCGGATGCTGCGCCGAACAGCACCATCATGCCCATGGGCCGGAGGCAGGCCAGTGAATCCATGAAGGTATCCGCACCGATGGAGTCGTACACCACCGGCACGCCACGACCACCGGTGATGGAACGGACCTGTTCGGCAAAGCGTTCGCGAGTATAGACAATCGGATGATCGCAACCGTGGGCGCGTGCGATCTCGGCCTTTTCGTCCGAGCCGACCGTACCGATCACCGTCGCCCCGAGCGCCTTCGCCCACTGGCACACCATCAACCCCACGCCGCCAGCAGCCGCGTGGATGAGGATGGTGTCGCCCGGCTGAACACGATAAGTGCGGCGCAGCAGATACTGGGCAGTCAGCCCCTGCAACATCATTGCGGCGCCCTGCTCGAACGAAATCGACTCGGGAAGCGCAACCAGACGGTCTGCGGGAATGTTGCGCACCTCGGCATAGGCGCCAAGCGGGCCGCCCGCATAGGCAACACGGTCGCCGACCCGGAGCCCTTCGACCCCGTCGCCAAGGGCCTCGACCACACCGGCGCCTTCGAGACCGATCCCCGAAGGCAAGGGGACCGGATACAGGCCACTGCGGTGATAGGTGTCGATGTAGTTCAGGCCGACTGCGTGGTGGCGCACGCGCGCCTCACCTGCTGCGGGTGCCAAGGGGTCGAAAGACACCCACTGCAGCACTTCGGGTTTGCCGGTCTGATGAAAGCGGATGGCGTGGGGCATGGCGGTCTCCTGGCGGGCACACCCGCCGCAGGAGCCGCCGGGTGAAGCCTTATCTTACGATCGAAACGCCGATTCTAAACTGAGGACCACGGCCCACGTTGTAATCGAGCAGCGTCTCACCATAGCCGTTGAAATACTGCAGATGCGCAAACGCGCCGACGCCAGAAAACACGCTCTGCCGCAGCGGGTAGGACAGATCAAGCTGCGTGCTGCCGACGCCCGCCTCGCCCCTGCGCAACGATGCGGCAAGCAGCAGACCATCATCGCTTCCCAGACGCAGACCAAGCTGGGCGTAACCTCGATAATCGGTGATATCGGGATTGTCTTCCTTGTCGATGTAGCTCCAGACCTTGGGCTCGACGCTCAGATAGGTCCGACCATTCGGAAAGTAGTAGCGCGCATCGACGCGGGCAAACAAGGTGTCGATACTGCGCGAATCCTCTTCATCACGTCCGTTGGACTCGTGCTCGTAACCCGCAGCGAGGGCAACCGAATTCCCCTCGCTGGGATCGGACAATCGCCACTGGTAGAACAGCGAAGGCCGGAAGCTGGTATCGCGAAAAGGCTTGGAATCCGATGACAGATCCCACAATGAGGTCTGCGTGAAGCCGAAGTACAGACCACGCACCAGCGGAAAACTCTCGGCTATCACGCCCTGGTCATCGAACAGGCGATAACGGAAGCTGATCTGATACCGGGCCGATTTCGGATCGGTGCCACCAACCACGAAGTACATCGGCTCGTGAAAACTCAACGCGGAAGGGGCAACGGGTTCGTCCGAACGCTTCTGCTGGGTCACCGCGCCTGCCTTGCCGACATTATTGACCTGAGCGGAGTTTACCGGCGAGCGCAATGCCGCGCCGGAATCGAAAATCAGGCGCGCGGATGGCGATTCGAGCAGGGAAAGCGTCGCCATCCCGACCACCTCGCCCGGCCATTGACCGATGTAACGCCGTTGCGTCGCGCCGACGGGCCCCGCCCGCACAAGCTCGACCGCGATGCGCGGACCTCCGTCCGGTAGCTCGACCTGAGCGGAAAGACGCTCCGGCCACACGTCATCCACCGGCGTACCAATGACGATCAATTCAAACGACTGCCCGGGCGCCACTCGGGGCTCGGGCGTCGCAAGCAACCACCCGCCCGCCTGCGCCGGTGCAACCGCACCCAGCGCAAGGGGGAGCAGACTGGCCCGCACGAGGCGGGCCAACAGCGTGAACTCAGGCACCCTTTGAGCGCCTCTGTTCAGCCGCATCCACCACGGCCAGCGCGGTGATGTTGACCAGGCGACGAACCGTGGCCGATGGCGTGAGGATATGCACCGGTTGTGCGGCACCCAGCAGGATCGGACCAACCGACACGCCGTCGCCGTTGGCCATCTTCATCAGGTTGAAGGAGATGTTGGCTGCGTCGAGGTTGGGCATCACCAGCAGGTTGGCATCTGCCGTCAACGTCGAATCCGGATGCAGCTTGGCGCGAATTTCGGGCGACAGTGCCGCATCGCCGTGCATCTCGCCATCGCACTCGAGCTCGGGCGCCGTGGTACGCAGGATCTCGCTGGCTGCACGCATCTTGCGCGCGGAGGCCGAGCTCGAGCTGCCGAAATTGGAATGCGACAGCAAGGCCACCCGTGGCTCGATACCGAAACTGCGCAGCTCCGTAGCCGCCATCAACGCGATCTCGGCCACTTCTTCCGCAGTTGGATTCTCGTTGACGTAGGTGTCGGTCACCGCAAGCATGCGCTTGGGCAACAACAGCAGGTTCATCGCCGCAAACTGCTTGGCGCCCGGCTTGAGACCGATGACATCCTGCACCTGACGCAGGTGATAGTCGTAGGTGCCGAACGTGCCGCACACCAGCGCGTCAGCATCGCCCCGACGCAGCAGCATCACGCCGATCAGCGTCGTGTCGCGCCGCATCTTGGCCTTGGCCAGGTCGGGCGTCACACCGTCGCGGACCATCATGCGGTAGTAATCGTTGCACAGCTCACGATAGCGCGGATCGGACTCCGGATTGACGATGTCGAAGTCGCGCTCGGGCACCAGGTTGAGACCGATTTTCTTGATCCGCATCTCGATCACGCTGGGACGCCCGATCAGGATCGGACGCGCCAGACCTTCATCGATGGCCACGCGCGCAGCATGCAGAACACGCTCGTCCTCGCCCTCAGCGTAGAGCACGCGCTTCTGCTCCATCGGCACGCGCTTGGCTGCAGAGAACACCGGCTTCATGACAATGCCAGTCGTGTAGACAAAGTCGCTCAGTGATGCGGCATAGGCCTGCATGTCCTCAATCGGACTGCTCGCAACACCGGAATCCATGGCTGCCTGCGCCACTGCCGGCGCGATCTTCACGATCAGACGCGGATCAAAGGGCTTGGGAATGATGTATTCGGGGCCAAAAGACAGCTCGGCGTCACCATAGGCCGAAGCCACAATGTCGCTCTGCTCGGCCTGAGCCAGCTCGGCAATCGCCTTCACGCAGGCACGCTTCATCTCCTCATTGATCGTACTGGCGCCCACGTCGAGCGCGCCACGGAAAATGAAGGGGAAACACAGAACGTTATTGACCTGGTTCGGGAAGTCAGAGCGGCCGGTGGCCACAATGCAGTCCGGCCGCACAGCCTTGGCGTCTGCCGGCAGAATTTCCGGATTCGGGTTCGCCAGGGCGAAGATCAGCGGCCGGTCGGCCATCTTCGCGACCATCTCGGGCTTGAGCACACCCGCGGCAGACACGCCAAGAAAGACGTCTGCGCCAACGATGGCATCACCCAGTGTGCGCAAATCGGTGACTTGAGCATAACGGGCCTTGGTCGGCTCCATTTTTTCGTCACGCCCTTGGTAGATCACGCCCTTGGAATCGCAGACATAGACATTTTCACGCTTCAGGCCAAGGCTGACCATGAGATCGAGACAGGCAATGGCGGCCGCACCTGCGCCGGAACACACCAGCTTGACGTTTGCGATGTCCTTGCCGACAACCTTGAGGCCGTTGATCAGGCCAGCCGAAGAAATGATGGCCGTGCCATGCTGATCGTCATGAAAGACCGGAATCTTCATGCGTTCGCGCAGCTTCTTCTCGATGTAGAAGCATTCCGGCGCCTTGATGTCTTCAAGGTTGATACCGCCCAGCGTCGGCTCGAGCGAGGCGATGATGTCGATCAGCTTGTCTGGATCGTTCTCATTGAGCTCGATATCGAACACATCGATATTGGCAAACTTCTTGAACAGGCAGGCCTTGCCTTCCATGACCGGCTTGGACGCAAGCGGACCGATATTACCCAGACCGAGCACTGCGGTGCCGTTGGTGACCACGGCAACCAGGTTGCCACGGCTGGTGAGTTCGCGGGCCTGAGCCGGGTCTGCAACGATGGCATCGCAGGCGGCTGCCACGCCGGGCGAATAAGCCAGCGCGAGATCACGCTGGTTGGTCAAGCCCTTGGTGGGCACGACCGAAATCTTGCCGCGAGTCGGTGCACGATGATAGTCCAGTGCCGCTGCGATGAAATCCTGATCCATGAGTTCTCCCTCTCGGTACAGTGTGGTGTTCGTTTGAACAGCCGGACAGCACAACAGGCACTTGCCGTTGTCCTGCCAATTGCGATCATCCGCAGCGTTTTCTTTTTGCTCTGGCGCAAGCTACCTTGCCGCGGACCGGGCCCGACCGGGCCCGCATGCCGAGCGCCACGGGGAGTAGGCTGCAACGGTCATGAATAACGAGTCGGGAGTTTAGCGCAGCGCTCGCGGCTTGGGCAGATGTGCCCTGCCCAAATCAGCGATCCGCGATAGCTTTGCGGATTTTTGGCACAATGCCGCAACAACCGGAGGGGAATCGAAGATGAGACGCGTGGTGTTCAATCAGAAAGGTGGGGTCGGCAAATCCACCATTACCTGCAACCTGGCAGCAATCAGCGCACAACAGGGCAAGCGCACCTTGGTGATCGATCTCGACCCGCAGGGCAACTCCACCCAGTATCTGCTCGGCGTCTCAGGTGACTCGCTCGACAGCACCCTGGCCGATTTCTTCGACCAGACGCTCAATTTCAAGCTCAATCCGAAGGCAACCAGCGAGTTCATCGTCGCCAGCCCTTTCGAGGGGCTCCACGTCATGCCGTCCCATCCGCAACTGGAAGAACTGCAAAGCAAACTTGAGTCGCGCTACAAGATCTACAAATTGCGCGATGCGCTCGACGAACTCGCCGATGAATACGACTGCGTCTATATCGACACGCCGCCCGCGCTCAACTTCTATACCCGCTCGGCCCTGATTGCCGCGAACGCCTGCCTGATTCCATTCGATTGCGACGACTTCTCGCGCCGCGCACTGTATTCCCTGCTGGAGAACGTCGAGGAGATCAAGGCCGACCACAACCGTGGTCTGGAAGTCGAAGGCATCGTCGTGAATCAGTTCCAGGCACGCGCCAGCCTGCCGCAGAAGGTGGTGCAGGAACTGATCGACGAAGGCTTGCCGGTGCTTGCGCCCTACCTGTCGGCCTCGGTGAAGATCAAGGAATCACACGAACAGGCCAAGCCGATGATCCACCTTGAGCCCAAACACAAACTGGCACAGGAATTCGTCGCCCTGCACGACAACCTGGCACGCAAGTACGGCGCCTGAGCGTCGTCTGCCACGCAGCTTGATCCGGCAAGGTTCAGACCGGATCAAGCTTGGCCACCCCGAGCAGCAGCCACTTCACGCCCGCCGACCCGAAGTTGACCTGCACCCTGGCGTCGCTGCCGCCGCCCTCGGCGGCGACAATCACACCCTGCCCGAACTTGGCGTGGCTCACGCTCTGCCCGATGCGCAGGCCGCCCGGCAAACTGGCAAACGACGGCCGCGGCTCGCGCTGCGTAACAGCCGGTTTCGCGGACGACGTAAAGTAGGCGCCACCAGCGCCACCGGTCGCACCGCCAAGCGCCGCACGCGGGCTCGGCGGGCTGAGCCACTTCGTGAGCCCGACCGGAATCTCCTCAAGAAAGCGCGAGCGCAGGTTGTAGCGGGTCTGGCCATGAAGCATCCGGCTCTGCGCAAATGACAGGTACAGACGCTCCCGGGCACGCGTCACCGCCACGTACATCAATCGCCGCTCCTCTTCGAGCCCCTCCGCTTCCAGGATGCTGTTTTCGTGCGGGAACAGGCCTTCTTCCAGCCCCGACAGGAAAACCACGTCGAACTCCAGCCCCTTGGAAGAATGCACGGTCATCAACTGCACCGCGTCCGCGCCCTGACCCGCCTGATGGTCGCCCGCCTCGAGTGACGCATGGGCAAGAAAGTCCGCAAGCTGACGGTGCTCACCAGCGTCCGCAGACTCGTCACCGGGCACACCCGCCTGCTGCTCCGCGACAAAGTTGGCTGCCGCATTCAACAGTTCGTCGAGGTTCTCCAGGCGCTCGCTGCCCTCTTTCTCGCTTTTGTAGTGATCTCGAAGGCCGGAACGGTCCAGCACGTGATCGATGATCTCGGGAAGCGTCAGCGGACCGGTATCTCGCCGCAGATCCTCAATCATCCGCAAGAACTGACCCAGCGCGGTCCCCGCCTTGCCCGTCAGGTGCGGCACCGTAGCGTAAAGACTGGTGTTATAGGTGCGCGCCGCGTCCTGCAGCACCTCGATCGAACGCGCACCGATCCCTCGAGTCGGAAAATTAACCACCCGCGCGAACGCGGTGTCATCGTCCGGATTGGCGATCAGCCGCAGATAGGCCAGCGCATGCTTGATTTCCTGGCGTTCGAAAAAACGCAGGCCGCCATAGACCCGATACGGAATACCCGCAGAGAACAGGCGATGCTCAAGCACCCGCGACTGCGCGTTTGAGCGATACAGCAGCGCAATTTCGGACCGGGAGCGCCCGTCGCGCACCAAACCCTGTATCTCCTCCACGATCCAGCGCGCTTCATCGGTATCGGCATAGGCCTCGAATATGCGAATCGGCTCACCCGCCCCCTGGTCGGTCCACAGGTTCTTGCCCAGGCGGTGTGTATTGAAGCGGATGATCGCATTCGCCGCATCGAGGATGTTGCTGTGCGAACGGTAATTCTGCTCAAGCCGGATGACGTTCTCGACATGGAACTCACGCTCGAAATCGCGCATGTTGCCGACTTCCGCACCGCGAAAACGATAGATGCTCTGGTCGTCATCCCCCACACACAGCAAGGCAGCGCCCCCCTCGGCACCATCTGCAGCGAGCAGCTTCAGCCAACGGTACTGCAGCCGGTTGGTGTCCTGAAACTCATCGACAAGAATGTGCCGGAAACGCCGCTGATAATGGCGTCGAATCGGCTCGTTGCGCTCGAGCAACTCGTAGGTGCGCAGCAACAACTCCGCGAAATCCACAACAGATTCGCGCTGGCACTGTGCTTCATACTCCTGATAGAGCTGAACACGCTGCTTTGTAAAATCGTCCCATGCTTCGACTGCATGGGGCCGGTTTCCCGCCTCTTTCTGGCCATTGATGAAGTGCTGTAGCTCACGCGGCGGAAATTTTTCGTCATCGACATTCAGCGTCTTCAGCAAACGCTTGATCGCGGCCAGCTGGTCAGCGGAATCGAGAATCTGGAACAACTGCGGCAGGCCGGCATCACGGTGATGGGCACGCAGCAAGCGGTTGCACAGACCGTGAAAAGTGCCTACCCACATGCCACGGGGGCTGACAGGCAGCATTGCACCAAGGCGCGCAAGCATCTCCTTTGCCGCCTTGTTGGTAAAGGTGACGGCGAGAATGCCTGACGGGTCCACCTGGCCGGACTGGATCAGCCAGGCGATGCGGGTGGTCAACACACGGGTTTTTCCAGATCCCGCACCAGCGAGGATAAGGGCATGTTGCGGCGGCAACGTGACGGCCTGAAGTTGTTCGGGATTCAGATTGGCAAGCAGTTGGGACATGAGTTTTCCTTTACTGCCGTCATTCTAACCGCTGACGTCGCACAGCCAGCTAGCGCTGTCCCTGCACAGTCGCCCGTTGTCCACTATTACCAATGGACTAGTGTTGCAATTTCGACACAAGCGCTTGATTCCGAATTTTGACTGCGATAGCCTTGGATTGTGCACAGCAACAATTTAATGAACTTTGTCACAGTTTCCTTGCCAGACAGCCTATAGAATGGTTGATAAGAAGCCATCAATATTTACCGCAGCACAACATACGGAGCGCAAAGCACAGGCCCACAAGGCCCCGAAAGCGCACGCAGGCCTACCCCGGCCACACGGAGAACACAGATGAAAGCACCCAAATTACTTCCCTGGTACGCCCGCAAGGCCGGCGTTCCGCTCGAACGTGCCAATGCTCTTTGGCGCAAGGCAGTCCGCGAAGCCACAGCCGAGACCGGCTGGGTCGGCAACTCGGAATACTGGGGTGCATCCATCGACATTTTTCTCCGCCTGCTCGACGCCGAGAAGGAAACCCTGTGCACGCCGAGTGTTACGCCGATTCTTCGCAGTCAGCAGCGCATGTGGAACATGCCCCTGATTGCGATGGAAGACATGTTCAGGATCATGTCCGCCAACTGGCACCGCCAGACTGGCATCGATCCGCGAAAAGCGGCCTGACCGGCTCGAATTCAGGCGCGGCCCCTTCAGGGCGCAGCGCCCACCTCCTCCCTCCCTCTCCTTCATCGGAGATTTGGCATCCGGCCCCTCCGCCGGGTGCCATTTTTTTGCTGAAGCGCCCCAAAACCGGGCCTTTTCCCAGTCAAACCGGCAAAGGAATCGGCATTCAGCCCCGACTGCCCGAGCGCCACTACCGGGCTTCGCGATATACTTTCGCGTTTTCAACGCTTTGAGCGCACGCACCCCGCCCATGCAGGACAAATACCAGCCCGCCGCCGTCGAAACGGCCGCCCAGCAACACTGGGACGCCACCTCGGCGTTCCGTGTATCCGAAGACACCAGCCGTCCCAAGTACTATTGCCTGTCGATGTTCCCGTACCCTTCGGGCAAGCTGCACATGGGACACGTGCGCAACTACACCATTGGCGACGTACTGGCGCGCTTCCACCGCATGCGCGGCTACAACGTGCTGCAGCCCATGGGCTGGGACGCCTTCGGCATGCCCGCCGAGAACGCGGCCATCCAGAACAACGTGCCGCCCGCCAAATGGACCTACGCCAACATCGATTACATGAAGACCCAGCTCAAGCGCCTGGGCTTCGCCATCGACTGGTCGCGTGAAATCGCGACCTGCACACCGGAGTACTACCGCTGGGAGCAGTGGCTGTTCACCCGCCTGTACGAGAAGGGGCTGATCTACAAGCGCCTCGGCACGGTGAACTGGGACCCGGTTGACGACACCGTGCTCGCCAACGAACAGGTCATCGACGGCCGCGGCTGGCGCTCGGGCGCGCTGGTGGAGAAGCGCGAGATCCCCATGTACTACATGAAGATCACCGCCTACGCCGACGAACTGCTTGAAGCACTCGATGGCCTGTCCGGATGGCCGGAACAGGTCAAGCTGATGCAGAAAAACTGGATCGGCCGCTCGGAAGGCGTCGAAGTCCACTTCCCCTACGACCTGTCGACCATCGGTCAGTCCGGCGTGCTCAAGGTGTTCACCACCCGCGCCGACACGCTGATGGGCGCAACCTACGTCGCCGTTGCTGCCGAACATCCGCTCGCCACCCAGGCTGCAGCAGGCAATCCCGAGCTGGCGACCTTCATCGATGAGTGCAAGCGCGGCGGTGTCGCCGAGGCTGACCTCGCGACGATGGAAAAGAAGGGCATGCCCACCGGCCTGCGCGTGGTGCACCCGATCACCGGCGAATACCTGCCGGTGTGGGTCGCCAACTACGTGCTGATGGGCTACGGTGAAGGCGCGGTGATGGCGGTTCCCGCCCACGACGAACGCGATTTTGCCTTTGCCACCCGCTACAAGCTGCCGATCACGATGGTCGTGCGCTCCACCCGCGACGCCTACGAGCAGACGGTTGCGCCGTGGATCGACGCCTATGCCGAACCAGGACGCCTGATCAACTCCGGCAAGTACGACGGGCTGCACTTCCAGGATGCGGTCGATGCCATTGCCACCGACCTTGAAGCCAAGGGACTGGGGAACAAGCGCGTGCAGTTTCGCCTGCGCGACTGGGGCATTTCACGCCAGCGCTACTGGGGTTGCCCGATCCCGATGGTCCACTGCGACGACTGCGGCGATGTGCCGGTGCCTGACGAGCAGCTGCCGGTGGTCCTGCCCGAGAACGTCGAAGTGACCGGCCGCGGCTCGCCACTGGCCAAGATGGCCTCGTTCTACGACTGCAGCTGCCCCACGTGCGGCAAGCCAGCCAAGCGCGAAACCGACACCATGGACACCTTCGTCGAGTCGTCCTGGTATTTCCTGCGCTACGCCTGCGCCGACAGCAACACCGCGATGGTCGATGAGCGCGTCAATTACTGGGCCCCGGTGGACCAGTACATCGGCGGCATCGAGCACGCCATCCTGCACCTGCTGTATTCGCGCTTTTTTACCCGCGCCATGCGCGACTGCGGCCTGGTCAATGTGTCCGAGCCCTTCGCCAACCTGCTCACCCAGGGCATGGTGGTTGCAGAAACCTATTACCGCGACCTTGACGGTGGCAGGAAGCAGTGGATCAACCCGGCCGACGTCACCGTCGAACGCGACGAGCGCGGCCGCATCGTGGCTGCCAAGCTCACCAGCGACGGCCTGCCGGTGGTGATCGGCGGCATCGAGAAGATGGCCAAGTCGAAGAACAACGGCGTAGACCCGCAGGCGCTGGTGGATCAGTACGGCGCCGATACCGCGCGCCTGTTCACCATGTTCGCCGCGCCGCCCGATCAGCAGCTCGAATGGTCCGACTCCGGCGTCGAGGGCGCATCGCGCTTCCTGCGCAGGGTATGGAACCTCGGTCACCTCTTCAGCAGCGAAATGCGCGCGGCGCTGCCGGCCCAGCGTCAGCTGGCGGCGGGAAAGCTGCCGCCAGCACTGGCCGATGTTCGCCGCGAGATCCACACTCATCTGAAGCAGGCCAACTACGATTTTGGCAAGCACCAGTTCAACACCGTGGTATCGGCCGCGATGAAGATCCTCAACGCGCTCGAAAAGGCACCGCGCGACAACGCCGCGGCCCACGCCGAGCTGACCGAAGAGGGGTTCTCCATCCTGCTGCGCCTGCTGTCGCCAATTACCCCGCATATCGCACACGCACTGTGGCAGGAATGCGGCTACGGTGACGACATCCTCGCCGCCAGCTGGCCCGAACCGCTAGAGGCTGCACTCAAGCAGGATGAGATCGAGCTGATGGTGCAGGTCAACGGCAAGCTGCGTGGCAGCATCAAGGTTGCCGCAGAAGCCAGCAAGAGCGAAATCGAAGCGCTTGGGCTGGCGTCGGAAGCGGCGCAAAAGTTCATGGAAGGGAAGCCACCGAAGAAAGTGGTGGTGGTCCCCGGCCGTCTGATCAACATCGTGGTCTGAGGACGCACTCATGCACTCCAATTCTGCCCGTCGCGGCCTGCTCAAAGCAGGCGCGGCACTCGCAGCCTCTGCCATGCTTGCCGGCTGTGGCTTCCGTCTGCGCGGACCTCAACCCCTTGCCTTCTCCACCCTGCATGTCAGCGTCAGCGAATTTTCCGACCTTGGCCAGTCAATTCGCCGCAAGGTGGAAAACAGCGGTACCACGACGGTGACCGAAGATGCAGGCAAGGCGGAGGCTAAGCTGCAGATTCTCGCAAACGAGCGTGGCCGGGAAATCCTCAGCCTCACGAGTTCCGGTACGGTGCGCGAGTACCAGCTCACCCAGCGCATCCGTTTCCGCCTTGTCGACAACAAGAACGTCGAGCTGATTCCGCCAACGAACATCACCGGCCAGCGCGAGTACACTTTCGACGATGAAGAGGTGCTCGGCAAGGAGCAGGAAGAAGCGCTGCTCTATCGCGACATGCAGGCCGACCTCGTGCAGCAGATCATGCGCCGCCTGGCGGCCTACCACCGCACCCAGTGAACCTCAGGCCCGACCAGCTCGCACACCAGCTCGAAAAGCCACTGGCACCCCTGTGGGTGCTTTTCGGCAACGAGCCCCTGCTGGTGCTCGAGGCCGCCGACGCGATCCGGGCAAGTGCGAGGCGCCAAGGCTTCTCCGAGCGCGAAACCCTGGTGGTGGGTCAGGGGTTCCGCTGGGAAAGCCTGACCATGGCGGCCGGCAACATGTCGCTGTTCGGCGGTGAGAAGCTGGTCGACCTGCGCATTCCCACGGGCAAGCCCGGCCGCGAGGGCGGCGACGCACTGCAGCGATACGTCGCCCACCTGCCCTCGGGCGTGCTTACCCTGATCACCCTCCCCGAACTCGACTGGCAGACGCGCAAGACGGCCTGGTTCAAGGCGCTTGGTGAGCACGGCATCATCATCGAGCTCAATGCGCCCGAGCGCGAACGCCTTCCCGCGTGGATCGCCCAGCGCCTCGCCACCCAGAAGCAGTCTGCCGCCCCCGAAGCACTCGGCTTCATTGCGGATCACGTCGAAGGCAACCTGCTTGCGGCCCATCAGGAGATTCGCAAACTCGGTCTGCTGCATCCGGAAGGCGAGCTCAGCCTGGAGCAGATTCAGGATGCCGTTCTCAACGTTGCCCGCTATGACATCGACAAGCTGCGCCAGGCAGTGCTCGAAGGCGACCCGGCACGTTGCGCGCGACTCCTCGAAGGACTCAAGGGAGAAGGCGCCGCGCCACCGCTGATTCTGTGGGCGCTCGCCAGCGAAACCCGCAGTCTCGCCAGCCTGCGCACCGGACGCGATGCAGGGCAAGCGCTTGCCGCGCTGTTCAAGAGCGAACGCATCTTCGACAACAAGCGTCAACAGGCCCTGAGTCGGGCGCTGGAGCGCCTGAGCCAGTCCAGGCTGCGTGCCGCACTGATGCACGCTGCGCGCATCGACCGCATGATCAAGGGGCTGGTCGCCGGCGATGTCTGGGACGAGTTCCTGCAACTGGCACTTCGGCTCACCCGCCGGTAAGCGTACCGACCGGATTGCACAAGCAAACCACACGAAGCGCATTCAGTGCTTTAATTCCCGTTTGGCTCTAGCGCTACGAAGATACAGATGGACATCCAGAACTACATGCAAACCCTCGGCCGACAGGCCCGTGCCGCATCCCGGCTGCTGGCTGCGGCTTCGTCCGAGGCCAAGAACACCGCCCTGCTGGCCATGGCAGCCGACATCCGCGCACACGCCGTCACCTTATTGGCGGCCAACACGAAGGACCTCGACGCTGCGCGTAGCGCCGGTCTCGAGGCCTCCATGATCGACCGCCTGACGCTCACCGAAAAAGGTGTCGAGGCCATCGCAGTCGGCCTCGAACAGGTCGCGGCACTGCCCGACCCGGTCGGCGAAATCACTGACGTCAAGCGCCGCCCCTCAGGCATTCAGGTGGGCAAGATGCGGGTGCCGCTCGGCGTCATCGGCATCATCTACGAAGCCCGGCCCAATGTGACGGCAGACGCTGCTGCGCTGTGTCTCAAGTCAGGCAATGCGGCCATCCTGCGCGGCGGCAGCGAGGCCCTGCACTGCAACCAGGCGATTGCCGAATGCGTGCGCAACGGACTTGCCGTCGCCGGCTTGCCGGAACACGCAGTCCAGATCGTCGACACTACCGACCGGGCTGCAGTTGGCGCCCTCATCACCATGCCCGAATTCGTGGACGTCATCGTGCCGCGTGGCGGCAAGGGCCTGATCGAGCGCATCTCGCGCGAATCCAAAGTCCCGGTCATCAAGCACCTCGACGGCAACTGCCACGTCTACGTCGATGATGAAGCCGATCCCGCACGTATCGTACCCATCGTCGAGAATTCAAAGACCCAGCGCTACGGTACCTGCAACACCACGGAATCGCTGCTGGTGTCGCGCACCATTGCCGACCTCTGCCTGCCCGCGATCGGCACCATGCTCGCCAGCAAGGGCGTCGAGATGCGCGCCTGTCCCGAATCACTCGCGCTACTGACGGAAGCCGGCATCGCCGCCAACAAGCTCGTTGCCGCCACGGAACAGGACTGGAGCGAGGAATACCTCGGACCGATCATTGCGGTGAAGATCGTGTCCGGTGTGGATGAGGCCATCGCACACATCAACACCTACAGTTCGGGCCACACCGAGTCGATCCTGACGGAGAATTACACGAACGCCATGCGCTTTCTGCGCGAGGTGGATTCGGCCTCCGTCATGGTGAATGCCTCGACCCGTTTCGCAGACGGTTTCGAATACGGCCTCGGCGCGGAAATCGGAATTTCGACCGACAAGCTTCACGCCCGCGGCCCGGTCGGGCTAGAAGGCCTGACCAGCCAGAAGTGGATCGTTTTCGGCAATGGAGAAATCCGCCGCTGATCACGCCGCAAAGCACTATCGCGTGCCTGGTCGAACGGATAGCATTGGGACGCCCGTCTTCGTACGGGCGTCCCACATTCAGCCCTGCAGTCAACCGTACATGGAAGGCACTTCGGGGACAGCGCCAGCACTCAGGTAACGCGATGCCTACTCGGCAAACCTCACCGCAGGATTTCGATGCAGTTCTGAACTTGCCGTTTGGCAGGTTTGGCATTCGTGTCGCCGGCGATACCGTCAGCGAAATGGTGTTTCTGCCGCAGGACACACCCGAGCAAGCACCCTGTTCACCGTTCGCGGCCGCAGTCGCCGAGCAGATCCGTAACTGGATCGCATCACCACAACACGCGCTGACGCTCCCCTTGGCAGCGCGCGGCACGGCCTTTCAGCGCCGGGTGCGGGATGCGCTGCTGTCCATCCCGCCAGGCGAGATACGCACTTACGGTGAAATCGCCCGCCTGCTCGAAAGCGCGCCGCGTGCCGTTGGACAGGCCTGTGGAGCCAATCCGTTTCCGCTGGCAGTCCCCTGCCACCGTGTCGTGGCTGCAAACGGTATCGGTGGCTTTGCCAATGCCCGCGACGGCTATCTGATTGCCGCCAAGCGCTGGCTGCTGAACAACGAAATGCCATGAACCGCACACCTGCGTCGCCCCTGCCAGAGGCCCTGCGCAATGAGCTTGATGCCTTCGTCGACACGCTGTGGCTGGAACACGGATTGGCGCGCAACACACTGGCGGGCTACCGCAGCGATCTCGCATTGTTCGGAAAATGGCTCGCCGCCCGCGAAATTCCCCTTCAGTCGGCACCGCCAGCCGAGCTGAGCGCCTATCTGGCCGAGTTCAGCCTGCGCGCCAAGGCCACCAGTCAGCGCCGACTGCTATCGGCCTGGCGGCGCTATTACCGGCACTTGCTGACACAAGGCCGAATCAGCGAAGACCCCACACTGCAGCTGGATTCACCCCTGCCCGCAGAGCGCTTTCCGAAAACGCTTTCGGAAGCTCA
>Ga0172382_10006134_pt1 | contig 17606 bp, 25 predicted proteins | sample Leawel138RmetaG_FD_122245 | JGI IMG/M metagenome (GOLD analysis project Ga0172382, IMG submission 122245) | Leachate microbial communities from a municipal landfill in Southern Ontario, Canada - Leachate well 138R metaG | ecosystem: Engineered > Solid waste > Landfill > Unclassified | place...
CTAGGGGGTTTTTGATAAGTGATGGTTTGGTTTCACCACCTTGATTATTGATCTCTTGATTGTCCATAATATTTATATATTTAAGCTAGTAACAAGATTTAAACGACAAATGTCGTTTGATTATCTGTTATTTATATTAACAATCAAGAGATCTAAAAACAATGGTCATTTAAAGGCAGTGGGGATAACTCAAAAATTAGCTTTAATTTATAAAAAATATAGAATTAAAAAATGAATCTAAATACACCACTGGAAGATGTTTTTCGTCTGACCGAAAAACAAGTAGCCTCTCTGGCTAAACTAAAACTTAAGACAGCTCAAGATCTTTTGTTTTGTTTCCCTAATCGTTACGAAAATCAAGGTATTAAAAAAAATATAAACGAGCTGGTGGTCGGTGAAAATGCTGTTATTTTTGGTAAATTAGACAAACCAAAGACGACTAAAGCCTGGCGACGTAAAATTCCCATCGCCGAGGCAATAATTGTTGATGAGACCGGCAAAGTAAAGGCAGTGTGGTTTCATCAAGCCTATTTAGCCAAAAAATTCCCCGCTGGTAGTTTTGTTCGTCTGGCGGGCAAAGTAACTGAGAGAAAAAATGAAATCTATTTGGCTAATCCCGATATTTCATTAGTCGAAAAATATCCAACTGACGGACTATTTAAAGATGAAGGAGAAAATTCTCTATGGTTGCCAGTATATCCAGAAACTAAATATCTGTCGTCATTGTGGTTTTTCCATCATATCAAAAGACTATTATCTTCGGGTTTACATAAACAAATGACTGACCCAATCCCAGCCGAAATTATTAATCGTTACCGTTTGCCCTCTTTAACTACCGCTTTAGTTTGGATTCACACACCCAAAACCAAAGACAACGCTGAGGCAGCTAAGAAGCGATTTGCTTTTGAAGAAATTTTTAAAGTTCAACTGGACCGACAACTAGCTCGACGAGCCTATAAATCACAAAAATCTTTTCTGATAAAGATCTCGAAAAACAAAATTAATGATTTAATTAAAAGATTTGGTTTTGATTTAACCAATGGACAAAAAAAAGCCAGCCAAGAAATTCTTAATGACTTAACTTCACCTAAACCAATGATTAGGCTTCTAGAGGGTGATGTTGGCTCGGGCAAAACAGCCATCGCGGCCATAGCGGCTCAAGCAGTTGTTAATTCAGGCAATGAGGTTGCCTACATGGCGCCGACCGAAGTTCTAGCTAGACAACATTTTGAATCATTTATTGAATATTTCGGCCGACAGGGAATACAGGTTGGCCTCATCACCGGCAAAGAATGTCGAAAATTCCCTTCCAAAATATCAAATGAAAAACATACTCATATTTCTCGTCGACAACTTCTAAAATGGGTGGCCAATGGGGATATACCAATCGTAGTTGGTACTCACACCTTAATTCAAAAAACCGTTAAGTTTAAAAACTTGGCCTTAGTCATTATTGATGAACAACACCGATTTGGGGTTATGCAACGAGCCAAGACGTTAAAAAAAGAGATCGATCAAGTACCTCATCTACTATCAATGACTGCTACACCTATCCCCCGGACTCTGGCTTTAACTATTTATGGTGACTTGGACTTATCATTACTTGATGAAATGCCAGTTGGCCGAAAACCAATTATTACCGAGGTAATAAAACCAAAAGATAGAGATAAGGTTTATCAAAAAATGTATCAAGAATTGAAAGCTGGTCGGCAAGCTTTTGTCGTCTGTCCCAGGATTGATGAGCCTGATCCAGATAAGGAGCTGGCACTAAACGTTAAATCAGCTAAAGCTGAAAGAGATCGCTTAGCTAAGGATATTTTCCCTGGTTATAAAATCGGCCTTCTGCACAGTAAATTGTTACCTAAAAAGAAAGAAGCAGAAATGCAAAAGTTCGCTAGCGGGGAAATTAATATCTTAGTGGCCACTTCAGTGATTGAGGTCGGGATTAATGTTCCTAATGCTACCGTCATGGTAATTGAAGGTGCTGAACGATTTGGTCTAGCTCAGTTGCATCAACTCCGAGGCCGAGTCTGGCGAAGCCAACATCAGGCTTTCTGCTTTTTGTTAAGCGATTCGCCCAACAGTAAATCGCTAGCCAGATTACAAGCTGTAGCTAAAGCTAAAAATGGTTTTGCTCTGGCTGAAATGGATCTCAAGTTACGAGGGCCGGGAACATTGTCGGCCGGCAAACAGTGGGGTATTAGTGATTTGGGAATGGAAGCGATCAGGAATATAAAATTAGTCGAAGCGGCTCAAAAAGAAGCCAGTCTGATTGTCGCCAATGATCCAACACTAAAAAATTATCCCTGGCTAAAAAACGAATTAGAAAAAAGCAAAACAAAAGAGAAACATTGGGAATAATTTAGCTTGTCACTATTCAAAAGTGTAATAGAAATCATAATAATCAAAACCATTGGACTCATAGGTATAAATTATTCTATTCTTAGGGTCTGTTGGTAATTTAGGTATATGTTCAGGGGTTAATTTAAAAGTGAGAACTTCACTCCACCCACCTTCACTAGTTTCTTCACCGCTGTCGGGATAGGGATAATATCCATTAGTAATATAAAACATCTCCAAAGCTTTTTTCATATGATGGACATTAGCTTTAGCCACGGCCTCAATCGCTTTATCCTCGGCTTTTCTTAAGCTGATTAAAACAATACTTGAGAGCAAAGAAAGAACAGCGATAACCATCATCATCTCAATCACTGTAAAACCTTTCTTTTTTAAATTCATCGCAAAAGTTATTTAAAACTAAAGTTTAATAAAATAAATCAATGTGCGTGTGCCAGGACTTGAACCTGGAACCACTCGTGTATAAGACGAGCGCTCTACCAATTGAGCTACACACGCTGATAATGTTTTAAATATAGACCAAAAAAAGTTTATCGGCAATTAATATTTAAAGCAAACTTTTCTGCCGAATTGTCCGACCTTTAATCTCTTTAAGTTAAAAAGACAAGCCCCTGATCCCACCTTTAACCCCCACTTATGAGCTAACAGCCTTATATAAACACCACTTGAGCATTTAATTTTTATCTTAACAACCCTATAAGTTAAACCTTTTTCTTGAAGCAATAAATGTTGTCGCCAACAATCTATAATCTCTGTTTGCCGAAAATTGCCCTTGACCTGATTAATTGAATTTTCAATATTAACTAAAAGTTGTTGGTTTGATATTAGATAATCATCGATTAAATCAAGTCTGTAAATTTCAACTTCTTTAGAAAATTTTTGCCGACCAGCAATTATCGGTGACGAAAACAATGGGTACGATTGATTAAATTTACCAACCAAGCTAGATAAAGACAAAGCCAACACTTGTTTGTCTAAGTTAACAATAGAAAAATTTTCGATTAAACCTAAAATATCATGACTATCAGTAGATATGCCAAAAAGAACTTCCGCCTCATACTCTTTATCTAAACTAAGGTAGTGAAAGCGATTTTTATTGGTCTCACCAATCATCAAAAGAAGCACGCCTTCGGCCAAAGGATCAAGCCGGCCAGCATAACCAATTTTTAAATCGGCATATTCTGGTTTTAATTTCCTTAGACAATTAATCGTCTGAAGAGGAGTTTGACCGACTGGTTTCCAGACAGCAACAATCTTGTCTTTAGGCTTAGGCCAGCTTATCTTTAATTTCTTCTTTAACTCTGGTTTTTGGTTTAATGCCATTTAAAACTAGAAGTTTTTCAAAATCTTCTCGTTCAAGTGTTTCCACTTTGATTAATTCTTCAGCCATTGCGTCTAAGGCTGACCGCTTATCAATCAAAATCTTTTCCGCTTGGGTTAAAGCAGATTTCATTATTTTAGACACCTCTTCATCAATTAAGGCTTGAGTTGAATTTGAGGCAATCCTATCAGCCATCATCCCAGCTGATATTTTGGGGCTATTGGAGTCAAAAGCCACTGGCCCGATCTTGTCACTCATACCATAACGAGAAACCATATCATGGGCTAAACTGGTAGACACTTGGATATCATTAGCGGCGCCAGTGGTAACATCACCAAAAACAATTTTTTCCGCCATATAGCCTCCTAAAGAAACGGCGATATCATCTAAGAATTCACGTCGTGAGCTTAATTTCTTGTCTTCAAATGGCAATTTTAGAGTATAGCCAGCGGCATGGCCACGAGAAATGATTGAAACTTTATGGACCGGATCAGAAAACTCCAAAACTGAAGCAATCAAAGCATGTCCCATTTCATGGTAAGCGGTTATTCGCTTTTCTTTGATCGATAAAATATGGCTTTTTCTTTCTGGCCCTAACATAACTTTTTCAACACTGCGCAAAAGATCATATTGACTAACCTTTTTTCTGTTCTCCCGAGCCGCCAAAATTGCTCCCTCATTCATAACATTGGCCAAATCAGCACCAGAAAAACCAGGCGTTCGTTCAGCCACCACCCTTAAGTCAACGTCTTCAGCTAATGGCTTTTTCCTGACATGGATCGCTAAAATCTCTTCTCGATCTTTGATATCCGGCTGATCCAAAACTACCCGACGATCAAATCGCCCGGGTCTTAAAAGAGCAGGATCTAAAACATCAGGTCGATTAGTTGCCGACATAACAATTAATTTTTCGTGCGGTTCAAAGCCGTCCATTTCAACTAAAATTTGGTTTAGAGTTTGTTCTCGTTCATCATTACCACCACCCATGCCCGAACCCCGATGACGACCAATAGCATCAATTTCATCAATAAAAATAATTGATGGAGCTGCTTTTTTGGCCATTTTGAAAAGATCACGCACTCGAGAAGCACCAACACCAACAAACATTTCGACAAATTCAGAAGCTGACAAGTAGAAAAACGGGACATGAGCCTCACCAGCGACAGCCCTGGCTAAGAGTGTTTTACCGGTGCCAGGTGCACCGATCATTAAAACACCCTTGGGGATTCGAGCGCCAATGTCAATAAATTTCTTCGGGTTACGAAGAAAATCAACAATTTCTAAAAGTTCATCCTTAGCTTCTTTAACCCCAGCTACATCTTTAAAGGTAACCTTTTGACTAGCGTCATTAGGATCAATAATCCGCGCTCGTGATTGACCAAAAGAAAAAGCTTGCATGCTGGCTCCTTTCATCTGGCGAGTAATCAACCAGAACAAAAAGAAAATGAAAAAAACCGGAATCAAAAATGGTAAGATATTTAAAAGCCAAAAACCAACACCGGCTGGATTTTTAACTTCAACTTCCAAATTAGCTAGAGTTGAATGTTCAATTTCATATTGGCTTAAAACATCGTAGATTGAAGCATCTGGCTCTTTACGTGATTTTTTAGTTTGACCATCAATATAGAAAATTTCCAGGTCATCATTTTTAACTGAAATTTTAGCCACCTGGCCGGCAGAAACATCTCTGGCTAATTCTGAAACACTAATCTCCGGCATTAATCTTTCCCGTTCAGCCATGGTTGAATAAACGGCAACAATTAAAACTAAAACTAAAAGAGTCAAAATTATTTGACTGCCAAATTGACCCCATAACTTAGGTCCGCCAGACCAAAAGCTTTTTTTATTCTTTTTCTTCATTGAGGCGTCATTGTAACCTAAAAAAAGATAAAAATAAAGGAGATAAAACAAGAAACAAACAAAAACCCCGAGCAAATCGCTCGGGGTGGGTATGTCAAGATTTTTTCACGCAGAGAAAAATCGTGACACCATTGGGTAAAAAGACGCCGGTTAAAGAACTGAGTCCTGACATAATCTTGGTATATTTGGCGACCGAAGTCGAATCGCCTCTGACTTCAGCCAATAACCCTTGGCCAGCGGAATCGACATGATCAGGTTGAAAAACCTCCGGAAATGAATACCAGATCCGGAATTCATCGCCTGAACGATTAAGGGTGAAAAACAGTCGATGGTCAGCCCAATTGAGAAAAGTCTGGCCAAACACGATTTCCGCTTCGCGTTGAACGACTTTTGAAGTCTGCGATCGAGCAGCATCGAACCACAGAACAAAAAGCGAAGTAAACAAATCAAGCTGTTCGCTATCCCCAGCCAAGCCAAAAGCTTCGTTGATGACTCGGATTGGCTGGTCATTCAAGCCAACAAATCTAACTTGAACTAGGTTTTTCTTTCGCCGGCTGAGTTCTTCTATTTGTTCTCTTAAACTCTTCATCATTTCTTTTCCTTTTCAGTTTTTGTCGCCAAACAAAACAAAAAAACCAGATCCCATGGTTATTTCCCCTATCCTGCCTCGAATCTTCACCCCCGGACAAACTTCTGGCGATAGCCCTTCAACCACCTCCTCAACTACAAACGGGCCAGGGCCATGGGTTTGAATAAAATCCGACGAGCCTTCACGCCAGATCACCAAATCACCAACTTTAAACACTGGACGCGACGGTAAAGTAATCATTTTCTTCCCCTTTTTTTAGTAACAAGGTTCTAGATACTAATCAATCCGTATTATAATTTTAAGTTGAAGTCAAGGAAAATTATTTTTGTATGATGGCGTGGAGATGGTAGACCAGAATTTGAATCAGCTACATTCTTGGGTGTTTGAAGAGTCTGGGGTGATTATTTATATTAAATCAATCGCTTGTTGGTAAAGGCATGGCCGGAACCAGATTTTATATAAATCTCAAATTCAAGTGCTTGTTTTTTGGTTGGAAAAGCACAATACCAAATTAGTTTAAAAGGTTTTTTAGATGAAGAATACTTTGAGTTTCCAGAGTTATGTTCAGCTAACCTTTTCTTGATGTCAACAGTTGAACCTTTATATAAACTACCATCTTTTTCGCTCTTTAAGATGTAAACGTAGCGCATAAGTAAATTATAACGCCCTACTTCGCCTCTCGCTAGGCTCGGAGCTTCGAAGGGTGCTTGCACTGCGAAGCTTGCGAGATGACCAATAGAGATTTAAGTTGCTTGCAAACTGGCCCTGCTTCGCATAAAGCTACGCAGGACACTTCTTCGCAAGCGAAGAAGTGGAGATGGCGGGAATCGGCGTCAGCTCACAAATTCGCTTCGCCAATTGGCGAAGCTCATAAGTGGCTCCTGCCCGGGCTCGCCAGTTAGAAATTTTCAAATTTCTCTGGCTCCGCCTTTCGATTCCTCGCATCACATCAAAGCCACCACACAAAAAGACCCCTTCCATAGTCGGGGCCTTTTTGTATGATGGTGTGGAGATGGCGGGAATCGAACCCGCGTGCAAACAGTTTTATCAAAGGCTTCTACAGCTTTAGGTTGTTTATAATTTTAAGCCTGACTAACATAAAACAACCAAAGATTAATCAAGCCGAGTTTCTGTAATTTAAGATTTCAACCGAAACTATTTGAAATCCGATCCCGAAAAGATTACACTCGTCCGAATTTATCGGGCATCAAAACAAACGAATGCCAAACTTTAGGCTAAAGCCAAGCTTGGAGTGAAATACGGTGAAGCCACCGCTTTCACTTTAGAAGATAAGTTTGCACTTATTCTTGGTTCTAAAATTTTAACGAGTCTTTTAGAATCCTCGAACTGCCACTTTTGAAAAAAACCATCTGTCTAGGCCGATCATCCCCATTTATTTAAATTCATTTTTCAAAGTTCTAGAGACTTCTCTTTGGGCTTCCCGTTTTTTAATAGTTTGTCTTTTGTCGTATTTTTTCTTACCTCGGGCAAGCGCCAGCTTAAGCTTTAAGTATCTTCCTTTACTATGCACTGAAATAGGTACTATTGTCAAGGTAGCTGACTTTTCTTTATTACTGAGTTCATCTATTTCCTTTTTGGTTAAGAGAACTTTACGAGGTCGAGTCGGGTCATAGCCTTCATCAACATTGGCCGGCTGAAAAGGCGGAATATTAGCGTTTAACAAAAAGGCTTCACCGCCACGAATTACCACAAAAGAACCTTCTAAAGAACCCTGACCGGCTCTTAAGGCCTTAACTTCTGATCCCTTTAATTTAAGGCCGGCTTCATATTCATCCAGAACCTCATAGTTAAAGAAAACTTTTTTGTTTTTCACTAAAATAGCCATAGTTAAATACTAGCAAATTATTTGACTTTTTGCCCAAAATCAATTAGGATTCACCTAGCCCGAATATAGAAAGGGCTTTAATTTAAAGGTCATTTTGAATAAAAACATAAGAATTAATAAAGCCATAACCGCCAAAGAAGTCCGAGTTATTGATGAAGCTGGTGAAAACATCGGTGTCATGCCAACCGAAAAAGCTCTTGCCTTAGCGGAAGATAGAGAGTTGGACTTAATAGAAATATCACCAACTGCTAACCCTCCAGTAACCAAGTTAATGGACTTTGGTAAGTACCAATATTTGGAGAAACATAAAGCCAAGGAGGCTAGAGCTGGAAGCCAAACAACCGAAACCAAATCAATCCAAATTAAAATCGGTACCGGGGAACACGATTTGGAATTAAAGGCTAAAAAGATTGGCCAATTTATCAAGGACGGACATCGAGTTAAGGTTGAATTATTCTTACCCGGCCGAACAAAGTATCTGGGAAAAGAATTTTTAGCTGAAAGATTAGAACGAGTTCTTAAATTAATACCAGAAGAATATAAAATAGCTGAAGAAATTAAAAAAGGTCCCAAAGGAATGTATATGATAGTTGAAAAAAATAAATGAAAACTAACAAATCATACAACAAAAGATTAAAGGTAACCAAAAAAGGTAAAATTTTGGCTCGTAAATCAGGTCAAAATCATTTTAATGCCAAAGAATCCAAGAGTAAAAAATTGGCCAAAAAAAATTTGGTTAGTTTCAAAATCAGTAATAAAGCAGCTAGCCGATTTTTAGTTAATAATAAATAAAGTATCATGCCCCGAGTCAAAAGAGGAACAACTTCATTAAAAAGACGAAGAAATGTGCTTAAAAAAGCTAAAGGTTTTCGATTTGGTCGGAGCACTAAAGAACGTCAGGCCAAAGAAGCCCTGCTTCATGCCGGTGTTCATGCCTATGCTCACCGTAAAGACAAGAAAAATGATTTTCGTCGATTGTGGAATATTAAAATTGGTGCGGCAGTGAAGGAACACGGTTTATCTTATAGTCTTTTTATTGATAAACTAAAGAAGAAGAATATTGACTTAGACCGAAAAGTTTTAGCTGAACTAGCTGAACATGAACCAGCCAGTTTCGCTCGCCTGATAGAAAACATAAAATAACAAAAATCGGCCCTCAGGGTCGATTTTTATTTCTCCTCCAAACTAAAAAGAATTTTCTCCTCGCCCGGCTCAGGACTTTCAGCTGAAACTTCTAGATTTTCTCTGATTCGTTGAACCAAAAAAAGTGAAGCTTTGGGCTCACCCATAGTAACAAAAACTTTTTCTAAACTATCGGCCGTATCAGCAACAAAATCTAACAAGCCATCAGAATCTTTGTGGGCTGAATAACCACTAATAGTTTCGATCTGAGCCCTAACTGGCACTGTCTGGCCTAAAATTTTCACCTCAGGAGCACCATCTTGGAGAATCCGGCCCAAACAACCAAATGGTTGATAACCAACTAAGAGTAAAGTATTTTGGGGATCAGGTAAATAATTTTTTTCATGATGAATTATCCGACCACCATTGGACATACCGGAACCGGCAATAATTATTTTACGCTGACTAAAATTAGCAATCGCCTTTGATTCGTCGGTAGTTTTAGTCATCTGTAGTTGGGGAAACTTAAAAATACCATCACCAGTAGCGATGATGTATTTTACTTCATGGTTAAAATAACGATCGTATTTCTTGTAAATTTTAGTAATACCAATCGCTAAGGGAGAATCTAAAAATACCGGCACTAAAGGAATACGTGAAGCCTCCATTAAGTTTTCAATTTCATACAAAATTTCTTGAGTTCGTTCAATGGAAAAAGCCGGAATCATCAAAGTTCCTTTTCTGGCCATTGTTTGTTCAATAATTTTCTCTAATTTTTCAGCTCGGAATTCACGTTGCTCATGGTTACGATCACCATAAACACTTTCCATTATTAAATAATTAGTATCAGTCAATTTTTCAGTTGGTTGTAACAGGGGGGCTGGAGAATTACCCAAATCACCCGTGAAGACTATTTTGCGACCTTCAAATTGAAACTCCACCATCGCCGAGCCTAAGATATGTCCAGCATCACGAAAAACAATTGTAAAATCATCGATTTTTATTGGTTCATGATAATCAACTGTTTGCCACTTACTAATTGCTTGCTTTACATCTTCAAGACTATAAAAAACTTCTGAGCCATCACGTTTCGACTCTTTAGTCATCACCCCCAAGCTATCGACTAAAGATAACTCGGCCATTTCTTTGGTTGGAGCAGTTGAATATATCGGTCCAGTAAAGCCATCTCTTACCAGTTTGGGAATTCGGCCAATATGGTCAAGGTGGGCATGGGTAACAAACAAAGCGTCGATTGATTTAACATCATAAGCAAATGGTTTCCGATTTTCGTCGTCACAAACTTTGCTTCCCTGAAACAATCCACAATCAATTAAAAACCAGTTGGGCCGAGTACCAGTTTTAGCCAAAAGAAAATTCGAACCAGTAACTGATTCCGCCCCACCGTGAAAAATTATTTTAACTTGAGCCTCAGTCATGATTTTCTATACTTAAGCTACTAATCTTTCTTTGGGACATTCGCCAAAAAAGGCAAGCCGAAAAGAACCCACCTATTAAATCAACTAATAAATCACTTAATGTATCCCGCCATCCTTGTTGCAATACCCCCAAAGACTTAACTCCAATTTCTGCCGCCCAATATTGATCAATACCAAATTCAAATAATTCCCAGGCCAAACCAATGGTTAAAGCACCAATGATGGCAACCTTTAAAGCTAACTTAAAAGAGAAATCTACTTCTTGAGGTCTAATAAAAGTAAAAAAGTACCAAAGGCAAAAAAGTCCCACCAAGATACCTCCAAGAAAATGCATCACCAAGTCAAACCACCAAATGCGCCAATACCAAAAATACTGAAAAGCCAAATAATTAAAGCCAGCAATCACTGCCAAGAGAAAAAGGCAAATAAAAAAAATCGGCTTGGTAGTGTGCATATAAGAACATATTAACCTATTTCAACTTATCGGGCAAAAAACAAAACCCCCGAGCTATCGGGAGGCTTGTTTAGGTCGTTTGGAGAATTTTACCCTAGAATAAACCCAGGTGGATTCCCGCAATAAGTAACCACAGCTACTTACAATATAGGGTATCCTTGTAAAATTATTTGATCTAGATAATACCCCAAACAACCTAATAACATTATAAAAGATGATAAACCACGGTCAAATGATCAGATGATTGTAGTTAAAAGTCTTTTGTTAAAAATAATCCACTCTTTAGCAATCTTGTTTAAATACTAATTTTCATCAACACCAAACCGACGATAATCCATTATCGGACTATTGCCAAACCACAAATTTATTTCATGCTCAGCTTCAGCTGGGGTTTCTGAAGCATGAACCAAATTCATGATGGCTCGTTTTTCCTTATTGGCTAAAACCGGCGAATCAGCTGAAAAATCACCTCGAATTGTACCCATATCAGCGGTATAAGGTATAGTTAGACCAACAATTTTTCTCACCATATCAATAGCATGAATACCTTGAATTACCATTTTAACCATTGGTGCCGAAGTCATATAATCAACGATCCAAACCCGTACTTGCTGTCCGATTTTAAAGGGATCAGCAGTCCCTAACTCGGCCTTTGGATCATAGTTGTACTTTTGATAAGTGCCTAAGGTTTTTTCACCTAATCGTTTTATCCATTTTTCATCCTTTGGGTAATGATTGTCTATTTGTTCGTAAGTTGGTTGAAACATCTCTAAAGCGACGATTTTTAAGTCACGCTGTTCAACTCGCTTAATTATTTCGCCAATCAAGCCTTTACGAACACCATCTGGTTTGACCATCAAAAAAGTTTTTTCTTCCTTAGGATTCATATTTTAATTTGACATTAAAATTTATAATTTTGTTAAAATTTCTGGCTCATTATCAGTAATTAAAACAGTGTGTTCAAAATGTGTGCTTATATTACCGTTTTTAGTTTTGAAAGTAAAACCATCGCGACCCAATTTAATATCACCGGTGCCTAAGGTTATCATTGGTTCGAGAGCTAAAACCATACCTGGTTTAAGAGTCGCACCCATTCCGGGTCGGCCAAAATTTGGAATTAAAGGGTCCTCATGGACAGCCAGACCAACACCATGGCCAGTTAAATCATTAATTACCGAAAAACCAAAACTCTTAACTGTTTTTTCAATTGCCCAACCGATGTCACCTATGGTCTGCCCCGGGCGACAAGCTTCCACCCCTTGATTTAACGCTTCACGAGCAGCGGTAATCATTTTCTGAGCTTCAGATGAAATCTTTCCAACTGGAACAGTAGCCGCCATATCTGTAAATCGTCCCCGATGATTCAACCCTAAGTCCAGGCCAACAATATCACCAGTTTGTAGCACTTTCGGCCCAGGCACACCATGGACTATCTCATCATTAACCGATACGCATAAAGCCGCTGGGAAAGCCAAAACTGAACCGTGAGGTCGATAATTTAAAAAGGCTGGTTGATCACCAGTTTTCTTAATTAGATCTCGGGCCAAATCATCAAGTTCGGAAGTTTTTATACCAGGGGCCACCACTTTTTCAAGTTCGGCCAAAACCAATGCCAAGCGCCGACCTGACTCTCTAAGTAGGATGATATCTTCAGGTGTTTTAATTTTAATCATAGTTTCGAGATGATTTCTTCGGTAACTTCCTCAACTGATTGATCACCATTTACCACCACTAAATTATAACCTACTTGCTGACGATAATACTCAACTGCTGGTAAGACATCGCGGTCAAACCAGTCCAGTCTTTTTTCAATATCATCTAAGTGGTCATCGTTACGGCCTCGGTTAATCATTCGGTCTTTAGCTGTTTGTCGCGAAATATCAAGATAAATCACATTAACATTTTGACGACCATAGAACTTCATCGCTGTATCTAACATTTTGGCTTCTTTAAGTGAGCGAGGTGTACCATCAAAAATCAGATGTTCATTACCAGTAAATTTTTCAACTAAAGTGCTAGACCAAGTCCAAACGGCCAAAAAATCTGGCTGACGATCAGCTTTAGCCATTATGTCTTTAGCTAATTTTGAGGAATAAGAATCAGAAGCAACAAAACTCCTGAAACGTTCGCCAGTCTCAAGATAAAGAATCGGCCTTTCATTGCTAGCTCGTAATCGATCAACGATAATTTTTGCTTGCGTCCCTTTACCACAACCACTACGGCCAATAAAAATGTAAGTTTCTAGTTCCACCATTTAAGCTAAAGCCAAGTAAAAAATAACTAAAGAAAAGCAAAACACCAAAACTGATAAGACAACTAAAACTTTATCGGCGGTCTTTTGATTTTTTATTTTCCCCCCCGACAACTTGAAAAGCCAAGTAGCCATTAAAGACAATTTGGGTTTGTCGATTGATCTTTTCAGATTATCTGGTGATTCGTAAACAACTCCATTTGTCATAGATTAATTTTATCACAGATTGATAACTTTTGTTAATACTGGCGCATTGTCACCTGAGCATCAATCTTCTTAACCAAATCAAGCACCACTGAAACAACAATCAAAAGCCCTGTACCGCCAATTGCCAAAGCCGTAATACCAGTCGCCGCTCTCATTAAAAGTGGCAACATGGCAACCACCCCAAGAAAAATAGCTCCAGTCAAAGTCAAACGACTTAATATCCGACCAATGTATTCTGAAGTCGAACGGCCGGGCCGAACGCCGGGAATAAAGGCTCCACTCTTTTGTAAATTATTGGCAATTGACTCCGGATCAAAGGTAACCGCTGAATAAAAATAAGTAAAAGCAACAACCAAAACAAAATAGAAAACTGAATAAAGCCAAACATTATTAAGAAAGGCCAACATAAAATCAGTCACCATCTTTATAACCGCATTGTCAACTCGAGCTAGAAAATTAATTATCATTTGAGGAAAAAGGAGAATTGATAGAGCAAAAATTATCGGCATAACACCGGCATTATTAACTCGAATCGGTAAGTAAGTAGAAATACCACCATAAATTTTAGAACCTCTAACTCGTTTAGCATAAGTGATTGGAACTGGCCTTTCAGCTTCGGTCATAATAACTACACCGGCAATAATTGTTGCCGCAGCAATTATGAAACCAAAATAAATCGGAATTTGCTCGGGTGTAAAAGATACCCACAATTGACTAACAGCTGAAGGCAGACCAGAAATAATACCAGCAAAAATTATTAGTGAGACGCCATTACCAATACCATATTCACTAATCAGCTCACCCAACCACATCAGAAGAATTGAGCCAGCGGTAACGATCAAGACACTTAACATTTTAGTAGTAAAATCAATCTGACCTAAAACACCTTCATTTTCCAATAACATCAAAAGACCAAAGCCTTGGACTATAGCCAAGGGAATTGTTAGAAGTCTTGAATATTGAGTCACTTTCCGACGGCCAGTTTCGCCCTCTTCATGATACAACTCCTTTAAAGCTGGGAAAATTAAAGTTAAGAGTTGCATAATGATTGAGGCAGTAATAAACGGACCAACACCCAACATCATAATTGATAAATTAGACAAACCACCACCGGAGAAAATATTCAATAGGCCAAAAAATTGATTGTCAGAAAAAAATTCAGCTAACCGACTCTGATCAACGCTGGGAATTGGAATTGAGGCCCCCAATCGAAACAAAGCCAAAATCAAAAGAACAAACAAAATTCTTTTTCTTAAGTCTTTGTCTTGAAAAACCAAACGAATTTTTTCTAAAATAAGAGACATAATTACTCACTAATCCGACCACCCGCTTTAATAATTTTATCTTCAGCCGATTTGGACAATAAACAGCCCGAAACATTTAATTTTTTATCAGTTGCACCGAAACCAAGTATCTTTATCGTCAACGGCCCATTTTTAGGTTTAATCAAGCCTGTTTCCAAAAGAGTTTGTGGAGAAACATCATCGCCAGTTGAAAATACTTTGTTTAAATCAGCCAAATTGACAACCAACGATTTGGATTTAATTGTTGAGAATTTATAACCTCGTTTTTTGGGTATTTTCTTAATAATATCTCTTAGCTCTGGTCTTAATTTGCGACCAGCTCTTGATTTTTGTCCCTTGCTACCCTTACCCGAGGTATAACCACGCTTACCACCACGACCAACAGTCTTGGCTTTGGATAATTTATGTTTTCTGGTTAAATTACTTAAATTCATAATTATTTTAATTTTTTCAAAGCAACCATAGTGGCTCGAGCATTGTTTAATTTATTTTTGCTTCGAGAGATTACTTTAGCATTAACGCCCTTAATACCAGCTAAATCTAAGACCGTTCTGACTGAACTACCAGCCACCAAACCAGAACCTTTAGTCGGCCTAATTTCAATAATCGAGGCACTAAATTTAGCCTTGGTTGCGTGAGGGATAGACATATCATCGGTTAAGACAATTTTGGTCATTTGTTTTTTGGCTTGATTAGTGGCTTTATCGATAGCCAGTGAAGTATCTGAGGCTTTACCGACTCCAATTCCCACTCGCCCCTTCCTGTCACCAGCGATTAAAACAACGGAAAAACTAAATCGCCGACCACCCTTCATCACTCGAGCTACTCGTCTAACGTCAACTACTTTATGATCAAACTCCGGTTTAACCCTTTCTCTTCTTGGGCCACCACGTCTGATGGGATTGTTCCTTTTATTTTTTTTATCTTCCATAATTTATTAAAAAATTAAACCGCCCTGCCTAGCACCTTGAGCCAAGGCCTTGACCCGACCAGTGTAACGATAACCACCTCGATCAAAAACCACTTCTTTAATGCCTTGAGCTGAAGCTAAAGTGGCAATTGCCTGGCCTGTTTCAGTGGCTTGCCTTATTTTGGTAAAAGGATCTTTTTTATCGGGCTTAACATCTGCTACCGATACCTGACCAATTACCTTGCCGGATTCATCATCAGCTAGAAAAGCGTAAATTCGACGGTTAGAGCGAAAAACTCCTAGCCTTGGTCGGTTTTGGGTACCCTTTATTTTAGCTCGGACTCGACGCTTTCTGATTATTCTACCTTTGGTCGTATTTTGATTGGCCATGATTATAAATTATTTAACTTAAGAAACAGTTTTTTTACCTTGTTTTCTTCTAACCACTTCATCAATATATCTAATACCCTTACCTTTGTAGGGTTCAGTTTTCTTGTTAGCTCTAACTCGAGCGGCAAATTCACCAACTTTTTCTTTATCTATACCAGAGACGGTTATCGTATTCTTTTCAACTGATACTTTTATACCTTCAGGAATTATCATTTCAATCGAATGCGAAAAACCAAGATCTAAAACTAATTTATCCCCTGACAAAGAAGACTTGAAACCAATACCCTCAACAATTAATTTTTTTTCAAAACCCTTAGTTACACCCTCGATCATATTTTGAATATGCGAAGCATAAGTACCCCATAAAGCCCAAGCAAAAACCGACTCTTCGGTTGGTTTTAAAGTAACATTTTGATCATTGATCTGAATATCAATTTCTGGTCTGAAGGTTTTGGTTAAATCACCCAATGGACCAGAAACTGAAAAAACTTTGTCATCAAATGACAATTTTACTTTTTCTGGTATTTCAATTATTTGTTTTCCAACTCTAGACATGATAATTACCAAATTTCAAATAAAAATTCACCCCCCATATTCGCTCGCTTGGCTTCAGAACCGGTCATAATACCTTGAGATGTAGAGATAACTGCTACACCGCCACTTTTAACCGGCCTAATCATTCCTTGCTTGATATAAACCCTTTTGCCAGGATGGGAAATTTTTTTAATGCCCGATATCTTTTTTTCTCCTTTTAATTCACAGTCAATGAACTTTTTGGTCTTTTTAGTTTTCAAATTAATCGACTTTAAATAGCCCTCACGTTCTAAAATTTTAGCTATTTGAAATTTCACTTTAGAGTGAGGTGCCGACACTAAATTCTTACCGGCCATGGTTCCGGTTTTTAATTGATTTAGCATGCAAGCTATTGGATCAGCACTTACCATGATGATTTTTTAACTCCGGGAATTTTACCTTCATTAGCGTATTCACGGAAACAAATTCGACATAGACCAAAATCCCTCATGAAAGCTCGTTTGCGACCACAACGAAAACACCGCCTAACGACTCGTGATTTAAATTTTGGCTCTTTTTGCGAGCGAGCTATAACAGATTTTTTCGCCATAAAAAACTAAATGGCCATTAACAGCCGTGTTTTATCCTAACAAGAAAAAAACTGAGTGTCAAACCAGAATTGATTAAATATACTAGGGTCGGGTCATCCCCCTTATCCACCCCCCCCTCATACTCTCTAAACTTCATCTAGGGTATAATAGAGGTATATGTTAAGGGCTAAACACCGAGGTTTTACACTAATTGAGATTTTAGTAGTTATCTCTATCATTTCTCTTCTCTCCAGCCTTGTCTTGGTTGGATTAAGAAAAGCCCAAGACAAAGCTGAAGAAGCGGTAGCCAAGGCTAATGTCAATCAAGCTACAAAAGCTCTGGAGATGTACTATGCTGACCACGGCTATTACCCAATCGGCAGTGATACCAGTGAAGGTGGTTGGAGTGAAGATTTAATTAATGCCCTAACTCCTAATTACATACCTGAATTACC
>Ga0172382_10006135_pt1 | contig 17605 bp, 16 predicted proteins | sample Leawel138RmetaG_FD_122245 | JGI IMG/M metagenome (GOLD analysis project Ga0172382, IMG submission 122245) | Leachate microbial communities from a municipal landfill in Southern Ontario, Canada - Leachate well 138R metaG | ecosystem: Engineered > Solid waste > Landfill > Unclassified | place...
AACTTCTGCAAAAACAACCGCTTTCTTGCCTCCACCCCGTTTCGCCAACTGCGTTTCGCGGTGAAGAGGTGCGCATTATAGACAACCCAAAAACTAATACAAGGGGAAAGTGAAAATAAACCGCCGAAAGACAGAAATTATTCGTCTGGAGGCGAGAATCCGCCACCGCCCGCGAAATTCTCGAACCGCGTGTATTCGCCAAAGAAGGTCATTCGCACGGTTCCGGTCGGACCATTTCGGTGTTTGCCAATAATCAGCTCGGCTGTACCTTTGTCTGGAGAATCAGGGTTATAGACCTCATCTCGATAAATAAACATGATGATGTCTGCATCCTGCTCGATGGCCCCCGATTCTCGCAGGTCAGACATCACCGGGCGTTTGTTGGGCCGCTGCTCCAGACTTCGGTTGAGCTGCGAAAGCGCAATGATCGGCACATGCAGCTCTTTCGCCAGCGACTTTACCGAGCGCGAAATCTCGGAGAGTTCGGAGGCGCGGTTGTCACTGTCGCGCGTACCGCTCATCAACTGCAGGTAGTCGATCACGATCAAGCCCAGGCGGCCGCACTGCCGCGCCAGGCGCCTGGCCCTTGCCCGCAGATCGATCGGGTTGAGACCGGGCGTCTCGTCGATATAGAGGGGCGCGTCATAGAGCTTGCCCATCGCCACGGTAAGGCGCTGCCAATCGTCGTCGGTCAACCGGCCGCTGCGGATCTTCTGCATGTCGATGCGGCCGACAGACGCAATGAAACGGGTGGCCAGCTGGGTGCCCGGCATTTCCATCGAGAAGATGGCAACGGGCAGACGTTGTTCGACGGCCACGTGTTCGGCAACGTTCAGCGCGAAAGTGGTCTTGCCCATTGCCGGCCGTCCGGCAACGATGAGCATGTCCGAAGGCTGCAAACCCGAAGTCTTGGCATCAAGATCTGCAAAGCCGGAGGGCACACCGGTCACTTCGGACGCACTGTCGCGGTCGTAGAGCTCCTGCACACGGTCCACGACCTGCTTCAGAATCGGCTGAATGATCTGAAAGCCAGTGGTATTGCGGGCACCAGCCTCTGCGATTTCAAATACCCGCGCCTCGGCCTCGTCCAGCAGCATCTTGGCGTCCTTGCCCGAGGGACTGAGCGCACTGGCGGCAATGTTGTCACCTACGGCCACCAGCTTTCGCAGGATGGCACGCTCACGAACGATCTCCGCGTAACGCCGGATGTTTGCCGCCGAAGGCGTGTTATTCGCAATCTCGGCCAGATAGGACAATCCGCCGGACTGCTCGGCCTCGCCGTTCTTTTCGAGCGACTCGAACACGGTCACCACATCAGCGGGTTTGCCGAAGTCGATCAGCTTCGAGATGTGTCGATAGATACGGCGATGATCGTCACGGTAGAAGTCGGCCTCGGTAACCAGATCTGCCACGCGCTCCCAGGACGAGTTGTCGAGCAGGATACCGCCGATGAGCGATTGCTCCGCCTCGAGCGAATGGGGTGGTAACTTGATGGACGCCATCTGTGGATCCAGCGCGTCGTCGGGAAACCTGCGGGAAGTCGCCATGGGGAGCCTGACCGAAGTCGGTTAGCGTAAAAGGGGCATTCTAAAAACAAAGGGGCTGCCTAGGCAGCCCCTTTGGGTTCGCAAACTGCTGCGATTAATGCTCGCCCAGCACCGAAACGGTAATTGCGACCGTCACGTCAGCGTGAAGGGCAACGTCGAGTTGCGTATCACCGATCTGCTTCAGGTGCCCCTGGGGCATGCGGATCGCGGAACGATCGATTTCGAAGCCCTGCGCTGCCACTGCTTCAGCCACGTCGATGTTGCTGACGGAGCCGAACAGACGGCCGTCCATACCTGCCTTGCGGGTAATCTGAACCATCAGACCATCAAGCTTGGCACCGAGCGCCTGAGCAGCAGCCAGCTTGTCAGCTTGCAGAAGCTCAAGTTCAGCGCGACGCGCTTCGAACTCGGCCATGTTATTAGCCGTAGCACGCTTGGCCAGACCCTGGGGGATCAGGTAGTTGCGTGCGTAGCCATCCTTGACCTTGACCACATCGCCCAGACCGCCGAGCTTGCCCACTTTGTCGAGAAGAATGATTTGCATGTCTCTGTCCTCTCTTACTGGTGCAGGTCGGTGTAAGGCATCAGGGCCAGGAAGCGGGCGCGCTTCACGGCAACCGACAGCTGACGCTGGTAACCAGCCTTGGTGCCGGTAATACGCGCCGGCATGATCTTGGCGTTTTCGGTAACGAAGTCCTTAAGGATGTCCACATCCTTGTAGTCGACTTCTTCGATCTTCTCTGCGGTGAAGCGGCAGAACTTGCGACGCTTGAACAGACCACGATTACCGCGATCGTCCTTCTTCTTGAACTTGGACTTGGGCTTGAAAGCCATTTCAGTTTCCTTCTACAAATTCGATCTTGTTCAGATGCAGCACCGGTGCGCGGCTGCGAAGACTTTTCGCGGCCAGAAAGCCCGTTACTGTCACGTTCACTCCGGGGCCGGCGTTCGCCAGAACACTGGCGAGATCACCAACGGCAACTGCCTGCAATTCCACCGAAACGTCGCGATCCAGTCCGGACTCGCGCTGCCTCGATTCATGTGTCAGCACACATCCCGCTACCTGTACACCCGCTGGCGTTCGCCGCAGGGGGAGGAGTTCGGCGATGCGCGCCGTCAGGCGCAGCTCGTTCAGCCCCGCCTCAGCCACCTCAGGCCGAAGCGGACTCGGAGGCTTCGGCCGGCTTGGCTTCAGCAGGCTTGGCTTCTTCGGTCGCAGCCGGAGCGGTCAGCGAGCGGGACTTCTCTTCCTTCATCATCGGCGACGGCGTGGTGACAGCCTTCTTCGTCTTGATGGTCAGGTGACGAAGCACGGCATCGTTGAACTTGAAGGCGTGTTCGAGTTCGGCAAGCGCTTCACCGTCGCACTCGATGCTCATGAGTACGTAGTGAGCCTTGTGAACCTTCTGGATCGGGTAGGCCAGCTGACGGCGGCCCCAGTCTTCGAGGCGATGGATCTGGCCAGTGCGGGCGGTGACGATCGTCTTGTAACGATCGATCATCGCCGGGACCTGTTCGGACTGGTCCGGATGGACGATGAATACGATTTCGTAGTGTCGCATGCAAACTCCTTGCGGTTAATGAAAGTCAGCCCCCCGGCATGCGAAACCGGTGGAGCAAGGTGAAGCGCGGAATAGTAACAAGAACTGCAGAAAAAACATAGGCGGCCGATGCAAAATGTCAAGCGTCCGCGCCCACGCCCGTCAAGCCTGCTTACACTCTCAACGCACGTCCCGAAGCGGCCTCACCTACTATTGCCGCATCAGGCTTAGGCCCTGAAACGACGACGATAAAACTGAGGCAAGACCATGAAATTGACACCCAAAGCCCTGCTTGCCACTCTGTTGTGTGCCGGACTGATGGCGGCAGGCGGCGCTGCCAATGCCCACGACGACGACCGCGGCTGGTCCAAAAGCGAGCGCAGGGAGTACAGACACTATCAGCGCAGCCACCGCCACGATCATGCCGACAGGCGGACCGTCATCCGTGAGCGTGTAGTCGTTCGGGAAGCGCCGCGCTATTACCGCGAACGCGAAGTACGCGAGTACTACTACGCGCCGCCCGTGCGCAGTTACAGCCGGGATCCGGCGGTCGTGATCGGGCTGAGTATTCCGCCTATCGTGATCCCCTTCAGGTAACAAGCAGCAGCGGGCCGGGGGCGCGTCAGCGCGGTCGGCTCGCCCATATTTTCTGCAGACGCTTCACTGACACCGGCATCGGTGTTTTCAGCTCCTGCGCGAAAAGGCCGACGCGCAACTCCTCCAGCATCCAGCGAAACGACTCCAGCTGCGGGTCGGTCACACCCGCGCGGCGCTTCGTGATCAGCTCGCGCTCCCAAGTCTGGGCGAGCGTTTTCCAGTCGTTCATCAACTGCGCATCCCGCGCAGGATTGTTACGGAGTTTATCGAGGCGGATCGAGGCGGCCTTCAGATAGCGCGGGAACTGCGCGAGGTGCTCCCATGGGTAAGTCACCAGGAAGTTCTTCGGCAACAGGCTCGAAATCTGTGACTGCAGGTCCGCCACCACCTCCGGAAACGCCTTCATGCCAAGCAGACGTTTCTGCAAGGCAGCGTTTTCCGTCAGCAACTGCCCGGCAAGTCGCATGAACTCTTGCGCCACCAGCGTCACCCTTGACTTGGCTTCCGTGCAGCGCAGCGAGAATGCGGCCTCGTCCGCAGGCAAAGGATCCAGCAGACAACAACGCGTCAGGGTCGCCTCGACCAGACGCGCCTTCAGCTCGGCCTCGGTGCCGAAGTTCATGTACTGCAGCGCCAGCTCGCGCAAGCCCGACAGACGTTCGATGGCACGTACCTGATCCTTGAGCGTGAGTGCGAACAGCCGGGTCAGTCCGGCCCGATGCACCCGCGCGGCCTCTTCCGGTGTGTCGTAGGGGCGCAAGGACACACTGTCGCCATCATCATGCAGGGCCGGAAAACCGATTACGTCCCGCCCCGCAACCCTGAGTTCGAGCAACTCGGGCAAGGCACCGAAACTCCATGATGTCATCCCGTTCAGGGTCGAGCCAGCGCCCTCCACGCTCGCATCCTCGTCCTTTCCAGCGCTGGATTGCGGGCGCGAACCGGACGCTTGCGCAGACGCGCCGCCCAGTGCCCGACGCGCCCTTCCGCCTCCGCTGTCTGCCGCGGCTGGCGCCACGGCGCCAGCCGCTTCAAGCGCACCCACAAGCGCGCCGTCGATCTTCGCGGCCTTGAAGCGCGCCGCCACCTGATCGCGGAAACGTGCCCGCAACTCGGACACATTGCGCGACTGCCCCATCACCCGCCCATGCTCGTCAATCACCCTCAGGTTCATGAAGCAGTGCGGCTTCAGGTTCTCGAGACGAAAACTCTCGAGCGGCAGCTTGAGCTGCACCCGATCCTCGACGAAGCGCTGCAGCATGCGGAGCAACGGCTCGTCAGTATCGAAGGCCCCGGCATCGAAGTCGGCCATGAACGCGGCCGCACTCTCATTTATCGGTTGCAAGCGGTGGCGATGCTTTTGCGGCACGGTTTTGAGCAGCGCGGTAATTTTTTCCTCGAGCAGGCCGGGCACCAGCCATTCACAGCGGCTGGCAGGGATCTGGTTGAGCATCGCCAGCGGCACAGTCAACGTCACCCCATCGTCCGCATCACCGGGCTGATGCAGGTAGCTCAAGGTGAGCTTCTGTCCCAGGACCTCGAATCTGGTCGGAAAACGCTCGGTGGTGATGCCCTCTGCCTCGTGCCGCATGAGCTGGTCGCGCGACAGGTAAAGCAGCTTCGGCTCGGCCTTTTCCGCAGCCTTGCGCCAGAGTTCGAAATCGGCAAGGTCGTCGACCTCAGCCGGAATCACGCTGTCGTAGAAGGCCTCGATCAGGGTCTCGTCGACCAGCACATCCGGACGCCGCGACTTGTGTTCAAGACGCTCGATCTCGGCCACCAGGCGCTGGTTGTGCGACAGAAAACCCATATTGCGGGCAACGCCGTCGGCGATTTCGCCCGCCACCAGCCCCTCGCGAATGAACAGCTCGCGACACAGCGCGGGATCGGTATCGCGGTAGCTCACGCCACGCCGCGGGTAGAGCACCAGACCGTACAGCGTGCCGCGCTCCCAGGCGCGGACCGCACCCGAGGTTTTCGACCAGTGCGGCTCGAACATCTGCGTCCGCAGCAGGTGCGCACCGACTTCTTCCACCCACTCAGGTTCGATGCGAGCAATGCAACGCCCGAACAGGCGCGAGGTCTCTACCTGTTCGGCGCACATGATCCACTTGCCGGCCTTCCTCGCCAGCGCTGAGCCCGGATGTGGCCAGAACTTGATGCCACGCGCGCCGAGATAACTGCCGGCCTGGGGGCCTGACGCATCCTCAACCTTGCAACCGATGTTGCCCAGCAGGCCCGCGAGCAGTGCCTTGTGAATGGTCTCGTAGTTGGCCTGCAGCTGGTTCTCCTTCCAGCCATGTTCGACACACAGGGCGTGCAACTGACTGAACACGTCGCGCCACTCACGCATCCGCATCCACGACAGGAAGTGCTGCTTGCACCACGCCTTCTGCTTACCGGTCGATTCATGGCGCTGGACCTCGTCCCAGGCCTTCCACAGGTGCAGATACCAGAGGAACTCCGAGCGCTGGTCCTGCTCGCCGCCACGAAATTTCGCATGCGCCTGATCCGCACCGCCCGGCCCGTCCTGCGGCCGCTCGCGCGGATCCTGCACCGACAACGCGGCGGCAATCACCAGCAGTTCGGCCAGACAGCCGCGGTCACGCGCCGCCAGGATCATGCGCCCGATGCGCGGATCGAGCGGCAGCTTCGCCAGCTCGACCCCGCTCGGAGTGAGCCTGCGTTCGTCGTCATCGGTCACCGCGCCGAGCTCGGCGAGCAGCGCATAGCCATCGCCGATGAGGCGCGAGCCGGGTGCGTCGATAAAGGGGAAATCCTCCACCGCTCCCAGCTTCAAGGACTTCATGCGCAGGATCACGCCCGCCAGTGAGGAGCGCAGGATCTCAGGGTCGGTATGCGCCTGACGCTTGGTGAAGTCGTCCTCGGCGTAGAGGCGGAAACAGATGCCGTCCATCACCCGGCCACAACGCCCTGCACGCTGCTGCGCCGCCGACTGGGCAATCTTCTCGATCTGCAACTGCTCGACCTTGTTGCGCGGCGAGTAGCGCTTGACCCGCGCCAGGCCGGTATCGACTACATAGCGGATGCCAGGGACGGTCAGCGAGGTCTCGGCGACGTTGGTCGACAGCACCACGCGGCGCCCTTTCGATGCAGAAAACACTCTGGCCTGGTCCTGTGCCGACTGGCGCGCGAACAGGGACAGGATTTCGGTGCCGGGCAGATGCTGCGCCTTGCGCAGCGCCTCGGCAGCCTCGCGGATCTCGCGCTCGCCAGGCAGAAACACCAGCACGTCGCCCGGCCCGCTGCGCTGCGCCTCGTCGACCGCATCGACGATGGCGTCGAGCAGGTCACGTCCCTTGTTCCTGCGCGGCGGCGTGCGCTCACCCTTGCGCGGCGCCGGCGCCGGCGCCGCCTCCTCTTCCTCCACCGGCCGGTAGTGCATGGTGATCGGATACAGCCGGCCGGACACCTCGATCACCGGCGCGGCTTTGCCTGTGGCGTCGGCAAAGTGCCGCGCGAAACGATCCGCGTCGAGCGTGGCCGAGGTCACGATCACTTTGAGATCGGGCCGTTTGGGCAACAGGGTGCGCAGATAGCCGAGCAGGAAATCGATGTTCAGGCTGCGTTCGTGCGCCTCGTCGATGATCAGGGTGTCGTAGGCGGCGAGCAGCGGGTCAGTCTGGGTTTCCGCCAGCAGAATGCCGTCTGTCATCAGCTTGATGTGGCTGGAAGCGGTGAGCTTGTCGGTAAAGCGGATCTTGTAGCCGACCGCCTGCCCGAGCGGACTGTTGAGCTCCTGCGCAATGCGCGCGGCTGTGGCCCGCGCCGCCAGCCGGCGCGGCTGGGTATGACCGATCAGCCCCGCCGCACCACGCCCCAGCGTCATGCAGATCTTGGGCAGCTGGGTGGTCTTGCCCGACCCCGTTTCGCCACAGACGATGATGACCTGATGCGCAGTCAGTGCCTCGGCAATCTCGTCGCGCCGCGCCGACACTGGCAATTCGGGCGGAAATTCCGGCTTCGGCAGGGCCGCCTGGCGCGCCGACAGCCCGGCACGTGAACGTGCCAGCAGGGCCTCGAAAGCATCCTTCAGTTTCTTCTTGCGCTCATCGTCTCCGCGCCGCAGGTCGCGCGCCATCCGTCGCAGCCGGGGGCGGTCGATGCTGAGGCAATCGTCGAAGGCGGCCGTGCCCGCAGCGGCAGGCAAACTGGTGTGTCTGTTCATTTATGCTCTTGATGCTGCACGACAAGGCGCGATGCAGTCGCACACTCTCGCGGTGCAGTCCGGTCTGATGCGTTGGCGCCGTGGAACAATCCGCGGCAACGGAATGGCCTGCATTATCCCAGCACCGCGACCGACTGGCAGCACCGGCTTTGTCGCGCCTCGCTATACTCGGGCGACACCTTCGTCGCCGACCATGCCTGACGCACACGCCGATCCCCACCCAAAGCTGCGATTTCACCTGCTCGACGACTCGGGTGGACTCGGCTATCACCTGCGTGCGCTGCGTTACCGGCGCACGCTGTGGGCGCCCTTCATCACTCAGGTCGCAGGGTGGCTGAGCACGTGGCAGGCACCGACCACACATCTCGTCATCGTCGGCCCCTCGGCCGGATACACGATCGACGCGGCATTTCTCCAGCGCTTCGATCGCATCACCATCCTGGAACCAGACCCGCTTGCCCGCCTGATTCTGCGTCGACGCTTTCCCGATCTGCGCATCGAGCACGGCGAACTCGACTGCCTGTCGGGCCGTGAAGGACCGCAATGGCTTGCCCGCCTGTATCCCGGGGCCAGCCTGCTGTTCGCCAATGTCCTCGGGCAGACACCTGTACTCGCTGCAGACCCGCGCTGGGCCGACCGGCTGCGCACTGCGCTGCAGGCGCATCACTGGGCCAGCTGGCACGACGTGCTGTCGGCCACCACACCGTCGCTGGCCGACATCGACCGTCCCCTCGAGCCCGCAGCCGACATCACTGCGCTCGCAACACGCTGCTGGCGCTGGCCCACCGAGGTCAGCGACCACGACAGTTTCGGCCTGGTCGGCCGCCAGGACGGCCTCGCCTTGTGGCACCTGAGCCCAGCACAGTGGCAAATCGTCGAGTGGGGCATTCACGCACCCGAAAGCGGCGCCGCCTGAGCACGAATGCAAACCATGCTGTGCGCCCCCGCCGCCGAGTGCGACAATCGCGGTTCTGCCTCCGCCGACGCCAAGATCATGCCTGCTGCCCTGCCGATTGCCGCCATTCTGTACACGCCCGAGGACAACATCGAAGCCTTGCTCGTACGCGTCGCCAGAACGCTCGCCACGCGCGGTATCCGCTTGGGAGGTGTCATCCAGCACGACATCGCCACCGCCATCAACGATCCCTGCGCAATGGAGCTCGAGGATTTGCGCAATGGCGAACGCTTTTCGCTGTCGCAAGAACTCGGCAGCGGCTCCGAAGCCTGTCGCCTCGACCCCGCCGCGCTCGCTCATGCCTCGGTTTCAATACGCGCAGCGGTGGAACAGGGTGCTCAGCTGGTCATGATCAACAAGTTCGGCGCACAAGAGGCAAATGGTGATGGACTGCGCGACGAGATGGGCTTTGCAGTGCTCGCCGGCACACCCTTGCTGACAGCGGTCGGCAAACGCTTTCAGCCCGAATGGGAGGCCTTCACCGGTGGCGACGGCTGTCTGCTCGAACCGAGCTTCGACAGCGTGATCGCCTGGTGGGACGCGCAGGGCCTTGCGACCTGACATGGACTGTCGCCCCGGCTGTGCCGCCTGCTGCATCGCGCCGTCAATCTCCAGCCCGATTCCCGGCATGCCGCTTGGCAAGCCGCCCGGCGTGCGCTGCATCCAGCTCGACGCCGCGAACCGCTGCAGACTGTTCGGATCGCCTGACAGACCGCGCGTTTGCGGCAGCCTTCAGCCCCAGCGCGAGATGTGCGGAGACAAGCGCGACGACGCGATACGCTGGCTCAGCCAGCTTGAACGACAGACCTCGACCCACACGGACTGAAGTTTTGCCGCACTGCAACACTCAACCCTTATAATCAGGCTCCCATCCCGTCCGACTGAATTCAACCCACATGGATATCCAGCTCCTCTTCACCGCGACCATCCTCGGCATCATCGAGGGTCTGACCGAGTTCCTGCCGGTATCCTCGACGGGGCATCTGATCATCATCGGCGACCTGCTCGGCTACACCGACGACACCAGCAAGGTCTTCAAGATCGTCATCCAGTTCGCCGCCATCCTGGCCGTATGCTGGGATTACCGCGAGCGCCTGATCAAGGTCGCATCCGGGCTCAGGTCCGAGCCCGCCTCCCAGCGCTTCGTCGGCATGCTGTTTGTCGCGTTTCTGCCGGCTGCCGTCCTTGGCCTGATGTTCCACTCCACGATCAAGAGCCTCCTGTTCAACCCGCTGACTGTTGCCACCGCACTGGTGGTCGGCGGCTTCATCATTCTTTACGTCGAGAAGCGGGCCTACCACCCGCGCGTCGAGACCGTGGATGCGATGAGCTGGGGCGACGCGCTCAAGGTCGGTTTCGCCCAGGCGCTGGCCATGATTCCGGGTACGTCGCGGTCGGGCTCGACCATCATGGGCGGAATGATCTTCGGCCTGTCGCGCAAGACGGCGGCCGAGTTCTCGTTCTTCCTCGCCATCCCCACCATGTTCGCGGCCACGGTCTATGACCTGTACAAGAACTGGGCCTTGTTGCGACTCGAAGACATCCCGGTCTTCGCGGTCGGCTCCATCGCCTCTTTCGTGGCGGCGATGTGGGCGGTGAAGAGCTTCATCCGCTTCATTTCCAATCACACCTTCGTCGCCTTTGCCTGGTATCGCATCGTCTTCGGCCTGATCGTGCTGGCCACCTGGCAGCTCGATCTCGTGTCCTGGAGCGAGCCCTGATCCGCAGGCCACTTAACGCCCCCCCGACGGCAGGCTAAACTGAGCTTCCGTAAACGTCATGCCGCCACGATGATCATCTATCTGCACGGTTTCCGCTCTGCCCCTGCGTCGATCAAGGCGCAGGCGCTGCAGCACCACATGTCCGAACGCGGCCTCGCCAATGCCTTCTGGTGCGAACAGCTGCCGGTGTCGGCGCGGGAGGCGATTGCGCTGATCGAAGCGCAGATTTCTAGGGCCCGGCGCGATTCGCGCGCCGTCCCGCCGACACTTGTCGGCAGCTCGCTTGGCGGCTATTACGCCACCTGGCTGGCCGAACAGCACGGACTGAAAGCGGTCGTGGTCAATCCGGCGGTGATCGCCCCGCTCTCGCTCGAGTCCTATATCGGACGCCAGGACAATCTGTACACCGGCGAGTATTTCGACTTCACTCAGGCCCACATTGATGAGCTGCGCGCAATCGACGTCCCCGCCATCACTCACCCCGAACGCTACTGGCTTCTGGCGGAGACCGGCGACGAGGTCCTCGATTACCGCGATGCCGTCAGCAAGTACGCCGGCGCACGCCAGACCGTGCTGCCCGGCGGCGACCACGGCTTTTCGCGCTGGACCGACTACCTGGACGAGATCCTGCGCTTTGCGGAGCTGACATGAGCAGCGGCTTTGACACCCGGCGTTTCAAGGCCATGGAGCGTGCCGGCTTCAATCGCATCGCCGCCCGCTACGCGGACGGCGCCCATCTGCGCGCGGAACTCGCACACGCCCTGCTCGGTGTTGCCACCCTTGCGCCAGGGCAACGCGTGCTCGATCTCGCCAGTGGCCCCGGCCTGCTCGCTGCGGACGCAGCCCACCGGGTCCACCCTGGCGGCATGGTGCTGGCCACCGACATCGCCGAGGGCATGCTGGCCGAGGCAGCCCTGCGCATCGCAGACCGCGGCATCGAACTCCTTTTCTCGGCAGCCGATGCCGAGCACCTGTGCCTGGCAGACGCCAGCGTTGATCGCGTACTGGCTGGGCTGGCACTGTTCATGTTTCCCCACCCGGAACGCGCGCTGTCCGAGATGCATCGTGTGCTCGCACCTGGCGGCCGGGTGGCCTTGTCAGTCTGGGGCGAACGCGACAGCGTGCCGCTGATCAGCCGCGCCCAGGACTGCATCGCCCGCCTGCTCCCGCCCCCCAGGGTCGCGCGCCCGTCGGTATTCCGCTTCGGCGATCCAGCCGTACTCCAGAGCATCCTCGAAAATGCGGGCTTCACCGAGGTCAGCATCAGCGCCTGCGACTTCACGTGCAGCTTCGATGATGCCGAAAGCTACTGGCAGGCCTTCCTCGACCTGGCCGGTGGCGCTGCCGAAGCGCTCTCGCGTCTGCCCGAAGCCACCCAGCAAGCGCTGCGCAACGAAGTCGCCGCCGACCTTGCGCAACATCCGCGAGCAGACGGTCGTCCCGGCTGCACCGTCCCCGCACGCGCGCTGATCGCGACCGCAATACGCAAGCACTGACCACCATTTTTCGATGACCACCCCATCTGCCGACGCCGCAGCCGAATTGCGGCGCGGCACTCTTGCCGCCCTCTTCGCCTTCAGCATCTGGGGGCTGATGCCCTTGTACTTTCGCTCCGTGGGCGAGGTTCAACCGTTTGAGATCGTTGCCCACAGGGTCCTGTGGTCGCTGCTCTTTCTTGCCGCACTGATTGCCTTCGTGCCAGGCACCAGTCGTTTCAGCACAGTCGGCATGGTGCTGCGTCAGCCGCGCCTGACGGCCATGCTCGCCCTCACCGCCACGCTCACCGGCAGCAACTGGCTGGTCTTCGTGTGGTCGGTCGACGCAGGACGGCTGATCGAGGCCAGCCTCGGCTACTTCATCAATCCGCTGGTCAGTGTGTTGCTCGGGCGCCTGTTTCTGGGCGAACAACTGCGCCCGCTGCAAAAGCTCGCCGTTGCCATAGCGACAGCCGGCGTGTGCTGGCGCATCTGGCAGGTGGGCGAGCTGCCTTGGATTGCACTTTTCCTGGCCGCCACCTTCGGCCTTTACGGACTGCTGCGAAAACGCTTGCCGGTCGACGCCGTCGGCGGCCTGTTCATCGAGACGCTGGTGACGGCGCCGATCGCCCTGGCCTGGCTGCTGTGGGTTAATAGCCAGGGCGAACTCAGCTTCGGCACCTCGCTGCACCTCGACCTGTTGCTGCCGCTGGCCGGGGTGTTCACTGCGATCCCGTTGATGCTGTTCGCGGTCGGCGCCAGACGCTTGCCCTTGGCGACGCTTGGTTTCCTGCAGTATCTGGCCCCCAGCCTCAACTTCCTGATTGCCGTGCTGTTGTTTCGCGAGCCTTTCGACCATGGGCAGCTGATCGGTTTCCTGATGATCTGGGCTGCGCTCGCCATCTACACGGTCGACATGCTGCGCGATGCCAGCGACCGGCGTCGGAAGCAATGAAGGTTTAGGGCCTGAGGGCCGAATCCAGTAAACTGTATGGCTTGCTCAATTGCTGGCGGTCGCTGATGTTTGTGCTGTTTGAAGAGGACGGGGCTTTCAAGGCTGGAACAATCCTCGCTGATAACGATGCCTCACTGCAGGTGGAAAATACCCACGGCAAGCGGCTCAAGATCAAGCGGGCGAACGTCCTGCTCAATTTTCGCGAGCCTGCGCCGGCAGAGCTGCTGAACCGCGCCGAAAGCGCGGCCGAAGAACTCGACACCGAATTCCTGTGGGAAGTGTGCGGTGACGACGAGTTCGGTTTTGCCGAGTTCGCTGCCGAGTACTATGGCCATTCCCCCAGCCCGGTGGAATCCACCGCGGTGTTGCTGCGCCTGCATTCGGCGCCAATCTGGTTTCACCGCAAGGGCAAGGGCCGGTTTCGCAAGGCGCCGGCCGAGATCCTGCAGGCCGCGCTCGCCGGCCTGGAGAAAAAGCGTCTGCAGGCGCTTGCCATCGACAAGATGCGCGACGAACTGGTCGAAGGCCGCCTGCCGGCCGAGTTCGACGGCCTGTTGCCGCAGATCCTCTATCGCCCCGACCGCAACCGCAGCGAGGTCAAGGCGCTCGAAGCCGCCTGCGTTGATACTGGCCTCAGTGCCGCCCGCCTGCTGCTCAAGTGCGGCGCGCTGTCCTCGAGCTACGAATACCACTACAACCGCTTCCTGTTCGAACAGTTCCCGGACGGGGTGCAGTTCCCCGAGATCGACCCGCTGACGCTTCCCTCCGGCTTGCCGCGTGCGGACGTCGCTGCATTCTCGATCGACGACGCCACCACCACCGAGATCGACGACGCCTTCTCGGTTACACCCAGGCTCGAAGGCGGCTGGCGCGTGGGCATTCATATTGCGGCCCCGGCGCTGGGTTTCAGCCGCGGCTCAAAGCTCGATGCCATCGCCCGCCACCGCCTGTCCACGGTATACATGCCGGGCAACAAGATCACCATGCTGCCCGATGAAGTGGTTGAGGCCTTCACCCTGGCGGCCGGTCGCGAATGCCCTGCGATCTCGCTCTACCTCGACGTCAGGTCCGACCTCACCATCACCGCGCACGAGAGCCGGGTCGAGATCGTGCCGATCGTTGCCAACCTGCGCCATCACGACATCGAACCGGTATTCAACGAGGACACGATCCACGACGGCGGCCCCGACTTCCAGTGGAAGCGCGAGCTGACCCTGTTGTGGGATCTGGCCACCATTCTCGAAGCCGGACGCGGCAAGCCTTCCGCACACAGCAACCAGGTCGACAACAGCTTCTACGTCGATTGGCAGCAGCAGACCGAAGACGGCCCCGGCTACATCACCATTGGCCAGCGCCTGCGTGGTTCGCCGATGGACAAGCTGGTCGCCGAAATGATGATTCTGGCCAACAGCACCTGGGGCAAACTGCTCGACGAAGCTGGCGTGCCCGGTCTGTACCGCGCCCAGGGTGGCGGCAAAGTGCGCATGACCACGGTCGCCGCGCCGCACGAAGGACTCGGGGTCGATTGCTACGCCTGGTCGAGCTCACCGCTGCGCCGCTATGTCGACATGGTGAACCAGTGGCAGATCATTGCCGTCCTCACCGGCACCGACGCGCCCTTTGCTCCTAAATCCACCGATCTGATGGCCACCCTGCGCGACTTTGAGGGAACCTACGCGGAATACAACGAGTTCCAGCGCCGCATGGAGCGCTACTGGTGCCTGCGCTGGTTACGCCAAGCCAGGCCGGAGGCCGTCGAAGCCAAGGTCATGCGCGACAACCTCGTGCGCCTCGAAGCGATCCCGCTGATCCTGAAAGTGCCCTCGCTGCCGCCGCAGTTGCCCGGCTCACGTGTGCGCCTGGTCATCGAGGGCAGCGATCTGGTCGACGTCGAAGTCAGTGCACGCTATCTCACCACCTTGTCCGAACCCGATCCGGACCAAGAGGAAGAAGCCGAGTACTGAGTCGGCGTCCGCGCACCCATGGCCCAACCTCTCACCCTTTACCTTGCCTCCATGGCGGCCGCTGCAAAACATCGCAGCAATGCCACCCTGGCCTTCGGCTTTGCCGTTTCCCTCGTGCTTCACGGACTGGTGCTGAGCATCGGCATCCGCATGCCCGACGCGAAGCCTTCACGGGACGCTGGCCTGGAGGTGGTACTGGTCAATGCACGTCACGCCCGCCCGCCCGCTGAAGCGCAGGTGCTCGCACAGGCCAACCTGGATGGCGGCGGCACCAGCGAACAGAAGGTGAGGCCAAAATCGCCCTTGCCGCCGCAGGACGCGAGCAAGAACGGCAGCGCGCTGATCGAGGCCAAACGCCGCCAGCCCCAGGAAACGGTGCGCCCCGAACAGAAGGTGCTCACCCGGAAAACAGCACCCGCGGTCGTTGCCAGCGAACGCCCCGTGCTCGAAAGCCCCAAGGAGCCCGAAGTCGCCAGCGGGCTCGACCTGCTCGACAGCGCGGCGGCGATTGCCCGCGTCGAGGCCCAGATCGACCGCACGCTGGAGGAATACTCGCAGCGTCCGCGCAAACGCATCATCGGCGCACGTGCCCGCGAATACCGCTTCGCCCAGTATGTGGAAGACTGGCGGCTCAAGATCGAACGCATCGGCACCCTGAACTACCCGGAGGCCGCGCGCGGCAAGCTCTACGGCAGCCTGCTGCTGTCAGTGACGATCCGCGCCGACGGAAGCCTCGAACGGGTCCAGGTGAACCGCAGCTCCGGCCACCGCGTGCTCGACGACGCAGCCGTGCGCATCGTCAACATGGCCGCGCCCTATGCGCCGTTTCCGCCAGATATCCGCAAGGACACCGACATCCTTGAAATCTCCCGTACCTGGACTTTCACCAACAGGGACCAGGTGCGTGCCAACTGACGCTTCCTGCCGCCAAACGAGCCCGACCATGGACATGGACCGCTACGCCGTCATCGGCCACCCGATCGCCCACAGCAAGTCCCCCCGGATTCATGCAGCCTTTGCCCGCCAGACGGGCCAGCAACTCAAGTACGAAGCGCTGCTCGCGCCGCTTGACGGTTTTGTCGACAGCGTTACCCGGTTTCGCACCGCCGGCGGTCGCGGCCTGAACGTGACCGTCCCGTTCAAGCTCGAGGCCTTCGCCCTGGCAAGCCGCCGTACCGATCGCGCCGAAACCGCCGGAGCGGTCAATACCCTGATGTTCGACGCCGACGGCATCCTCGGCGACAACACCGACGGCGCCGGACTGGTACGCGACCTCGTCATCAATCTGCAGTGCCCGCTTGCTGGACGGCGCGTGCTGCTGCTGGGCGCAGGCGGCGCAGCCCGCGGCGCACTGCTGCCGCTGCTGCAGGCCGGGCCGTCGAGCCTGACGCTGGCCAATCGCACCGCATCGAAGGCAACAGCGCTGGTGGAAGCTTTCACGCGATACGCTGCCGGAACGAGCTTCCATGCGAGCACCTTCTCCGGGCTGGCAGGCCAGCAGTTCGACGTCGTCATCAACGCCACCTCGGCGAGCCTTGCAGCAGAAGCACCGCCGCTTCCTGCCGGCATCTATGCGCCTGGCGCACTGGCCTACGACATGATGTACGGCAGCAGCGAGACGGCCTACTTGCGTGCGGCACGCGAAGACGGCGTGCAGCGTATTGCCGACGGCCTCGGCATGCTTGTCGAACAGGCCGCAGAGAGTTTTGCCCTGTGGCGCGGCATTCGCCCACAAACCGCGCCGGTGCTGGCCGAACTGCGCCACGAGCTGGCCGCTGCATGAGACGGCCCCTGCGCTGGCTCGGGCGCGGCCTGCTGGTCGCAATCGCCCTGGTCCTCGTCTGGCAACTCTGGTTTCTGGGCCATGTCGTGTGGTGGAGTCAGTTCGATCCGGGCAGCACGAGCTTCATGCGTTTACGCCTGTCCGAGATGCACGAGACAAAGCCCAATGCCACCTTGCGCTACAAGTGGATTCCTTACGAGAAGATCTCAACTCATCTGAAACGCGCAGTGGTTGCGGCGGAGGATGACCGCTTTGTTGACCATGAGGGTTTCGACTGGGAAGGCATCCAGCGCGCAATGGAAAAGAACGGCCGCAAGGGCCGTGCAGTGGCTGGCGGCTCGACGATCAGCCAGCAGCTGGCCAAGAACCTCTTCCTGTCGCCATCGCGCAGCTATGTGCGCAAGGCGCAGGAGGCCGTGATCACGGTGATGATCGAGGCGATATGGAGCAAACGTCGCATTCTTGAGGTGTATCTGAATGTCGTCGAATGGGGCGACGGTGTGTTTGGCGCCGAAGCCGCGGCACAACGTTATTTCGGTTTGTCTGCCGGTCGTCTCGGCCCCGCGGAAAGTGCCCGCCTGGCAGTCATGTTGCCCAACCCGCGCAAATACGAACGCAGCTTCGGACCACGGCTGGCCGCACACGCCGAACGCATTCGCGCACGCATGAGCTATTCGCAGATCCCCTGAGAAGGCGTGGCATACGCTTGCTTCGGAGATTTTCGGCCGGTAACGGATTCGGGGTCGCACCGCTGGCGCCAAGCCCGTAGAATCCGCTTTTCACCCATCCGTCCCCACCTGCCGCGCGATGAATACGGAACAGGAACTGCACCCCGACGATGTCCAGCAGCACCTGCGCGAAGTGCAGGCGCTACTCGC
>Ga0172382_10006136_pt1 | contig 17599 bp, 17 predicted proteins | sample Leawel138RmetaG_FD_122245 | JGI IMG/M metagenome (GOLD analysis project Ga0172382, IMG submission 122245) | Leachate microbial communities from a municipal landfill in Southern Ontario, Canada - Leachate well 138R metaG | ecosystem: Engineered > Solid waste > Landfill > Unclassified | place...
AAGGCACTGGCATCGAAACGGGTGATAGGGCCGATGCCGCTCTTGCCGGCAATCAGGTTTTCCCAGGCTTCGGGAACGGTATTGCCGACCGGCGAGACGAGTCCCAGACCGGTGACGACGACTCTACGACGCGACACGGGCATCTCCGTAAGGAATCAAGGCGGAGGAATGAGGATCGATCCGGACACCGCCGCAGCGGCGTCCGGAAAGAAGGCAATTACTTCTTGAGGTGGGCGGTGACGTAGTCGATCGCCTGTTGAACGTTGGTGATCTTCTCGGCCTCTTCGTCCGGAATCTCGCACTCGAACTCTTCTTCCAGTGCCATGACCAGTTCCACGGTGTCCAGCGAATCTGCGCCGAGATCATCCACGAACGAAGATTCGTTCTTGATCTCCGATTCGTTTACGCCAAGTTGTTCAGCAACGATCTTTCTTACGCGCTGTTCGATGTTCTCCATGAACATACTCCTTCCCTGAAAGTGCAGGTGTGTTAGAAAAAAACCTGTGTATTCTACCAAAAAGGAACGCTTCCGCTATCGCGACAAGCGTTCACGACATGTACATTCCGCCATTCACATGCAGGGTCGTACCGGTCACATAGGCTGCGGCTGGCGAAGCAAGGAAAACAACCGCCCCTGCGATCTCTTCTGGCCGGCCAAGGCGACCCAGCGCGATGTTGCCAAGCAGTGCATCGCGAGCCGCATCCGGCAGCGCCCGCGTCATATCCGTGTCGATGAAGCCGGGAGCAACGCAGTTGACCGTAATGTTACGGCTGCCGAGCTCACGCGCCAGCGCACGGCTCATACCAGCCACACCAGCTTTGGCTGCAGCATAGTTTGCCTGACCCGGATTGCCGGCACTCGCAACCACAGAGGTGATATTGATGATGCGCCCAGTACGGGCTTTCATCATCCCACGCATGACCAGGCGCGACATCCGGAACACCGCCTTGAGGTTCGTGTCGATGACATTATCCCATTCCTCGTCCTTCATGCGCATGGCGAGGTTGTCGCGGGTAATGCCGGCGTTATTGACCAGAATGCCAACGGCGCCGAAGCGCTTCTCGATATCGCCAATGACCGCTTCGCAAGCCTGAGCATCGGTAACGTTGAGCACCAACCCTGCCCCGTTGAAACCGGCCTCGGAAATTGCACCAGCAATCTCCGCTGCGCCGTTTTCGGACGTTGCGGTACCGATAACGGTCGCACCAAGCCGACCGAGTTCCATTGCAACTGCACGTCCAATGCCGCGCGATGCACCGGTCACCAGCGCGACCTGACCTTCAAGCGAAAAACTCATGCTGACCTCACTGTGGCAACCATCTGCTCAAGGCTCGCGGCATCATGAACGGAACCGCCCTCGACGTCCTTCACGATGCGTTTGGTCATCCCTGCGAGCACTTTGCCGGGACCACACTCGATGATGTGAGTCATGCCACGACCGGACATGGCCTGGATCGTCTCGATCCAGCGCACTGGCGAAAAGGCCTGGCGCACGAGTGCGTCACGGATCATGTCCGGATCGCTGCACACTGCAACATCGACATTATTGAGTACGTCAATTGACGGCGTCATGACATTCACCGACTTCAGACGCTCTGCCAGGCGCTCGGCCGCAGGCCCCATGAGTGCGCAGTGAAACGGAGCGGATACCGGCAACAGCATCGCACGTTTTGCGCCGCGTGCCTTGGCTGCTTCAATCGCACGCTCTACCGCTGCCCGCGCCCCGGCAATGACGATCTGACCCGGCGCATTCAGGTTTGCGGCTTCGACGATTTCGCCCTGCGCGGCTTCCTGACAGGCTTCACGAACAATATCAACCTCAAGGCCGAGCAAGGCGGCCATCGCACCTTCACCGGCAGGCACAGCTTCCTGCATTGCCTGCGCCCGGAACCGGACCAAAGGAACGGCATCACCAAACGCCAGTGCGCCCGCAGCAACCAGGGCGGAATATTCACCGAGACTATGTCCGGCAAGCAGCGCCGGCTTCGGCCCGCCGGCATTCAGCCATGCGCGATAGGCCGCAACGCCGGCGGTCAGCATCAACGGCTGAGTATTGACCGTGAGCGACAGGCGCTCCGCCGGTCCTTCGCAGACCATCTGCCACAGATCTTCGCCAAGGGCCTCCGATGCTTCGGCAAAGGTCTCGCGAATGATCGCAGACTCGCCATAAGCGGCCATCATGCCGACCGACTGCGAACCCTGGCCGGGAAAAACCAGTGCAAATGACATCATCTCTCCGTTTGAATAAAGGAAGGATTCAGAAATCGATCAGGGCGGCGCCCCAGGTGAAGCCGCCACCCACGCCTTCGATGACGATACGATGCCCGCGCTGAATGCGTCCGTCTCTCACAGCGAGATCGAGCGCCAGCGGAATCGAAGCCGCAGAGGTGTTTCCGTGCTGCGCAACCGTGGTAATCACCTTGTCCATCGGAATGCCGAGACGCTTGGCTGTCGCCACAATGATCCGGATATTGGCCTGATGAGGAACCAGCCAGTCAACACTTCCCACATCGGCGCCGGCCGAGTCGAGCACTTCGTGCGCGACATCGCCAAGGACCCTGACCGCGAACTTGAAGACCGCCTGACCATCCATGCGCAGGAAGGGGTCGCCAATCACCTGACCCGAGGCCACACCACCCGGGACACAGAGAATCGGGTGATGACTGCCGTCTGCGTGGAGCGCCGCGGCGACTATGCCCGGCTTCTCCGAGGCCTCAAGCACGACCGCACCGGCGCCATCGCCAAACAGCACGCAAGTGCCGCGATCGGACCAGTCCAGGATGCGGGAGAAGACTTCGGCACCGACAACCAGTGCACGTTTGTGACTTCCGGAGCGGATGAATTTCTCCGCAACCGTCAACGCATAGACGAATCCGCTGCACACAGCCTGGATATCGAACGCCGGGCCGCCATTGCGGATGCCAAGCTTCGACTGCAGCAGTGCCGCGGTGCTGGGGAAAATATAATCGGGCGTGGAGGTTGCAACGATGACAAGATCGATCTCGTCAGCCTCGCAGCCTGCAGCCTCAATCGCACGCTCGGCTGCGATCAGCGCAAGATCGCTGGAGCCGACATCGGCGGTGGCAAGATGGCGCGAACGGATGCCGGTGCGCGTCGTCACCCACTCGTCGGACGTATCGATCCCGCGTCTGACAAGATCGTCGTTGCTGACCGGCTCACCGGGAAGAAAGCTTCCTGTGCCCGCAATCCTTGCATAGATCATGCTGCAGCCTCGCTCATGCTCGCCATTTTGCTGCTGATCCGTTCGATCAGCTGATTACCCGCCGCATCTGCGGCCCTTGCGATGGCCTGCTCGAAGGCAAAACCATCGGCCGATCCGTGACTCTTCACGACGACCCCACGCAAACCAAGCAATACGGCGCCGTTGTAACGCCTGTGGTCCACCCGGTGCTTGAACTGCTTAAGCACCGGGAGTGCGACGAGCGCCATCAATTTGGTGAAAATATTGCGTCCGAACGCTTCGCGCAAAAAGGTAGACAGCATCTGCGCCAGCCCCTCGGAGGTCTTCAGCGCGACGTTGCCGACGAAGCCGTCACAGACCACAACATCCGCCGAGCCCATGTAGATGTCGTTTCCTTCTACATTGCCACAGAAATTCAAGCCACTTCCGCGCAGCAACTCGCCGGCCTGCTTGACGATCTCGTTACCCTTGATCGCCTCTTCACCGATGTTGAGCAAACCGACCTTCGGACGCTCGATATGATCGACCGCAGCCACCAGCATCGACCCCATGATGCCGAACTGGAGAAGATGCTCGGCAGAGCAATCCACGTTCGCCCCGAGATCAAGCACATAGGTATGCCCCTTCACTGCCGGCAGGATGGAGCAGATCGCCGGGCGATCGATGCCTGGAAGAGTCTTCAGTACGAAACGGGAGATCGCCATCAGCGCGCCCGTATTGCCAGCCGAAATCGCTGCCGCCGCCTCACCCGCTTTTACCAGGTCGACAGCGACGCGCATGGACGAATCCTTCTTGTTGCGCATGGCGATTGCAGGCGGTTCGTCCATCCCGACAACTTCGGACGCATGGTGAACACGGACCCTGGAACCGAGGCCGGCCAACGCATCGCCAAGCAGAGGCGCCAGCACATCTTCGCGCCCTACGAGGATCGCGTTAACGGCAGGATGGCTACGCAGAAATGATAGCGCAGCGGGCACGGTCACGACCGGGCCGTGATCGCCACCCATGCAGTCGATTGCAACGGTGACACCCATCGGCTTCTCGCGTGATTCAGAATATGAGGATAAAAAAGGCGGCGCAGGCGCATCGCGCCCTGCGCCGCCTCCTGTATTTCAGGACGCGGACTTATTCGTCCTTGGCCTTGGCAACCTTCTTGCCACGGTAGAAGCCATTCGGGCTGATGTGGTGACGCAGATGAACCTCACCCGTCGTGGCTTCAACAGCCAGAGCCGGCGCGGTCAGAAAATCGTGCGCACGATGCATGCCACGCTTGGACGGGGACTTCTTGTTCTGCTGGACAGCCATGAAAAACTCCTAATACTAAAACGTTACCTGATCCGCACTAGTTTTTGGCCCGCAGGCCTGATAGCACGGAAAAAGGCGATTCCTTTACTGCCCCGCCCTCAGGGCGAAGCGTTCCACATTCATCATGCCGGGGCGCAAGTGGCAGAGCGAGAAGAATCTCGTCCTCAAGAAGCGAAAGCACATCGAGATCACCTTCAACCTCGATCGCATCGACCTCATCGTCTTCCAGTTCTTCTTCGGGAATTTCCTGCCCCGAACGAACCGGTTGCAACGCATTGCGAACCAACAGATCCCAACCAAGCCCACCGAGACAACGCTGACAGCGCAACATCAGATGACCGTCGATTGTCAGCGTAAGCCGAGGCCTGCGCATCGCATCCACGTCACCCTCAAGCCGGTAACGAAGCACGCCGGACTGATCCGTCAGGAGGTCGGCAAGCCGCCCGAAAGCGGAAACCTTTACCTCGCCGGACAGCTTGCGCTGCTCGTACGCGAACTTGAATACATCCGGGATGTGCCCGAGTTTTGCGTCTTGGTTGGACATAAGCCGCGCATGATATTATTTTTTCCCGCTTGCTGTCAAAGCCCATCCACGCTTTGCGGGGAAAACACCGCATGGCCATGAACTCATGAAGATCGTACTCGCATCGACCTCCCCTTATCGCAAACAGCTCCTCGAGCGTTTTCAGCTTCCGTTTGAAACCGCACGCCCGGAAACCGACGAATCGCCGCAGCCGGGAGAATCTCCGGCGACACTGGCCGAGCGCCTTGCCATCGACAAGGCTCAAGCGATTGCGGGCACGCTGACAGATGCGCTGGTAATAGGCAGCGACCAGGTGGCATACATGGGCGCCGAAATATTCGGCAAGCCCGGCACCGTTGAGCGCGCAATCACACAACTCAGGCGCATGAGCGGTCGGGAGGTCATCTTCCACACCGCAGTTGCGCTCATCAACGCCAACAGCAAAAGAGTGCAATGCGAAGGCGTTGCGACCCGGGTCCGTTTTCGCACCCTGAGCGATGACGAGATTGCCCGCTACGTTGCCGCAGAGTTGCCGCTCGATTGCGCCGGCAGCGCAAAATCCGAAGGTCTCGGCATCAGCCTCCTCGACGCGCTCACCGGAGACGACCCCACCGCACTGATCGGACTGCCGCTGATTGCACTCGCGCGCATGCTCCGCGCCGAAGGGGTGCAACTGCCATGAACACCCCCGCTCGTGGAACCCTTTTTCTCGTGCCAGTCAGTCTTGGTGAATGTGGCTGGACCTCCTTTTTGCCGGCGGACGTGCAGCAATGCGCAGCCCGGCTGCAACATTTCGTCGTCGAGAACGCGCGCGCAGCGCGCGCACATCTGAAGCAGATCGATTTCCCCGGTGTCCTGCGTGACACCGACATCCGCGAGCTACCCGACAAGGCCAGTAATGCCGTGCTGGACGCACTGCTGGCCCCGGCACTCGAGGGACGGGACATCGGCCTGATGTCGGATGCAGGCTGCCCCGCGGTCGCGGACCCGGGCGCCAGGCTGGTCGCGCGCGCGCACGCGCTCGGCATTCGGGTTGCGCCGATGGTTGGCCCCTCCTCCATCCTGCTTGGACTGATGGGCTCAGGGCTCAATGGCCAGAGCTTTGCCTTCCACGGCTACCTGCCAGTCCAGGAAGGTGAACGTGATACCAGTCTGCGCGGACTGGAAGATGAATCCCGTCGTTTCGGGCGCACGCAGATCTTCATCGAAACACCGTATCGTAACGACCGCATGCTCGACGCCTTGCTCAAGATTTGCAGCCCTGAGACAAGACTGTGCATTGCCTGCGACCTGAGCACGGCGAACGAATACCTCGTGACGCGCACCATCGGCGCGTGGCGCAAGGCGGAGCGGCCCTGTATCGCCAAGCGACCGGCGCTGTTTCTGCTGCTTGCCGGCAGCGCATGAAAACGGAGATCCCGCGCAGAGGCGGGTAGCGCGTCAGCCCGGCGCGCGATCCGTCTCATGGAGCAGATAGACAAAGCCATCCTGCTCCATGACCGCGAGAGCGTGCAGCGAAGCGCCCTTGCAGGGGCCCATCACACAGCGACCATTGCGCGGATCGTAATGTGCCCCATGTACGGCGCACATCAGCAGATGGTGCGTCAGATCGAAAAACTTGCCTTCCATCCAGTCGAGTTCGACAGGCACATGGGCGCAACGATTGAGATAGGCATACACCTTCCCCCCATAGCGCACCACGAAGGCCGGACCGGACAGATAACCCGCCCCCGGCACCGTGAAGCGAACGCCGTCGGCACCGTCTACCAGCGCGTCGGCGCGGCAGATCAGATGTTTTTCCGCAGCCATGCGTCGAGCTCATGTGGCGTGCCGACACATGCAAGAGGTGATTCGGCGCGCAAGACTTCAACGGGATGGGCGCCGAAGCTGACGGCAAGACCCGAAACACCGGCATTCTTCGCCATTTGCAGATCGTGCGTGGTATCGCCGATCATCAGGGTGCGCTCGGGCGCAACACCCAATTCTTCCATCAATTCCTCAAGCATTGCGGGGTGAGGTTTCGAAAAGCACTCGTCCGCACAACGCGTGCTATGAAAGAATTTGCCCAGCCCGGAATGAGCCAGCGCCCGATTCAGTCCGATCCGGCTTTTTCCGGTCGCCACCGCGAGATAGCGCCCCTGCCCGACCAGCCACTCGATGGTCCCCGCGACACCCGGAAACAGCGTCAGATCCTGATCCGCCGCCAGGTAGTGGTAACGATAACGTTCAACCATTCGCGGATACTGATCTTCAGCCAGTTCGGGCACTGCGTGACGCAGCGCATCACCCAGTCCGAGACCGATCACGTAACGCGCGCGCTCCTCTGTGGGTTCAGGCAGGCCAAGATCCCTGCACGCAGCAAGAATTGACCGCACGATGGCCGACGCCGAATCCAGGACCGTACCGTCCCAGTCAAACACAACAAGATCAAAGCGTTCAGCCATTCTTTTCGGGCTCCAGTGCATCCAGTCGATCAATGAATTGCTGCAATTCCGGCGGCAGCGCGGCCTCGAGCACGAGCCGCTCCCCTGTGAGCGGATGAACGAAGCTCAGCTTCGCAGCATGAAGAAACATTCGCTTCAGCCCCTCGCCCTCGAGCGCCTTGTTGAGCGCGAAGTCCCCGTACTTGTCATCTCCGCACAACTGAAAACCAAGGTGCGCAAGATGTACGCGGATCTGATGCGTCCGGCCCGTCTTGAGTTCCACCTCAAGCAGACTGAATCGTTTCCAGCGCCGGACCAGCCGGACGATGCTGTGCGACGGCTTGCCCTCGGGGCTGACCCGAACCCGCCGCTCGCCCTCTGCGGTCAGATATTTGTAGAGCGGCGCCTTTACGTGCTGGAGCGGGTTGATCCAGCGTCCTGGCACGAGCGTGAGATAGCGTTTCTCCATTGCACCTTCGCGCATCATGTCGTGCAGCACCGTAAGCGCCGAACGTTTCTTGGCAACGATGAGCAGCCCGGAGGTTTCGCGATCAAGTCGGTGTGCGAGTTCCAGCATTTTCAGTTCCGGACGCTGCACCCGCAATTGTTCGATCACTCCGTGACTGATACCACTCCCGCCATGAACAGCCTTGCCGGAGGGCTTGTCGATCACCAGGAGCGCGTCATCCTCATACACAACCGGCAACGCCTTCCCCGCCGGCGGTGGAACGGAGCGCGAAGACTCGGAGATCCGCATGGGCGGAATGCGCACCTCATCCCCTTCCACGAGGCGATAGGTCTGCTTTACGCGCCCGCCATTCACGCGCACCTCACCGCTGCGCAAAACCCGGTAAACATGGCTTTTCGGCACCCCTTTTGCGATACGCAACAGGTAGTTATCGATGCGCTGACCAGCGGCAGCCTCATCAATCCTTTCGTGCCGAACCGCAATCGCTTTGCCTTGAGTCGTCATCCTGAAATATACTTCCCTGCGGTTGATTCCGGTTGCGGTCGGCATCCCCTCGCGCCACGAGGCGGTTGAGGATGAACGACGATGAGCCCGCACAAGCGCTCCCGGAAAACCGAAGCGTGCCACACGAAGCCCAAAAAGGCGCCGATGGTAACGCAATCGACAAACTTCGACACACCCATCCAGCCTCACGGTTGGATTTAGACGCGCAACACATACGCAGGATCAAATGCATTTGTCTGCTGATCCAAGGACACTGGCAGACAGGTTCAAGAGAGTATCGACCAGCCGACCCATCACAGCCAATATTGACCACCGGATGAAAGTAGCCTTACCCAACTGCTCCTGACCCCGGAAAGCGCGATGGTGCGCGCCGTTCGTCCTGCCCGTGTGCATTGCGCGGGAGAACGATCCAAAATGAAGCGAATGCTCTTTAATGCGACGCAGGCAGAAGAACTGCGCGTCGCAATCGTAGACGGTCAGAAACTGATCGATCTCGACATCGAATCGGCCAACAAGGAAGAACGCAAGAGCAATATCTACAAGGCGGTCATCACTCGCCTCGAGCCCAGCCTCGAGGCCGCTTTTGTCGATTATGGCGCAGAGCGTCACGGCTTCCTGCCCTTCAAGGAAATCTCGCGCGCCTATTTCCAGCCCGGCGTGGACGCAAGCAAGGCCAGCATCAAGGAAGCCCTGCGCGAAGGCCAGGAGCTGATCGTTCAGGTCGAAAAGGACGAGCGCGGAAACAAGGGTGCGGCGCTCACCACCTACATCTCGCTGGCTGGCCGCTACCTGGTCCTGATGCCTAACAACCCACGTGGCGGTGGCGTGTCGCGCCGTGTCGAGGGTGACGAACGCGCCGAACTGCGCGATGTCATGGATCAGCTCGAGAGCCCGGCGGGCATGAGCCTGATCGCCCGTACCGCCGCCATCGGCCGTGGTGCGGAAGAACTGCAATGGGATCTCAACTATCTGTTGCAGCTGTGGACTGCCATCGAAGGTGCTGCCCAGGGTCAAACCGGTGCCTTCCTGATCTATCAGGAAGGCAGTCTGGTGATCCGCGCCATCCGCGATTACTTCCAGCCCGATATCGGTGAGATTCTGATCGACACCGACGAGATCCATGAACAGGCACACCAGTTCATGGCTCACGTGATGCCGGGCAATGTAAACCGGATCAAGCGCTATAACGACGACGTCCCCCTGTTCTCCCGCTTCCAGATCGAACACCAGATCGAATCGGCCTACTCGCGTCAGGTCGGCCTGCCATCCGGTGGCGCCGTAGTGATCGACCATACCGAAGCGCTGGTATCGATCGACGTCAACTCGGGGCGTGCAACCAAGGGCGCCGACATCGAAGAAACGGCTTTCCGCACCAACCTCGAAGCGGCCGACGAAATCGCCCGTCAGCTCCGGCTGCGCGACCTCGGTGGCCTGATCGTCATCGACTTCATCGACATGGAGTCGCAAAAGAACCAGCGCGAAGTCGAAAACCGTTTGCGCGATGCCCTGCGGCACGACCGTGCCCGCGTCCAGACCGGCAAGATCAGCCGTTTCGGCCTGCTCGAACTGTCGCGTCAGCGTCTGCGCCCGGCACTGGCTGAGACCAGCTATATCACCTGCCCGCGCTGTAACGGCACCGGTCATATCCGCAGCACTGAGTCGTCGGCACTGCACATCGTGCGCATCCTCGAAGAAGAGGCCATGAAGGACAATACCGGCGCCGTGCATCTGCAGGTGCCGGTCGATGTCGCGACCTTCCTGCTCAACGAGAAGCGGGTCGATATCGCGCGCATCGAATATCGTCACAAGGTTCAGCTGATCATTGTGCCGAACCGGCACATGGAAACGCCAGCGCACGAAATCATCCGCCTGCGCCACGACCAGCTCAACCAGGAAGACATCGCGCTCGCCAGCTATCAGATGGTTCATCAGCCGGCCGAAACCGAGGTCGGCATGCCCGCCAAGGAAGGCGACAAGCCGGTGCGTCAGGAAGCCGCAGTTAAAGGCATTTCGCCCTCCCAGCCGGCACCGGTTGTCGCACCACGCGCCGAAGCCGAAGCTGCTCCGGTCGCAGCAGCACCCGCCAAGGGACTGATTGCCCGCTTCCTCGGCTGGCTCACTGGCGAGCCGAGCCCGGCACCCACTCCGGCACCAGTCGTTGAAACAACGCCGAAGCGCGAGCCCCGCAGTCGCGGCGAACGTGGTGGCGAGCGCCGCGGCGGTCGCAATGGTCGCCGTGACAGTCAACGCGGCGAGCGCACCGAAGGCGAAGGTGGCAACACGCGCAACGGCGCCCGTGCCGAAAAGGCCGAAAGCCCTGAGCGCGAGAAGCCTCAACGTCAGACGCAGGAGCGTCAGGAACGTGGCGAACGCACCGAACGCGGAGAACGCACTGAAGAAGGTGGCCGCAGCCGTGGTCGCGGTCGTCAGCGTCAGCCGCGTCAGGATGACGCTGCAAAGGCAGCAGAAGCCAGCACCGAGCAACTCGCAGATAACACCGCCATCGTTGCGGCAGGCGTCGCGGAAGCCGTAGTGACCGCCGCCCCGGCAACGGAAGAAGGCGCGCCCGAGAAGCGTCGTCGTCGCAGCAGGGGTCGCCGTGACCGCCGCCCGGGTGAAAACCAGGAGACGGTGGATCAGCAGGCAAATACCGACAGCGACAGCACGGCTTCGGACAGTTCGACCGACACCGTCGCCGCAGTGGCTGTTGCCGCGGCCACGGTCAGCGATGCAGGCCTTGAACAGACCGCAGCCGAACTGCCGGTCGCGGTTTCCGCAACGGCAAGCCCGGTCGAATTCCCGGTAAACGCCGAGCCCGCACCAATGCCCGTGCTTGCAGCCGCAACTGAGACCTCAGCCGCGCCCGTCGCTGCTGCAGCCGAGGTTGAAACTGCAGTCGTGACGGCTGCGCCTGATGTGCCGGCAACGGAACCGCTTGTCGAAGCAGCCCGTCCGACCGCAGCACAGGAGGCCCCGATCGAGATTGAAACGACGAAGCCTGAAGCACCCACCGCAGCCGAAACTCCGGTTGAGGACGCCGCTGCAGCAGTGGAAACGAGTGCGCCGGCAGCGCCTGAATCAGTCGATACGATTGCAGCAGAAGTTGCACCGCCTGCCGTCGAGGCTGAAGCTGCACCGGCGGTCGTCGAAGCTGAAGCGGTCGTCGCCGTGGCCGAAGTCGAGCCCCTCGCAGTAGCAGAGGAGCCCGCTCCGGTTGCAGCAAGTGCGTCTGCACAGGCTCCTGCAGCGCTGGGGCCGATTGACCTTGCAGGCGTGCTTGAGGACGCTGGCCTGGTCATGATCGAAACCAGTGAGGACAAGAAGGCTCACTTTGGTAATGGCGCGCCGGAAGCGCCGCAGCAACTCGGTCGCAAGCCGCGGGCTGCAGTCGTCATCGCCGAAGAGCCCTTGCAGCAGGTGGAAACACAGAAGTAAGCACATCGATGCCGCCCGACAAGGCGGCTTGATACAAAATGGCCGTCAGGGAAATCCCTGACGGCCATTTTTTTCGCGCCGGGCCGTAGGTCCTTTAGCGCGTCAGCGCCCGTCCAGGGCACCACCCAGCAGCCTGTCGACGCCCTTCTCACACAGATCCAGAGCGTATTCAAAGCCATTCAGCCCGCCATAGTATGGGTCGGGCACCTCATCCTCCCCGAGCTCAGGCGCAAACTCGAGAAACAGCGCAAGCTTGCGGTGATAGACCTCGGGGCTGTTGCGCACCATGTACTCCAGATGTCCCCTGTCCATCGCCAGCAGCAGGTCGAAGCGCTGAAAATCAGTAATTTCCAGCTTGCGCGCGCGCAAGGACGAAAGATCGTAGCCCCGCTGCGCCGCCGCTTTGATTGCACGCGGGTCGGGCGGCTCGCCCGAGTGATAGCCCTGCGTGCCGGCCGAATCGACCTCGAAGGCCGACTCAAGCCCCGAGGTTTCGATGAAGTGTCTCGCAACCCCCTCGGCCGTGGGCGAACGGCAGATATTTCCCGAACATACAAAAAGAATTCGCTTCATGCTCTCCCTTTAGCTGCTTCCGTGCTGATCCGCACCAAACGCCCGCTCCCTCAAGCGGAACAGTTCATCCCGAGCAGCTGCAGCCTTTTCGAATTCAAGGTTGCGTGCATGCTCCTGCATCTCTTTTTCCAGCTTCTTGATCGTCCTGGCCAGCGCCTTCTCGTCCATCAGCGCGTAGTCGGTCCTGGCTTCGGCTGCAACCGAAGCCCTCTTCTCATCGTCCGCCGAATAGACTCCGTCGATGATGTCCTTGATCCGCTTGGTGACGGTTCTGGGAACGATACCATTTGCCTCATTGAAGGCAATCTGCTTCGTCCGCCGGCGCTCGGTCTCATCGATCGCAAGCTGCATCGAGCGCGTAATCCGGTCCGCATAGAGAATGGCCGTTCCGTGAATATGCCGCGCAGCACGGCCTATGGTCTGGATCAGGGAGCGCTCAGAGCGCAGGAAGCCCTCCTTGTCCGCATCGAGAATGGTCACGAGTGACACCTCGGGGATGTCCAGACCTTCGCGCAGAAGGTTGATCCCGACCAGGACGTCAAACTCGCCCAGACGCAGATCACGAATGATCTCGACCCGCTCCACGGTGTCGATATCGGAGTGCAGATACCGCACGCGGACACCGTTCTCGCTCAGGTAGTCGGTGAGATCCTCTGCCATGCGCTTGGTCAGCACCGTCACCAGCACGCGCTCCCCCACGGCAACCCTGGCCTTGATCTGACTGAGCAGGTCATCAACCTGCGTCGTAGCAGGACGAACCTCGACCATCGGATCGATGAGGCCGGTTGGACGGACCACCTGTTCCACCACCTGCCCCTGATGTTCGGCCTCGTACGCAGCCGGGGTGGCCGACACAAAGATTGTCTGCGGCATCAGACGCTCGAATTCGTCGAACTTGAGCGGACGGTTGTCCAGCGCGGACGGAAGCCGGAAGCCGTAATTGACCAGATTTTCCTTGCGCGAGCGGTCGCCCTTATACATCCCCCCCACCTGCCCGATCGACACATGCGACTCATCGATGAACATCAGCGCATCCTGCGGGAGATAGTCGATCAGGGTCGGAGGCGGCTCGCCCTGGCTGCGCCCGGAGAGATGGCGCGAATAGTTCTCGATGCCCTTGCAGAAGCCCATCTCGTTCAGCATCTCGAGATCGAAGCGGGTACGTTGCTCGATTCGCTGCGCCTCGACCAGTTGATTCTCGGCCTGAAAGTGTGCGACCCGGAGATTGAGCTCATCCTTGATGGCCTCAATGGCCTTCAGCACCGTTGCCCGCGGCGTGACGTAATGACTTGAGGGGTAGACCGTGAAGCGGCCGAGTTTCTGCTTCAGGTGCCCTGTAAGGGGGTCGAACAGGGTCAGGTGCTCGACCTCGTCATCGAACAGCTCGATGCGGATCGCCAGCTCCGCGTTCTCGGACGGGAACACGTCAATCACATCACCCCGCACGCGAAAGGTACCACGACGAAAATCGATATCGGAGCGCGTGTACTGCATCGCCACCAGACGCTGGATCAGGTCACGCTGCCCGACCTTCTCGCCCTCGCGCAGGTGCAGAATCATCGCGTGATAATCGACCGGGTCGCCGATACCGTAGATGCAGGACACGGTGGCCACGATGACCACGTCGCGTCTTTCCATCAGGCTCTTCGTGGCTGACAGGCGCATCTGTTCGATGTGCTCGTTGATCGACGAATCCTTCTCGATGAACAGGTCGCGCGACGGCACATAGGCTTCGGGCTGGTAGTAGTCGTAGTAGCTGACGAAGTACTCGACCGCGTTCTCGGGGAGAAACTCGCGAAACTCCGCATACAACTGTGCGGCCAGCGTCTTGTTGGGCGCGAGCACCAGCGCCGGCCGCCCCATCTGCGCGATCACGTTCGCCATCGTATAGGTCTTGCCGGAGCCCGTTACCCCGAGCAGGGTCTGGTACATCAAACCGTCTTCGACCCCCTCGACCAGCTGGGCAATCGCATGCGGCTGATCGCCGGCGGGCGGAAAGGGCCGATGCAGACGAAACGGACTGCCTTCGAAGGTAACAACGTCTGTCGTACTCGTTGAGGCGCTACCGTCTGAACTCTGCATGCTAGAATTTCCGATTGTTTCAGCTGGCGCCCGAACTTGAGGGTCCAGCTCGGGCAAACGACGATTATTTCCCAAAACGCGCGTCAAGGCACGGCCAGTTTCCCTGCCGGGCGGGCGTGAACCGCAAGTGCAACTGGAGCTAACATGTCTGCATCGATCTTCGCCGCCGTCGAAATGGCACCCCGCGACCCGATCCTCGGTCTCAACGAGGCCTTCAATGCCGATACACGTGCTGAGAAGGTAAACCTCGGCGTCGGTGTGTATTACGACGACAACGGCAAGATTCCGCTGCTGGCTGCCGTTCGCGCAGCCGAGAAAGCCCGTCTCGAAGCGATGCCGCCGCGCGGCTATCAGCCCATCGAAGGCCCGGCTACCTATAACACCGCAGTTCAGAACCTGCTGCTCGGTAAAGACTCGCAACTCCTCGCCAACGGCCAGGTCGTGACCATCGAAGCCCTCGGCGGCACCGGTGCACTCAAGGTCGGCGCCGACTACCTGAAGCGCCTGCAGCCGGGTGCAACGGTCTACATCTCGGACCCGAGCTGGGAAAACCACCGCGCCCTGTTCGAATCCGCCGGCTTTCCGGTCGAAACCTATCCGTACTACGACGCTGCAACCCGTGGCGTGAACTTCGACGGCATGAAGGCCAAGCTGAACAGCCTGCCCGCCGGCTCGATCATCATCCTGCACGCCTGCTGCCACAACCCCACCGGTGCCGACCTCTCCGACGCGCAATGGAACGATGTCGTTGAAGCCTGCCGCGCCCGTGGTCTGATCCCCTTCCTTGACATGGCCTACCAGGGCTTCGCCGATGGCATTGAAGCCGACGCCGTCGCGGTACGTGCCTTCTCCGCCAGCGGCCTGCAGTTCTTCGTGTCGAGCTCGTTCTCCAAGAGCTTCTCGCTCTACGGCGAACGCGTGGGTGCACTGTCGATCATCACCGCGGCCAAGGAAGAAAGCGCCCGCGTGCTGTCGCAGGTCAAGCGCGTCATCCGCACCAACTACTCCAACCCGCCGATCCATGGTGGCGCCGTGGTTGCAGCCGTGCTCAACTCCCCCGAGTTGCGCCAGCAATGGGAAGATGAACTGGCCGGCATGCGCGACCGCATCCGCGCCATGCGCATCAGCCTGGTCGAACAGCTCAAGGCCGCCGGCGTGGCACAGGACTTCTCCTTCGTCATCAAGCAGCGCGGCATGTTCTCCTACACCGGCCTCACAGCTGCACAGGTCGAGCAACTCAAGACCGAATTCGGCATCTACGCCGTGTCGACCGGCCGTATCTGCCTGGCCGCCCTGAACACGAAAAACATCGGTTACGTTGCCAAGGCAATCGCTGCGGTCGTGAAGTAAGGAAGGGGAAACGAACTGCATTAAAAAAATGTGGTTCGTTTCTTGACGAAACGGAAGGCGCAACCTACAATGCGCGCCTCTGTTCCTCGATAGCTCAGTTGGTAGAGCGCCGGACTGTTAATCCGTAGGTCCCTGGTTCGAGCCCAGGTCGAGGAGCCAGCAGAATTCAGCAGTGGTTGCACAAAGTACTCGCAACCGCAGGGGAAGCCCCCCAAAGAACGTTGCAGCACGAGTTTATTCCTCGATAGCTCAGTTGGTAGAGCGCCGGACTGTTAATCCGTAGGTCCCTGGTTCGAGCCCAGGTCGAGGAGCCAGAAGCAAAGTGAAAATGCCATCCTTCGGGGTGGCATTTTTGCGTTCACGGGATGCGAAGTCAGCATCAGGATTGCCCAGATGGCTACGCCTTCCGTCGTTCGGCGACCGAACGAGGTAAATTGCCCCGGAGCATCCAGACATCCCGCAGCCTCAAGCTGTGACGCAACGAAGATGTTCAGAGAACCCGGGGCCATTCAGTTTGCACAGCCAGCCTGTTTTAGCGTCAGTTCGCGCTCGTACGGTTTTTCGACCAGTTCAATCGGAACGTGCCACAACAGGCCCTGCGCTGACCTTTCCAGTCCTCACGCACGCAGGAACGGAATGCAGCGGGCCATGCGTTCGATTACGGCGGTGGCCTGACAGCAAGCGCTCCATCGCAGTCGAAAATCCGGCCCTGTTTTCCCGAGCCCCGCTACACGCTGTTCGTTTCGTTCATGAGAAACCGAAGGGATCTGGTCAATCCCACTGCGGTGCGATTCCTTCGGGGTTGGCGAGCCGCTCGTTGCAGTCCAGGGTTGCGATAGCGGCAAGATCTTCTTCATCGAGGCACACTGTGCCTGCCCTGAGGTTGCTTTCGAGATTGGCCCGCTTGGTCGAGGACGGGATAACCGAAAAACCTTGCTGCGAAGCCCATGCCAGGGCCACCTGCGCCGGCGTTGCACCGTGTTTGTACGCAATCTGTCGCAGCAACGGGTCTTGCACCGCCTTGCCATAGGCAAGCGTCATGTACGAGGTCAGGTGAATGCGCTGCTTGCGGGCGAATGCCGTCAGCTTGCGGTTCTGCAAATAGGGACTGATTTCCACCTGATTGGTGGCGATATTCTCGCGCCCAATGGCTGCGATTGCCTCTCCCAGCAGTGCAGTATTGAAGTTGGACACGCCGATGTGGCGGGTGATGCCCTGCGCACGCGCTTCGAGGAGGGCATGCAGCGATTCGGCGAGCGGCACGGCCCCGCCCGGTGAGGGCCAATGAATCAAGGTCAGATCGACGTGATCGGTGCGCAGCTTCTGCAGGCTGGCTTGCAGGCTCGGTATGAGCTTATGGTCTGACAGGTTGTCGATCCAGATCTTGGTCGTGATGAACAGTTCGTCTCGCGGAACACCCGACTCCGCGATGGCTTTGCCGACTTCGGCCTCGTTATCGTAGATCTGGGCAGTATCGACTGCACGGTAGCCGACTTCCAGCGCAGATTTCACCGAGTTGATGGCGGTTTGGCCTTTGAGTCGAAAGGTGCCGACGCCGAAAGGAGGGATGGACATGGTTGGAACTCCGTTACGTTAGGGAAAATGCGACATGGCAACGCACGTACGCACAAGGATCTGGTAATGCCCGTTACGGCTGCGCAATGGGCTCTGCATGAAAACAAGGCAGCACAAACTCAGCGATTTCCTGCAAGGTCTCTTTCAGAGGCCGCTG
>Ga0172382_10006138_pt1 | contig 17593 bp, 15 predicted proteins | sample Leawel138RmetaG_FD_122245 | JGI IMG/M metagenome (GOLD analysis project Ga0172382, IMG submission 122245) | Leachate microbial communities from a municipal landfill in Southern Ontario, Canada - Leachate well 138R metaG | ecosystem: Engineered > Solid waste > Landfill > Unclassified | place...
CGAACCCAGACTTGCTCTTCTTCCGGTTGCAGGTCTTTCGTGACATCTTCAATCAACTTATCGCGCAGGAGCCCATTGTAGAAGATCTGTTCAAGGTCATCTCGAGAGATGCCGTAGGGGCTGAGAGAATCGACATATTTTTTGACATCTTGTTTGAAGAGTCTATCGGTATAGGGTGTCGGCGTAGGAGCTTCGGTCGCAACCGTTGTGGCTGTTGGCTCACTGGTCGTACCTGTCTCGGCAGTAGCTATTGGGACAACTTCTTCCGCAGGTTGGCCCTCTGGTTCTTCTGTGGCTGTCGGCAGCCAGCCTTCAGGAGTTTCTGTGGGCGTGGCGGAAGGCTCTGGCGTATCAGTTGGGTTTATGAGTTCGATCTGAGCGAGCGACCAGGTTGGGGTGTAAACAAGAGTCGAAGTTATGGTCGGCGTGTAGGTCCCTTCCGGATAAAAGGCAAACTGTTCTCGCAGCAGCGCCTGCACTTCTTCGTCGCTGACAGTAATATTCCGTTTTGCCGCTTCTTCTCGAATGATCACTTCATCGATCAACTGATTCAGCACATTCTCGCCGACGATAGCCGGATCCTGCAATTGGTAGAGCAGAGGGAAAGCGTATTGTTTCCCGGTTTCACCAAAATAATTGACATATTGGGTTGCCTGTGTCAGCATGTTCATGCGGGCATACTTGGTACTGGTTTGGAAATCTCCAGCCTTGATCTCAGTATCACCAACGGATGCAACCGTAATGTTTGGTTTTATGATGTAGCGGTCAATCAGTACATAACCCAGCAGCACAGCGACCACCGCAAGGGTCACAATAGTGATGGTGACCGCGGTCTTGACTTGCTTCTCTTCTTGTTGCTTTCGGGTTAAATATTTTTTTGTCACCTTTTGCGGCTTTGGTTGTTTTTTGGCCATCTCAACTCTTTCTCAATGGAGATTAATTGTTATCTGCCCAGTAATCACCTTCAAAAGGAAGTAAGGCAATGTGTCGAGCATTTTTAATCGCCGTCGCGACTTCACGTTGATGCTTGGCGCAAGTACCAGTCTGGCGACGAGGACGGATTTTTCCGGTTTCGTTAACCAAACGGGACAATAATTCGACGTTTTTGTAGTCAATTACCAGTTTTTTGTCACTGCAGAACTGGCAAAATTTCGGGCGGGACACGAAACGGCGATTGCGGTTTCCCCCGCGTTCACGGCGGTCGTCACGATTGCTGCGGTCGCCACGGTCAGTAGGTCTGTTTTCAGTCATTATTCCTCCAGATTAATCAACGCGAATTACGCTGTAGCGTAAAATTTGTTCATTGAAGCCCATGGTGCGCTTAAGAGCGGCCACTGCCTCCGGCTCATAATCAAATTCAACCAGAACGTAATAGCCTTCGTTCATTTTGCGAATAGGATAAGCCAGCTTGCGTTTGCCCCAGCGGTCGGTCTTCGCGATCTCACCTTGATTGTTCTTGATGAGGGTTTCGATGTTTTCGACAGCGGCGTCGAGTGCCGCTTCGTCCAGGTCTGCCTGGAGAATAAAAATTAGTTCGTATTTATGCATACTTCGAGGCTCCTTTCCTCGGGTCTGCTCCTGCCTTGGCCGTAGGCGGACAGGAGTGGAAGGTTTGATAATCGGCTTGAGCCGAATTTAACGTTAGAATGTTACCACAAACGACAGAACTTGCAAGAAAATCATGCTGTCGACGGCCTAAAAAAGATAATAAAGGTTTTTCAGGCTGTCTGGAGAAGTTGTTTCCGCTGATAACGGGGGCTTCTTCCCTTCGGATTCTAATTATGAGAATGTAGTGTTCCTACAAACCGAATTAAAGAATACTTCATTAGCTGACCGAGTTAGCTCACCCGGTTTAATTGTGAGGTCGTGTGGTTATGACCAGCGGGAAAGAGAACGCCACCACACAACCTCGATTGATGGAAGAACAGTAATTAACTTTTATCCCTTTCTCTACTGCTGGAACGTTCATTGGCGAACAGCATCGTGGCCACACTGACTATCAGCGAGCCCAGGAAAGCCGACCACCAGCTGTTAACGTTATATCCTGCATTAAACCAGCCGGCCGAGATATTGGATGCCAGCATGAACACTGCCGTGTTCAAGACCAGACTGAACAGCCCGAGCGTTAGAATGATTAGCCCGCAGGAAAGTGTTTTCAAGAGGGGCAACAGGAAGGCGTTCAACAAGGCAAGTACCGCCGCCATAACCGCGTACGAAACCCATCCGTCGCCGTTGACATGAATGCCAGGGACTATCCAGGCTGCCACAAAAACAGCTAACATAATTACCAGCCATCGTTTCAATATATTCATGATGATCCTTTCTACTAATTCAATTAGTTCAATCTAATTATCTCAGATAATCAATTAACTGCAGTAGATTATCTAAGGTTGTTTTTCGTTCAGAAAATTAATGCGCGTAGCCACAATGAGTTAGGGGTCTTATAAACCCAATAGAGTTTAGTTAAATTGAGGATTAAAAGGAAGGGTTTGATGGAGTAAAAAATTTGGTAGCCGAAGGATTATTTTGAATGACAGGTATACAGCAAAAAGGTGAGGGTGGAAAGCGTTATGTAACCGGAATGTGAACTGAAAGATATACCCCCGGCGCGAATCGAACGCGCAACAAACAGTTTAGAAGACTGGTGCTCTGTCCATTGAGCTACGGGGGCAGGGTTGAACATTATACTACTTTTTTGTAAAAATCAAACAGGGCGAATTCCCTTATAAACCCTTGTTGAACCAATTGTGCTCAAAATTGTTTGAGCCGGTTTGTTCACAATCGCGGCAAGCTCTTCAGAATCCATAGGCTGATTGTCTTTGCTTAAAAATACCTTGAAGATGGAATCCACCAGGGGCGCGTTAGGGGTTATGAAGTCCTCCTGGCGGGCACAGTGTGTGATCAAGGTGTGGATCAAAGCGTCACCCTTGGTAACTTCTCCGGTTTCAGGGTCGACGAGGTCCAATTCTAAGCCATCAGTGTGCTGTGCAAAGGCTTCCCTGTGCTCAGGGCAGAGATAAGAAATCAGCGAATTACGCCAGTTACGATCCTGGGACTTCCACCAATCAAAATCAATGCGAAATTTTGTATTCCTGTTGGGTTTAATCAAACTGGATTTACTTAGCATGATCCTCCTATGGCTTCTCTGTGATATGGTAGTAATGGTCCCCGACGTGGAAGAAATCATCACTTGAACGCAGTACATCGAGCAAATCCATAGGAGCCGTGCGACGAATGACATTTATTGCTGCGTACAAATCTATAAAATGTACATGCCTTTGATTGTTTAACTTGGACAGTTCCGACATCATCCGCATGACGTCTGCCTTTAAAGTTGGCGGTTTGGTTTGCCGGTTCTTCCAGACCTCATCTAAGCCGGCGGGGTCTGGGATAGCGACAGCCATGCGTTCGTTGAAACCGGCAGAGATTGGCTGCCTGAGCAGGGCGAAAACAAGTCCCCCGTCAACCCCAACCAGGACGGTTTTTATCCATTCCTTGTTCGAGCGTTTTTTCTCTGGATCGATCTTCATTACACCCGGGTCATCTGTCCGTGATATTTCAATTATGCTGCCGGGAATCAAATTTTTGTCGAGGTAATAATCGCGCAATCCGATCACGTAGTTTTTATCTCGCACAACCCAGGCAGAAATAGGGTCCTGGATTTGTTCGTCGATGAAAGCGATTTTGACGGTGTGAGACTGCAATGAAGAAGGTAAAACCTGGCTTGTCAGGGGGGTCACAGGCAAACTGCCGGCCCTCCAATGAGGATAAGTCAGGGTCAAACGGATTGTTTCGGTTGGTTCGTTATCGATAATGTCTTCAGTCGAGAAGGAAAGCTCATCATCCAGGTCGTATAGAAGTTGGTAAGTATCATCGTCCAGGTCTTCCGAAATGATTGAGTGCTGCTTGGCGCGCAGGTAAATCGGGGTCTCCAGGACTTCTGCAGGTTCAAGCCGACGCAGGAACCAGGAGAACTGCCGGGTGGTTCCCACCTCGTCAAAGCGCGGATCTTCCTGAAGGGCGTAATTTACCGAGAACTCTAGCAATTTTCGGTTTTCATCGCTGTCGGTTAATTCGAGCTGTTCCATCAGGTCTTCGATACCAATCGGGCCTCCGGCCATCGAATCCAAAATGGCTTCGGCGAGATTGAGATAACCAGCGCCGACGTCGATCAGAAGAGAGTGAGGGAACCAGGTATCACCGATGCGAACTAAATCGTTTTGTGTTTCGAGCGCGCTGCGCAGACGTGCGCCGATTTGGCGACCTCTGAGGTTCATTATTGTTTCAGCGTTTTGTACTTCGCCAGAACTGGCCAGATAGTCTTTTTGGTTGAGTTTATGACTCTGCATCTCTGTAGCGAATTCTTTTATGCTTCCGTCCTCAAGCTCAACCTTAATCACCTGAAAGTCGCCTAACCCGGGATTATCACCTTCGCGAATAGTAGTAACAATTCCGGTTACCTCATCGAGCTCAGGGAAATTCAGTTTATCGCCAGGCTGAAAGCTTTTGCCGGGCAGGTAGGTAAAACCAGCTTCTGCTTTACGGGAGGCTTCTTCCTCTGCAAGCTTATTGAGACGTCGGTTTACCAAAACCTGACTGAGATCGCGGATAGACAATGGTTCTTCAGTTTCGAACAAGTGATTGGTGAGGTATTGGAGGTCCTCAGGGCCAATCGCAAAGCTATCCCAGTAACTGGCATTATTATTCTTGGGTGACACGGTCATAAAATCCTCTTAAGAAGTCAAGTATCATTAGATTATACATTAAATACACTAGAGGACAATTCATAATATATGAGTGATAGCATTCAAAAAACAAGTTTCAGTGACTGGAATAATTGTTTCTCACTAAAGAGTGACGGGGTTGAAATGATTGCCACAGCAGACGTCGGCCCAAGGATCATTTTTTTCGGTTTGGAAGGCAAAACTAACCTGCTGAAACTTTTTGAGGACGAGGTTGGCCGGAGCGGGGATAATGCTTTTCTGTTTTATGGCGGCCATCGTCTTTGGGCAGCACCGGAAGACCCGCTGTTGTCATATATTCCCGATAATCGAGCAGTAGAAGTGCGCCTGGATGAAAACGAATGCATATTGACTTTAATAAGGAAAGCGGACGAAAGCAACCTTGAAAAGCGCCTGTCAATGCGCGTAGCCACAATGGCTGAGAGAAAAATGTTTGTTGAGGATTCTCAGGAGGTTCATGCTAGTGAAAATTTGCAGAAAGATAATATCAACCAAGCTAATTTAATGCGCGTAGCCATATTAGACGAAGGTGATGTGGTAACTGAAGATAGTAGGGAGGATGTGAGTATCCAACTTTCTCATGAGCACAACGTTGAGACTACCAGGTTAATACCCGTAAGCACAATAGGTGAAGGGGACGTGGTTACTGAAGATAGTGTGAAAGGAGAGAGGCTACAGCTTTCTCTTCAGAACGATATTGCGACTGCCAGATTAATGCGCGTAGCCACAATAGGAGAAGATGACGTGGTAACTGAAGATGGTGGGGAAGGAGAGAGACTACAGCTTTCTCATGAGAATAATGTTGAGACAGACAGATTAATGCCCCCAGCCGCAATAGGTGAAGGGTACGTGTTAACTGGAGATGGTGGGGAAGGGGAGAGCGTCCAACCTCCTCATGAGAACGATATTGAGACGGCCAATTTAATGCGCGTAGCCACAAAAGCGCATGAGAACGAAGTCTGGATGGAGGTTGGCTGGGATGGTGATCCAGAATCCTTCGCCAGGCCTGGTCTTGAGGAATCCTCATCCGTGCCAACGAGCGTGACTGAAGAGAGCAGCAAACATCATTTACATTATAAAAAGAATTGTGACTCTGGCGTAATGGCTTCGTTTGTTGTCAGAAATGAACTCGTCAACCGTGGCCAATCACCCATCAGAACTGCTTCCTGGGGTATCAGTTCTCTGGCGCCTGGTGGGATGGGATTTATGCCAATTGAGAAGAACATCAATCCCGAGAAACGGTTTCAAGCCAACACCCAGATTAATCTGTGGCCATATACATCCCTGGCTAATCCGGCCTACAAATGGAAAGATGAGTGGCTCGAAATCGATCAAAACCGGACAAAGAGCAAGCAGAAGGTTGGCAGCTTCAACCGGAAGGCATGGCTGGCTTATCGTCTTGAGGATCAGCTGATTGTCATCTTTCTCCCAGGTTTGCAGATAGAAGAGGAGCTGTACCCTGACCTCCGCAGTAATATCGAAATCTATTTTGATGAAGACATGCTTGAGTTGGAAACGTTAAGCCCCTGGAAAACGATTGATCCAGGGGAGTCCGTTTACCATGATGAGGTTTGGACGTTGATTAAAATAAACGACGATCCCGATAATGAGACTGTCATTCGTGAGTATGTTTATCCACTGGTGGATGGTCAGATAAAGTAGGCGATAAAGAAACCAATCAAAAGTCCCATTACAGAGATGGCAACCAGCATATATGCCTGGGTCTTAAAAAAGTCCTGTTTACCGATCCTGTTCATCAACGTTTCTCCCTTTTCAAGTTCAGGAGAATAATGCTTTACCTCCAGGCGCACAGTCGGTTGAAAGCTAAGCTGTTCTGTGTCAGAGGCGTACATTAGGATTTGATCTACCGGTCGGGCTTGTTTTGCTGCCAAAACGCGCTGAGTCTCAAAAGAAAGCATTACCGGCGCTTGATCGGCTAAGGCCTGCTTTCGGACTTTCTTCGTACGTTTTTTGCCCTTAAATGCGCGTATTGGATAGCTTGTCGCCGTCATGCTCCTCAATCATCCTCTTGAAGAAGACATCTTGCTGATTTTGCCGTCTTCATCCGCAACAACGCGAATTGTTTGAGAAATTGACTTCCCATTGGGTAAATCATCGCGAAAACTATATTGAAGTAAAAAACTGCCTGTTGAAAGCGCGCTCACTTTAGGACTCACACCAGACAATTTTGGCTGCTTTTTCAAGACTTTCTCGTTTACTTTTAGGATGGCTTCTGCTTTCATAGTTGCTTACTTCTTCATTCTCCTGCGCAAAAAAGCTGGAACCGAGAGGTTATCCCTGGCATCGATATTTGGATATTGTTCCAATCCAATCTCATTATTTTCTGCAGGCGCTTCGTATGCTTCGATATTCTCTGTTTCCACCGGGTGAGTGTATTCGTCTTCAGTCCTTGCCAACCCGGCGAAACTATTCTCTGGAAAATTTGCTTTTGGTGCACCGATCCCAGTAACGATCAAGATGAGTTGAACACGGTCTTCCATTCTCGAGTCGGTAATGATTCCGGGAATAATTTCTGCGTGACCACCGGTTGCATCCTGGAGGGTTTTCAGGGCGTCGGTCACATCTCTGAAGGACATGTCATCACTTCCAGTGAAGTTCGCGACCATTCCAGAGGCTGAGTAGAGATCAATATCATCCAGAAGAGGATGGTGGAGTGCTTTCTCAATTGCCTGTTGTACCTTGTGCGGTCCGCTGCCGGTACCAATCGACATCAGGGCGTTGCCTCCGCGGGTCATGATGTTTTTGATATGTGAGAAGTCCACATTGATCAGTCCGGTTTCGGTTACTAATTCTGAGACACCCTGGACACCTTGCCTCAAGACATCATCCGCTAAAGTAAAGGCCATCTCCAGTGGCAAATCCCTTGGCGCGATCTCAAGCAATTTGTCATTTGGAATGATAATCAGTGTGTCGGTATATTCTTTCAATTTTTCTATGCCGGTATCCGCGTTGGACTGCCTTCGTCCGAGCTCAAAAGAAAAGGGTCTGGTGACGATCGCGACTGTCACGGCTCCGCATGCCTTAGAAACTTTAGCCGCCACCGAGATCGCACCGGTTCCTGTACCGCCACCCATTCCGGCTGTCAGGAAAACCATATCCGCGCCCTGGAGAACTTGGGCCAGATCCTTGCTGCTTTCTTCAGCGGCAGATTCTCCCACCGTCGGTAAGCCCCCTGCGCCGAGACCACGGGTCAGTTTTGGCCCTAACTGGATCTTATTTGGCGCCAGGTTTGTCGAGAGCGCCTGGGCATCCGTATTAGCTGAAACAAAGGTGACCCCTTGCATGCCACCTTCAATCATTCGGTTGATCGCATTGGATCCACCGCCTCCCATTCCAATGACCACAATTTTTGGGCTACTAGGCGATATTTGGTTAGGATTTTCGTATGATGGATGCATTTTTCTCTCCTTCGTTCTTATGCGGGTATTCCGACGCTGTTGATTACTTGCTCATCAACCAGACAGCCGGCTTCTCGTAATATATCTATGTCATGCACGCTGAATGCGCCGTTTTCGTTCCAAACTGTCACTTTGCGGGCGTTTGTGGCCTCAATCAACGAAAATCCGATGGTTGGACGGGAATCGCGAATGATGGGTCGGATGCGATCGAGTGTATTTTCAGGAATTCCCCATTCGAAAGAAGGTAAGAGCAGGTAATGGTCGATTGGATAGATCCATTCTGCCAGACGGTCTGAAACGGCGTACTCCAGATTTTGTTTGCGGGTGTTTTCCAGCTTTGCTTTGTAAGCAGGGATCGACGCAACCTTGGGTTTGCCGCTGACATCAAAGAAAGCCGTCGTGCCTTCCTGGCTCTCTTCATTGGAACTGAGAATCCAGAAAAGGCAGCCGAGGATATTGTTTTTTTGGTCCGCAGCATGTCCAGCTTCTTCGGAAGGGCTGAGTGCGAAGTCGACTAATTCCTCAAAGGTTACTTTTGGATCGAGTAAGCTGGTGCGGATATCTGAACTTCCGAAATAAAACAGGAACATCTTCGGGTCGATCTCCAAAATGTTGTTGACCAGATCGCCATACCATTGCCAGGCATTGAACCCGATGTGATCTTCTTCGCCAAGATCGCTTTTCGAATATGGGCGCGGCACTTTCCAATTGCGCTTACCGCCAGCACCCCAACTGAGCGGATGATCGAAGGTCTGAGAGCTTACCGCGATGTGCAGGTTGGAAACAAAATCGAGACTCCTGCGCTGCTTGACCAGGTTGAGGACTTTTTTCAGGAAAGACAGGTCCCAATAATCTCCTCCAGGTTGCAAGGGCGGGAAGACCGGTATCAATCCTTGTTGTTCAGCAGCACGTACAAAGGGAAGGTAGCGATCCAAAAAGCGTTCTACCAGGTCGCCTTGCGACCAGGTGTCGTGCAGCCAGCTGGATTTCATATTGGGTCGGTCAAAGAAGACCACATACCTGACACCCCATTTAGCGTATGAACTGAGCAAAATACGCAAGTCTTCCGCCCGGATATCGGAATTCACGGGAAAATCAAAATGAATAATCGGTTGAACACCCGAATTGAGCATACCCCGAATAAACTCTTCAGGAATCGCGTAGGATGTGCTTGCCTTAAGCACCAGCCATCCTGCCTGCAACGATTCCAGTTCAGGCTGCCACAAAGCCAGGTCTCGTGCCTGATAGTGGTTCAAGTCTTGAAAATAGTGAAAACCAATTTTCTTTTCCATAGTCATTCAATCCACCTTTATTACTGCTACCTAAAGTGCAAGTAGTATGCCAGAAATCCTTTTCTGCTATAATAATCCGCATGATCTTGGTTACGGGCGGGACTGGCTTTATCGGCAAGAACTTGGTTGAAAAACTGGAGGCCAGTTCTTTCGATTTTCGGTTGCTGCTTCCCCCCGGCGGGCAAACCGGAGCACTTCCCAAAGGCAAGAATTACGATATCGTCTTAAGTTCCATGGAAGATAGCGGCGGTTTACGTTCAGCCTTTAATAAGGTTGACACGGTATTCCACCTTGCAGGCATCGAACAAGAGGGCACCAAAGCGGATCTGGCCAAATTTGAGATTCAAAACCTGGAAGTGTTTACAAACATTGCCAATCAGGCTGGTGTAAAACGCTTTTATTACATCAGCCATCTGGGGGCAGATCGAAATTCGGCTTATGGTCTTCTCAAAGCTAAAGGATTGGGTGAAGAAGTAGTCAGAAAATCGGAGCTTCCCTACACGATCTTTCGCAGCGGTTGGCTGTTTGGCGATGGCGACCATTTTACACAATCTATCGCCAGGTTGCTTAAAAAATTCCTGGGATTTTTCTTCTTACCCGGAGAAGGTAATGTATTGCTTCAACCGCTTTGGGTAGATGATTTTGTAACCGCTCTGATTTGGTCGATGGAGATGCCAGAAAGTTTGAATACAACCATCGAGGTTGGTGGCCCTGAGCAGTTATCTTACCGTGAAATTGCCCAATTAGTCGCTGAGGCCATGGGCAGGCAGCCTAAATTTCTAAATATTTCCCCGGTACAATACAGTTTCTTCACTCAAATTGTTGAGAACAATATGAAGAACCCCCCAATCAATGTATACTGGATGGATTATCTGGCTGAAAACCGTGCTACCAGCCTGGACAGTATGTCCAGAATCTTTGAGATCAACCCGGCCAGGATGAAACAAAAACTTTCTTATTTGAAAGGATAGCTTGATCATTTATGAATCTCTGTATCCACGGACACTTTTACCAGCCACCGCGCGAAGACCCCATATCCGACTACATACCCTCAGAAAGCGGCGCAGAGCCGTTCAATAACTGGAACGAAAAAATCTTGGCGGAATGCTACCAGCCCAATGCCTTGGCCGGCAATTTTGGTAAAATCAGCTTCAATATCGGCCCGACACTCTGCAGATGGATGTGGAATTACAAGCCTGAAATTGCCCAAATGATTGTCGATCAGGAAAGAGCGAATTTCGACAGGTATGGCGTTGGCAATGGAATGGCTCAGAGTTGTCACCATACCATTCTGCCATTGGCAACACCGCAAGATAAAATCACTCAGGTTTATTGGGGGATATCTGATTTTGAATATCGCTTTGGGCATAAGCCCGAAGGTATCTGGCTACCAGAAACTGGTGCCGACCTGGCGACATTATGTGTGTTATCTGACCTTGGGTTGAGCTACACCATCCTGGCGCCCTGGCAGTTGTGCCCGCTTGATGATCGTCCGGGTCCGTACCAAGTGGAACTTCCAAGCGGGCGCGCACCTTTTGTGGTTTTTCCCTATAACAGAGACCTGAGCACCATGGTCAGTTTTATTCCCGACAGCACTGAAAACGGAGACCGCTTCTTGCATACTGTCCGTGAGAAACTAAGCCGGGCTAACGGAAATCTTAATACAATTGCCAGCGATGGCGAACTTTATGGGCATCATCAGAAATTCCGTGATAAATTTTTGACATATATTTTGAATATTTCTGAAACTAATCCTGACTTTCAGTGGACCTACCCGGGCAAGTGGTTGAGGGAAAACAAGGTCGATGCTAAGGCGACCCTGGTCCCATTATCCTCCTGGTCTTGTTTTCACGGTGTAGACCGCTGGAAAAAAGAATGCGCCTGCACTCCTGGAGCGTATTGGAAAGAGCCTTTGTATTGTTCTCTGCGTGAAATCGCCGACTGGCTGGACAACACTTACGTCACTTTTATGACAGGATTCGTTGACGATCCCTGGAGATTCCGTAACGAATACTTCAAAGTGATTATTGGACAGAAAACGTTGGCAGATTTGGTCTGCGAGGAAGGCGGGGGAGGGATATCCGCTGCTGATCTTCATAGAATTGATTTGCTCATGCGGGCGCAGGTTAAAAGACAAAGAATGTTCACCTCCTGCGGCTGGTTCCATCAGGAATTTCACCGCATTGAACCTCACAACAATATCGCCTATGCGGCATACGCAGTCTGGTTGAGCGAGCTAGTTACAGGAGAACACATCGACCCAGAGATAATTAGAAAACTGGCGGACGTGCGGGATCAAAAAACAGGGCTGAGAGCAGACACTGTCTTCACTCAGACCCTGGTTAGAGCTAAAAACGAAACTTAATCCTGGTCCAGCAGCTCAATCAATTTACCAATCTGGTATTGCGAACCTGCTTCAGCTTCACTGATTTCGGCGAGGATTTCTTCCTGTCTTAGGATTATTTCCAGTACTTCGGAAGGGTCTTCTTTGAGGTCAACCGCAAGTGTCATTAGCCTGCCGGCGCGCTGATACCAGAGGAAATCCTCAAAGCGTTCCTTGTTGAACCATTGAATACCCTCGTATTGGTTTACTTCCAGATATTCTCTCACCTTGGGGTCGTCAATCCAGTTCTCAAAAAATATCTTCGCACTGACTGCAGATTCTACGGGCTGAAGGTCGCTTATCAAAGCCTGGATCGCCTGGGTACTCTTCCAGGCTTCGTAGTCCGTGAAACCCAATTGAGTCAGCGTCTGATTGACCAAGTTGAATACTGGTTTTCGCTCAGAGATTTCGCGGTTCAACCCTGCGGCAGCGGGCTGGTTTCCTGGGCCGACAAGATTACTTAGAAGTGCCCAAATCATCAACACAAACTGCCTGCGGGGGTCATCCGACAGTTTATCTGTGATAACATCGTAAACTTTGCGCGTAGTCACCATAGCGGAAAGCCCAAGTTGACCTTCCAGTTTCTCAGGCTCTGACAGGCTGATCATAAGTTGTCTGGCACGTTGGTTTGCTTTTTCCAGGTCGAAGGCGTCTTGTTGAGATTCGCCGGCCTTGCGTAAGTAGACCAGACTCTGCTCGAGCGCGCTTGCAGAAATGTTTTTCTCAATTCCTCGCACTTCGGGCTTGCTTATGCGCTTAAGGTTTTGAGCATTGATCAAAGCTCGCAACGGCTGCAGCAATGGTGCCAGGTCGATTTCATTCAGGGTGTCATCAAGATTCGGGACTCCGCCACCTTTTAGCATATCGTTTAGCGCGGCGAACTGTGCTCCGCTGACTACTCTGAAGTCGAGTAAGACCTGATGGCTGTAAGCGTTCAGGTCAAAACGCAGTCCGCGGTCGCGAATCTCACCGAGGCTGCGTATGAACCAGAGCCCTGAGGTGCTGTCCCGGAAGATCACAAAATCATCAGTACTACCTTGAAGCTGTAGGGCGTCGGCGAGATTGCTTTGACGCAGAGAGCTTTCGTCGCCCTCTTTTACCAGATAAGGCGCGGATTGTTTGATCCAGCCGGAGCTGTCACCAAAGCGGTTGTTGTAGACCACCAGGGCTGCCTTGCCCTGGTAATAATTGCTGTACGCGAAGACGTTTTCATCAACATTGCCATCGTCGTTATAAAAATCATAGAGCCGGAAGTTATCCACTTCGGCAAAAATCTTACGCCGATGTAACAGCGGGAAAATGGTAGCCGCGTGATGATTCACCAGCCCCTGGTCGGGCGTTTCATCCCAGTAAGGGCGGTAGTATTCCATGCCGTATTTTTCTGTATACCCCTCAATTTGCCCGTGACCAAACATTGGCAAGCCTGGCATGGTAGAAAGCAGCGTGCAAATCCCGAAATACTTGTCGCCTTTGCCAAATTGCTCCACCGCTGTTTCTTCGTCCGGATTGTTCATAAAATTGACATAACGTTTCAAGATTTGAGGGTCATAGACCAGGGTGTTCTTGATCAGCTGTCGGTACTTCTCGTTTTCTTCATTACGAAGCATGTGCATGAAGGCACTGTTGTAAACCCGGTGCATGCCCAGAGTGCGCACAAAATAGCCTTCCATCAGCCAAAATGCCTCAGCCAACAGCAGGGTGTCGGGCACTTCGGACGCGACCCGATCAACGACCTCTCGCCAAAACTCTTCCGGCATGGCCTGGTCGAATGCCTCCTTGGTCATGGCATAATCCCCGCGGGAGGGGATGTCACCACCGCTGCCCGGTTGCGGAAACCACAGGCGTTGATAATGCTTTTTGGTCAGTGTCATGGCGGCATCAAAGCGGATGATCGGGAATTTTCGGGCAACCTCCAGAATGGTCTGAATGACAGCTTCACGAACCACAGGATTCAGGTAATCCAACTGAGCGGTGTCGTTCCAGGGCATACTGGTACCGTCGTTGCCGTGGTAAATATAGCGTGTTCGCCTAGTGTTGTGGTCGTAATGCTTATAGACTACCGCCGCGTCTGTGCGGGAATAGTAGTGATCTTCCAGGTGGATGCTGATCTCAGGCCGCATTGACAGATCAGGGCTATCAAACTGATATGCCGGGAATGGCGGGCGTTCTGCCTGGATAAACCAATCCGGATGGTCATAAACCCAGTCTGAATCGATGGCCATGTGGTTCGGGACCATATCGCTGGCGAGCTTGATCCCTCGCGCCTCGCAGCGTTGTGAAAGGTTTTGGTAAGCTTCATCCCCACCCAGCCGTTCTGCTATCTGATACCGCGCCAGTGAATAAGCCGAGGCAACCGCATCTGGATTTCCCATCCTTTGCTTGATTTCACGTGAGGCTTCACTGCGCTCCCACAACCCGATTAGCCACAGACCTGTGAAACCCCACTGAGCCAAACGGTCGAGTGTTTCGTCTGGTATTTGATCCAGGTGGTCAATCTGACGCTGGTATTCGCGAGAAAGTTGGTTGAGCCAGACAAACGCGTTTTTTGCCAGCATCACTACTCTGGGCATCCAGTCGCTATCTGGGCTGTAATTTTCATCTTCACTCAGCTTTTCCCCCCAGGCGTCGAGTTTGTATTCAGGGACAAATGTTTCGGGGTTGGAAAAGTCAGGACCGGCTGAAAATAGCATCGCCTGGGCCTTGGCTTCTTCTGAATACAAGTCGATATTGCCGAGCACACGCAAGATGAATTCACCCAGGTAGGCCTCCCAGTGTTTCCGCATATATTCAAGCTGTCCGGTTAAAGAATCCGGTTCCCTCAAGGCAGGAGTGCGAAGCATGCTGATCAGGTCTTGATTTTCCGGGCCAAAGGTGGGTTGGGTTTTGAAGAACGCCTGTATGCCGTCCAGAAGCGGCGCATATGCGCTGTCGGTATAGAGTGGGCGGTCATCAAAAATTTCACGATATCGTTTGGCAGCGGGGTTAACATTGAGCAGCCAGGTCATCAACAGTTCTTCCACTGTGACGTCATAGTTGCGAACACCACGGTCTGAACCATTCAGATATTCCTGGATACTTTCCTGGCCCCGGTAAACAGCAGCAGGAGGGAACTGTTGGTTGAAACTGGTCAGGGTATCAATGACTTTTTCCCGCCCAATTCGATCGATTAAAAATCGAGCCAGGTCCGACTGGATGTTTTGACCATGGGTTTTGTAATACTCCTCAACGATATGATGAGAAATCTCGTCGATCAAGCCCATTGCATTGATATCGGCTGGCGACGCAAACGTTTCCGGGTCATCAATATCAGTTCGCAATTGATTGATTTTGTGGGCAAATTCTCTAGAAGCCTGGAAATCTGCAAAAATCAGATTTCCATTTTTTGAAAATAAGACGTCATCAAAATTATATTTATCGCGCGCTGCCTTGGTGGCGTGGAATTCCTTCATCGGTCCCTCTCCCATTGAAAAATATTTAATTGTTGTTACTGATGAATTGTATCACTCAGACTGCAGGATATGGGTGATAATATTCGATCCTGAGCCTCCAATGTTTTGGGTCAACGCGTATTTATTTCGCTTCACCTGGGTTGGACCGGCTCGCCCCTGCAATTGTAGAGTCGCCTCGACCAGCTGGTAGATGCCGGTGGCACCGACCGGGTGCCCGCGAGCCTTTAGTCCGCCCATGGTCGCGACCGGAATGTCTCCGTCATATTTTATTTTGTCGTCGATTGCCAGCCTTGGTCCTTGCCCAGGTTCACAAAAGCCAGCAGCTTCCAGAGAGAGGGCTGCCATAATTGAAAAGGCGTCGTGATATTCAAAAAGCCCCATATCCGAAGGAGATAACCCGGCCTGCGCGTAGACTGCTCTGGCTGAGGTCTCAGCCGCGTTTAGCTTGATTGTGTTTTGACGGTTTTGAAGCGAGAGCGTATCGGTCATTGCCGCAGAAGCGATTACCGAAATGTTTTTGCCTTCCGTTTGGATCGGACGTGCGGATAAAACTATTGCCGCGGCGCCATCCGATACAGGAGAGGCGTCCATCAGGTTAATCGGGTCCGAGATCATGGGTGACTTCGTGAAGGTATCTTTGCTGATTGCTTTTCGGAAACGAGCATTGGGGTTGTGAACGGCGTTCGCATGAGCGTTGATCGAGAAATTAGCGAAATCAGCATGACTCCAACCGTATTCGTGCATATAGCGGCGCATCAGCAGCGCGTTCAAACCGACGAAAGAGAGCCCAAAGTCCGCCTCCAGTTCAGCATCTGCGGCGGTAGCAAGGCTGGCGGTGATTTCGCTGCCCGGGGAGTCGGTCATCTTTTCTGCACCGATCACCAGAGCGCTCTCAAGTTCACCGCTGGCAATCGCCATCAAAGCCATACGAAATGCGGCAGAGCCCGAACTGCAGGCTGTTTCAATGGAAATGGCTGGCTTGTGGTGGAAACCCAGCCAGTCTGCCATCAGCGTTGCCAGTTGCGCTTGTCTATTAGCCGTGATCGCCATCATGTTACCGACGAAAAGCGCATCCGGATAGCCAATGCCAGCGTCTTCCATTGCAATTAAGCCGGCATCACCGGCCAATTCCTTCAAAGATTTTTCCCAGCTTTCGGAAACCGGCGTCTGTCCGATTCCTGCTATGTATACCTTATTCATACAACCTCATCAAGACAATATATCATCAGTTCCACAAAGAATAGAATGTTGGAAGAAACCTTTACACTAACCTAACAATGCCGAATGATTTTCAGCAGCATTAGTTATCTGCCCATTTTTCAGATTCGCGATTTCCGGATTCGTCTGCATTCAATTACAATATTGTAAGCAAAAGTGCTTGCGAAAACTATCAGACACGATACAAACGAGGTGCTGAGATGGAATTAATCGATATCACGGTGGGAATCAGTAACGGCATGTTGGTCTGGCCAGGTGATGAGCCGGTCAGGTTGGGTTGGGAGAGTCGCATCGCCGATGGGGCATCTTCAAATGTCAGTTCTATTCAAATAGGGGCGCACGTAGGCACCCATATCGATATGCCGCTGCACTTTATCGAAGGCGCTACTAATTTAGATGATCTGGACCTTACTTGCCTGATGGGAGCAGCCACGGTTGTTGGCGTGCCAGAGGAAAATACAAGCATTAATGCCTGCTTTTTGGAAAGCGTCCGGCTCGGGGATGTTACCAGATTGCTCTTCAAGACGTCTAACAGCAAATTGTGGGACCACCCCTCTCAACCGTTTAACCCTGATTACGTCGCCCTCGAACCGAGTGCTGCCCAGTGGCTGGTTGAGCATGGTTGCAAACTGGTGGGGATAGACTATTTGTCGATCGCCCCATATGACGACCTTGTCACTCCGCACGAGATTTTATTATCGAATAATGTGATTATTTTGGAAACACTTGATCTGCGTGATGTGCACCCAGGCGAATATGAACTGATCTGCCTGCCGCTGAAACTGGAGTCTCGTGAAGCCAGCCCGGTGCGCGCAATACTGAAAACCAGCGCTTAATGCGCATAGCCACAAATGGTTGTTGGTTGTTTTAGCTAATTTGTAATGTTGAAAATCTCCTAACTGTAGCTGTTGCGTTGTAAGCAGAATACTCAATCTGCGTATTGTGCAGCCAGGCCAGGGGGATCGTCTCCCTCCGCCAAGATCAGAATCAGACTGCTCAGCGGCTGGACTAAAGCCCAGCCGTACGGAGGGGGCTTGCCTCCCTCCGCCAAGATCAGAATCAGACTGCTCAACGGCTGGACTAAAGCCCA
>Ga0172382_10006139_pt1 | contig 17589 bp, 10 predicted proteins | sample Leawel138RmetaG_FD_122245 | JGI IMG/M metagenome (GOLD analysis project Ga0172382, IMG submission 122245) | Leachate microbial communities from a municipal landfill in Southern Ontario, Canada - Leachate well 138R metaG | ecosystem: Engineered > Solid waste > Landfill > Unclassified | place...
AACCGCCGGCCAGCGAGAATGAACGGATTCTGCTCGATATCTGGCGGCGGGTTCTCGACCGGGAGGACATCGGCCGGCGCGACAATTTCTTCGATCTCGGCGGCGACTCCATCCGGGCGATCCGGAGCATCTCCGCCCTGCGCGCCCGAGGGCTGGCTCTGGCAGCGCGCGACCTGTTCCTGCATCCGGTCCCCGCCGATCTCGCCCCCCGTCTGCAGCCGGCGACCGACGCGCCCCGCAGCGCCGGCGAGCCCTGCGGCGTCGTTCCCCTCGCCCCCGCCCAAGCCTGGTATTTCGCCCGCTTCGTCGCCGACGCCGAGCGGGTCGGCCGCCTCGATCCGGCGCCGAACGCGGTTCTTCTACACCTCGCCGGCGAGCTGTCCGGCGCGGGGTTGCGGCAGCTGCTGACTGCGCTTATTGGCCGCCACCACGCCCTGCGGGCAACCTTCCGCTGGGGAAGAGAGGGGGAGGAGCGCATCGTGCAGGAGATTGCCGCCGTCCCCGGGGACAGCGAGCCGCTCATCGTCGATCTGCGGCGGACGGCGGACGCCGAGGCGCGGCTAGCCGCACACGGGCGGGAAATCCTCGAATCGCTGCACCCCTTCGCCCCCGCTCCGCTGCGCGCCGCCCTGTTCCGGCACGACGACGGCGACCGGCTGCTGCTCGCCGTCCAGCATCTGGTCGTCGACGGCGTCTCCTGGCGCATCCTGCTCGACGATCTTGCCGCGGGGCTGCGCCGACTCGCCGCCGGCGAGGCGGTGGAACTGCCGCCGGCCACCACCCCCTTCCGCACCTGGACGACAAACCTTCGCGCCGTCGCCACCACCCCAGCCCTGCTGGCGACGATTCCCCATTGGCAACAAACCCTCGCCCGCTGCGCACCGCCGGGAGTGGCGCCCACCGAAGTCCCGCTGACCCAGCGGCGGCGGTTGGAGACGACCCTCCCCTGCCCGGCCGAGGGTGGCGTCGGCCTCCCGCTTCTTTTATCGGCCCTGCACGGGTCGCTGCAACGCCTCACCGGCGCGGCAGCGGTTCCCGTCATGCTCGAAGGGCACGGACGCGATCCGGAGTTGGTCGAGGGCGATTACGACCGCACGGTGGGCTGGTTCACCGCCTTTTATCCGGCTGTTCTGACCGGTGGGACGGAGGATGCGGTTCCCGCCGCGCGGGGCGCCGGCTACGGCGTGCTGCGGCATCTTACCCCGGCCGTGCTGCGCGGCGATTTTCCAGAGTGCGAACCGGCCATCGGCTTCAATTGGCTGGGACATTTCGCCACCGACCCCTGGACCGACGTTTTCTCGATCCAGCCGGTTCCGGGGGACGGTGCGACCCTGGCCGGCGGTCGAATGGTGCGCGACCTGCAGATCACCGCCTCGCGGACGGAAACCTCCCTGCATGTTGTCTGGGAGTACAACCAAAGACGTTTCGGCGAAAAACAGATTGCCGCCGCGGCGGGGGACTTTCGCTCCCGCCTCGATGCGATGCTTCAGCGCGGTGGCAATAACCACGAAGGCTTGCGAGAGGAGCATTGAAATGGGCGAAAAATGGTTGGCGGTCGTTCTGGTGGTTCTATATCTGGCCGGGTGCGGTGATTCCGACCACAGACGGCATGCGGGCGAAGAATCGAAGCGCGCCCTGATCACCCAATTTCTTCAGGAGAAAATGGATCGCCACGACATCCCCGGTCTCGTCCTGGCGGTGGATCTGCCCGAAACCGGGCCCTTGAATATCGCTCTCGGCGTTTCGGAAATGGCCGACAACACCCCCATGCGCGGGGACGAACGCTTCCGCATCGGCAGCGCGTCGAAATCGTTCACCGCCATCATCGTTCATCAGTTGGCGCAGGAGGGAAAACTCGCCCTGGCGGACAGCGTCGAAAAATGGCTCCCCGAACTGTTGCCCGACGGCGCGGCGATCACCATCGGTCAGCTCCTGAACCATACCGCCGGGGTGCCGAACTTCAGCGCCGAAGACGCCTGGCTTTTCCCTTACGTCCTCGACCCGGAAACGGAATGGACCGATGCCGACCTGATCGGATTGATCAAGGAGCTGCCGCGCGCCAACGCTCCCGGCGAAGACTTCTTTTACTCCAACAGCCATTACGTGCTGCTCGGCATGATCATCGAGGCGGTCACCGGCAACGGCTGGCAGGCGGAAACCGAGTCCCGTTTCGCCGACCTCGGCCTGAAAAGTCTGCACATTCCCGCCGGGCCGAGGGTGGAGAGCGCCGCCATGGGCTATATGAACTGGCGGGAATGGCTCGAAATGGACGACGACATCATCCCTGCCGGTCTGGTCGCGCGCCCGGCAATACACCCTTCCTTCGTCGGGGCGGCGGGCATATTGGCCGCCGACATGGACGATGCCATGCGCTGGGTCGAGGCGGTGGTGGAGGGTGAGTTGCTGAACGAGGCCGGCCAACAGGCCCTCCTCGACTGGTTCGACATCCCGGACATGACCATCCAGGTGGGCCGGGGGGTCGTGCACGAGCCCGACTGGCAGCTGATCGGTCACCGGGGGCAAATCGCCGGCTACGACTGCTCGCTGCAATACCGCTACGGGCAGCTGGACAACCTGACCGACGGAGTGCCGATGGCGATCTGCATCAATCGTTCGCTGGCGCATGTCGCCAACGCTTCCGATATCAACGGCCTGGTCCTTTACGATCTGCTCGATTTACTCTTCGGGACTCCGGAAACCGCCGCCGTTTCCACCCACGGCGCCGGCGAACGCTCCCGTTCGGCGGGAAGGTTACTGGACAGCGGCTTCTAGATCTCAGCCGCCGCCAGGCCTCCCCTTGCCCGCGAGGGGAAGGCCGGCGGCGGGCGGCTTTGCGAGGAGGCGAATCCATGATTACCACGGCCATCCGTAGCCTGCAGATTCCCGAAGGAAAAATTCTTTTCCTCCACGTGTCCCTGCGGCAGTTGCAGCGCCGCACCGGCCAACCGTACCGCCAGTTGACCGGCGATATTCTCGCCGCCCTGCGCGACTTGCGGCCGACGACGATTCTCGTCCCTGCCTACACCATTTATTCGTTTATGCTGACCGGGGTCTTTCACCGGATCTTTTCCCGCTCGGAGGTCGGCCGGTTCTCCGAGGAGGTGCGCCGGCATTTCGCCGCCTACCGCACCCCCGACCCGATGTACAGCGTGCTCGACTGCGGCGACTACCTGTGTCGCCAGCCCATCGACTACGGGCGCACCTTCGGCGAAGAAAGCCTCTTCGCCCATCTGCTGGCCAATGATGCGGCCATCGTCAACATCGGCATGGAGGGGTTCTGGTCGACGCTGGTGCACGATGTCGAGCGGGCGGCCGGCGTTAACTACCGCCGGGAGAAAACGTTTGCCGGGGTTGTCTACCAGGACGAAGCCCGATGGCGGCAGGTATCCTACACCGCTTTCGTGCGCGAGATGGGCGCCGACGGCGTCCAGTTTCCGCCGTACAACCGGATCAGGCGGATGCTTTATCTGGAGGAAGAGGGGGTCCTGCACACGGCGCAAAGCCAGGGCATTCGGGTGGCCTGGGCGCCGGCGGCGGCGTTTGCGGCGGCCATCGGCCGCAAACTCGGCGAGGATGCGCGGTTTCTCGTCGATTGATCTTAACCGGGAAAGCGCAGAATCAGCGCTCCGCCCCAACCGTCGTCGCCGCCGCAGGTCTCGCCCTGCGCCAGCCGCTCCAGAACCAGTCCGTTGCGCAGGGCGTCCCCGACCCTGATCGCCCGGATCCGCGCCAGTTCCGCACCGCCGAGGCCGCCGGCGGCGAGCATCTCCATCATTCCCGCCGCCCGTCGTTCCCCCCCGTAATCGGCAAGAGCAAAGGTCAGCCCGGAGACCTGATTGGCTGCGGGCGCCTGCGCCACCGCAGCGGCCCAGGCTCGATAGCCGGGGATCGCCCGCAGGGCGCGGACCAGTCCCGCCCGCATGATCGGCAGATAGGTCGTCTGCCAGGGGCCGCCGAAACAGCGATAGCCCCGCGCAAAGGCCACCTGGACAAAGGTCAGGAACAGACCGGGCAGCAGACGCCCCGCGGCGAGTGCGGCGCAAACCGCCTCCGGGGTACAGGGGAAGCGGTATGCGCCTCCCGCCCGGTCGACGCCGGCCAGCCAGCATTCCGCCCCTTGCGCAACGGGCCGCAGATGAACGCGGCGGCCCTGCGGATCGATGCCCCAGAAAAAAACCGTCCCGCTTTCGGCGGCGGCTTCCCCCTTTGCCGGCAGGGCCCAGCAGCCGTCTTTTCCGTTCAGACCGGCGACCACGCCGGCGCGCAGTTGCGGGTCGAACAGCACCCGATGGGCCAGCGTGGCGCTGTCGCGCAGATCCCGCAGCAGCAGTTCCGCGACGATCTTCTCCATCTCCAGATAGACGAAGCGGGGCGCGCCGGGGATGGCGGCCAGGGCGCGGCCCCAGAGAGCCGCGTTGATCGCCATCGCCTGCTCGGCGTAGCGGTCGAGGCCGAGGACCGGCGCGGAGGAAAATTCCGTCTGGAGAATCTCCTGGACGACCCGGCTTTCCACCGGGGAGAGGACTTCCTGCCGGGTCAGCGATGCGACCTCACGCACCGCGCGCCGCACCATCTCCCCGGTGAAGGCGGGCGCGCGGCTGACCATGGTGTGTCTTTGCCCGGCGGGAAACAGGTTGATCCGGACGGGAAACCAGCGGCCGTCGGCCGCGCGGCGCGGGCGCGCCAGAAGGATTCCCCGGGGCCAGGTCGCATTGTTGAGGGAGACGGAGCCGTAGGCGAAGACGGGCGCCACTGGTTCCTCGCCCGGCGCACACCCGTCCCCGGACAAATCTGCAAGCGCGTAAAGCAGGCTTCCCTGCACGTACACGTCGTGACAGTCCACCCCGAGATGGTTGGCGGTCAGGATTGAGGCATTGCTGCGCAGGTGGCGCTCCAGGGCCGCCGCCGTCGCCGCCCCGAGGATGGGGCGCGCCGAGGCCGCCGCCGCCCGGGCCAGATCGTCCCGCGCCTGGAGCGGCGCCGCCGCGTTGCGCCCGAAGGTTGCCGCGTACGCGCCCAGGCTCAGATCTCCGTAACGATCGAAGGTTTCGGCGATCCCCGCCTTGGCCGGGTGCACCCCGGCGATCAGGTCGCGGGTGGATGGTTTCGTCCCTTGCCGCGGCGGCATCGTTTTCGCCTCGGCCGGATTCAATCGGCGCTCTGTGGCTGAACCGTTTTTTCCCGGACGCCGGTCATGAAGAGAACGGTTACGGCGATCCAGGCAATGCCGAGCACCGTCATCGCCTGCGGGATATCGAGGCGGATCAGCAAAATGCCGACGATCAGCGGACCCAGGGACTGCCCCAATTTATCGACGGAGCGGTAAACCCCCATGACTTTCGACATGCCCAGCCGCCGCGCCGCCGGCAATTCGATGGTGAGAACGTTGCGGGAGGCGGCGCTGATGCTGACGGAAATGCCGAGCAGCAGAATCGCCGGCAAAACCGCGGCGTACCCCTCAAGAAAATGAAAGAGCAGCAGCCCGCCGCCGCCGAGAAATCCGCCGAGGGCGACCAGCACCCTCTTGTCGGGCAGGGCGTCGGCGAACCGCGCCACCTGGGGGGCGATGCCGATCATGCACAGACCGAAAATCATGATGGCGCGGCCGATATCGGCCTGCGACACCCCCATGCGTCCCAGATAGATCGGCGAGACATAGTAAAGCAGGGCCACCATGGCGACCGAATAAGGCAGCAGACTGCAGCCCAGGACCCGCAGGACTTCCCGGTCCAGAATGAAGCGCCGGAACTCGGTGAAGGAAAAAGCGTCGGCCCGGCCATCGGCCGGCGGCCGGCAAAAGAAACGGCGCAGGCAAACGAGGGTGAACCCAAGGGAGAAAAGCATGAAGAAGCCGGCGACGCAGAAAACGCCGCCGAAGCCGATGCGCGACGCGAGAAGCGCGCCGACGGCGCTGCCGCAGATGATGCCGGAAAAAATGCCGGCGACAATGCCGGAGATGCCTCGGGCCCGGTTCTTTCCGGTGGTATGCAGCAGAACGCACCCCTGGGCAGCCATCCAGGTAAAACCGTAACCGAGGCCGGCGACGGCGCGGTAAAAGATAAGATCGGCCGGACCTTGCGCCAGGGCGGAGAGAAAGGTCCCCGCCGCGCACAAGACGATGCCGATCAGAAAGGGCTGGTGCCATCCCCGGCGGTCGATCCAGATGCCGACGGGAATCAGCGCCAGGCCGCCGAAGAGCATTTCGGCGGTCAGCGGCAGGCCGAGGACGAATTCGCGCGACATATCGAAAAACGGCCGGTACACGGTCTCGGCATAGAGAGGGATAAAGGAATAGCACAGGGCGGCGGCGAACATGAAACTAGCGGTGGCCGGCCGGATCAAGGCGCCGGCATCGCCCTCCTCCCGATGGACGCGGCCCAGGCGGCCCAGCGGCCGGGCGAGGAAAATGAGCACTTCCACCAGGAAGAGGAAGGAAATAACCATGACGGTAAGGGAATCGAGGGCGATCTCGCGGCTTTTGGCGGCGATCTGTTGGCCGGAAAGCGCAAAGGCCAGGTATCCACGCGCTTCCTCCGGACCGCGCAGCGGCAGTTTCTCGCCATTTTCGATCTTCTCTTCCCCGGCGGCGTACAGCGTGCGCATCTGGCCGTCGAGAATGCGCAGAGCGCCCATCTCGGGGGTGTCGGCGAGGGTTCGCTCGAGTTGCGCTTCCATATCGACCAGGTTGTCGATGCGGATTCCCAGATCGAGCAGCGCCTCGATTTCCTGACGGGTCAGCTGCGCGACCGTGGCCACCTTCGCCTGGGTGATTTCCGTCAGGCTGCGGCGGAAAAGGGAAACGTTGGAAAAGGTGTGGATCAGCTGCGCCGCACCGAGAACCAGAAAAAGCAAGACGATGACGGCGTTTTTGCCGCGCAACCGCGGCACGCGGGAAACCAGCCACAGCCCCGGCAGGAGGATCAGCCCGGCGACCAGGGTGGATGCGACCAGGTGGCGGAAACTGGCGGCAGTGATGGCGCTGCGTTTCTGTTCCATGATCTCGTCCCGGAAGGAAAGATCGAGCACTCCCACCACGACCTCCTGCCGGTCCCGCAGGGGGAGCAGCAGATGATGGTGCTGGTCCCGGACCACGTGCCGGGCGATCGGTCCGACCGCGGCGGCGCGGCTTTCCCCGGCGGACCAATGATTCGCTCCGTGCGCCGGCTCTCCCTGGCGACCGGGCAGCAGGCTGTGCAGGATCCGTCCGTCGGCGGCGTTGACGGTCACATTGTCCAGGTCGGGATTGTGCTCCCCGATTTTTTCCAGGGAATCCTCGATGCCGATCAGCCGATCCAGCGGCTTGCCGAAGCGCAGACCGCGTTCAATCTGCCGCTGGAGGTCGAAACCGACCGCCTCGTGGCGGGAAAGGAGGGAATCCAGGTGCAACCGGGAAAAGGAGAGAATGCTCATGCCGCCGCTGAAGGCCTGGACGAGGACAAGGACGCCGAGAACGGCGAGGAGGGTCGGCACGGAAGAGAAGCGCCGCGCGGGCTCCCGGCGCGCGCCGGCGAACGGTTCGGCGCCGCTCTTCGCGTCACCGGGCAAGTCAACCTCGGCATCGATTTTCTCTTCTTCCTGCCGCAACGACCGGCGCTCCTTTCAGGCAATGGCGTGAGCAACCGCCTCATTCGAAAGCTTTAAACGTCAATTGTCAATTCAATTTTCAATCCCGGTGGCCGCCAGGGATTTGAACTTAATTAAATGCGCTGAAATATGGTAGATTATTAGGTGCGGCAAGCGCTCGCGGCCGATTCCCTATTGCAATAAAACCATGTCCTATATATATTGCTTTATGCATATATCTGGAGGTTTTCCATGCGCTTTATCCCCTTGATTCTTCTTCTGACGGCCTTTCCCCGCCTCGCCTGGGGAGAGACGGTCACCCTGGAGCAGGCGCTGCGCGAAGCGGTGGCCGCCCGGCCTTTCGTGCAGGCGGCGCGCCAGGATGCCGCCGCCGCCGCGGCGGCGGTCGGCGAGGCGCGCAGCCGCTACTTTCCCCGGGCGACCCTGAGCGAGAATTTTGTCGTCACCGACGAGCCGGCCACCTCGCTGTTTATCTCCCTCAATCAGGAGGAGCTGGAGGTGCGCCAGGACGCGGATTTTTACAACGAGCCGGCCACCCGCAAGGATTTTGCAACCCGACTGAGCATCGAGCAAGCGCTCTACGATCCGGATATCGCCTTCGGCCGGCGGCGCGCCGAAACCGGCGCGGCGGCGGCCGCCGCCGGCGCTCGCTGGAGCGAGGAGCAGGCCGCCTTTGCCGCCTTTCGCGCCTATCTGGCGGTGCAGCAGGCGCAAGGATCCCTCGACTGGGTCCGGGCGACCATGCGCGAAGCCGAAGAGATCCTGCGCCTGGCCAGCGAACGACGGCTGGCGGGGGTTGGCCTGAAAGCGGACGAACTGCGCGCCCGGGTGCGCCTGTCCGAAGCGAAACGTCGGCTGCTCAGTACCGAAAACGATCTGCTCCTCAGTCGCCTGCGCCTGGCGCAGGCGATGGGGCGCGCCGGAGGCGAGGTGTCGATCGCCGGGCCGGTGGATCCACGGCAGCTGGTTCCGACCACCGGCGACGCTGGGCCGCGCGCCGATCTGGAAGCGTTGCGGTTGCGGGCCGAAGAAGCTTCTCTGGCGCACCGGCAAAGCCGGGTGGCCTATCTGCCGCGCCTGGGAGCTTCGGCTTCCTACTCCCTGCACGATGAGGTTCCTTTCGGCGCCGACGCCGGCAGCTGGTTGGTCGGCGCGGGCCTGACCTGGGAGCTCTTCGATGGCGGCCAACGCCGCTATGGCCGCGTCCGCACCGCCGCCGCCGCCCAGGCGGCCGCGGCGCGGGTGCGCGAAGCGGCGACGCAGGCCAATCTCGCCGTCGAGGAAGAGCGTCGCCGGGCCGAAGAAGCGCGGCTGCAGATGGTCACCGCCGAAGAGGCGCTGGCGGAGGCGCAGGAGAGCTTTCGCTTGACCGAGCAGCGCTACCAAGCCGGGCTGATCGATCTTTCCGAGCTGCTCGCCACCCAGGCGGCCCTTGACCGGGTGCGCTTCGACCGTTTGCAGGCCGAGGACCGCTTTCTGCTCGCCCTCGGCAACACCCGATTTCAGCAAGGCGATTTCGTCCAGGCCCTGCTTTCCGATTCCCAGGAGGACGCACCGTGATCCGCTTTTCCCTCTTCTTTTCCATTCTGCTTGCCCTTGCCGCCTGCGGCGGCGACATCGAGCCCGGCAGCCGCTCCGGCGACCATCCGATCATCGGCGGCCTGAAGATCGCCGAAATCGGCGCAAGCAGCCTGCCATTCAGCACCGCCTACACCGGCACCGTCGAAAGCCGCAACCGCGGGATTCTGGCGGCGCGCACCGACGGCCGGGTGACGCGGATCGCCGTGCGCGAAGGGGAGCAGGTGCAGGCCGGCGATCTGCTGCTGACCATCGCCGACAATCAGGCGGCCGACCGGCTGCGTGAAGCCGAAGCCGCCCTGTCCGGGGCGATGAACCGGCTGGCGGCCGCCGAAGCACGGGCGCGGCTGGCGCAGAGCACCTATGAGCGCTACCAGCGCCTGTTCGCCAACGAGGCGGTCACGCCGCAGGAAATGGACCGGGTGACGGCGGAGGGCGAGGAGGCGCGCCAGCAGGTGGCGGCGGCCAAAGCAGCCGTTGCCGGCGCCGAGTCGGGCCGAAACGCCGCCCGCACCGCGCTCGCCTATTCGCGGGTGACCGCGCCCTACGCCGGCCGGGTGGTGCGCACGCAGGTCGAGGAAGGATCCACCGTGCAGCCGGGATCGCCGCTGCTGGTTCTGGATCGCAGCGGCGGGTTGCAGGTGAGCGCCGCCCTGCCGGAAGCGCGGGCGGGCCAAGTGGCGGTCGGCGATCAAGTGCACGTGGAAGTTCCGGCCCTCGGCCAAAGTTTTCCCGGCGCCGTTGCCGAGGTGCAATCGGCGGCCGATCCGCGCAGCCGCACCTTTGCCATCAAGGTCGATCTGCCGGCGACGGCCCAGGTGCCCCCGGGGCTCTTCGCCCGCGTTGTTTTCGCCGGCAGCGAGGAACCGATGCTGCTTTTGCCGGCCTCGGCGATCATCGAACGTGGCCAGTTGACCGGCGTCTACCTGGTGCAAGACGGCATCCTGCATTACCGCCTGGTGAAGACCGGACGGCAAATCGCTGAACAGTTCGAAATCCTCTCCGGTCTGCGGCCGGGCGACCGGGTCGTGGTCGAAGGTACCGAACGCGCGCGCAGCGGCGCCCGGGTGGAGGGGTGAGCATGGCGCAGAAGAAGCATTCGCTGCCGACGCGGATCGTCGATAAATTTCTCGAAGGCAACCTGTCGGTCATCCTCATCCTCATCGCCGTCGTCGCCGGCGCCGCCGCCCTGCTGCTGACGCCGCGCGAGGAAGAGCCGCAGATCGAGGTGCCGCTGGCCGACGTCTACGTGCACATGCCGGGGGCGAGCGCGGCCGAGGTGGAGAAGCTGGTCGCCACGCCTTTGGAGAAGCTCCTGTGGCAGGTGGACGGGGTCGAATACGTCTATTCGATGTCGCAGGCGGACATGGCGGTGGTCACCGTGCGCTTCTATGTCGGCGAGGACCGCCTCGATTCGCTGGTCAAGCTGCACAACCAGATCGACACGCACGCCGACATCGTCCCTCCCGGGGTGACCGGCTGGGTGGTGAAGCCGGTGGCGGTCGACGACGTGCCGATCGTCAATTTCACCCTCTACGGCGATCTCTCCGATCACCAGCTGCGCCGGGTCGCCGAGGAGGTGGTGGACCGGCTGCAGTCGGTGAAGAACACCAACGTCACCACCATCATCGGCGGCCGGCCGCGGCAGATCCGGGTCGAGCTGCAGCCGCAGGCGCTCGCCGCCCGCGGCCTCTCCCCCCTCGATCTGCGGCGGGCGCTGACTGGGGCCAACCTGGAGCTGCCGGCCGGCGACTTCGTTCGCGGCAACGAGGTCTTTCTGGTGCGCGGCGGCGCCTTTTTCGCCTCGGCGCAGGAGGTGGCGGCCCTGGTTATCGGGGTAAGCGACGGCGGTCCGGTGCATTTGCGCGATGTGGCGACGGTGATCGACGGCATGGCCGAGGCCGACACCTACACCCGCATCGGGTTCGGTCCGGCGGCCAACGATGTGCCGGCCGACCGCCTCGACCGCGAATACCAGGCGGTGAACATCGCCGTCGCCAAGAAGAAGGGAACCAATGCCGTCAACGTCGCCGACGACGTCATCGAAGCCGTCCACGCGATGCAGGGCGCCATCATTCCCGACGACGTCGAGGTGCGCGTCACCCGCAATTACGGCGAGACCGCCAACCACAAGGTCAACGAACTGATCACCCACCTGCTCATCGCCATCGTCACTGTTTTGGCGCTGGTCTTCTTCGCCCTGGGATGGCGGGAGGCGCTGATCGTCGCCGTCTCGATTCCGATCATCTATTCCCTCACCCTGATCGTCAATTACTGGTTCGGCTTCACCATCAACCGGGTCACCCTCTTCGCCCTGGTTTTGGCCCTCGGCCTGCTGGTCGACGACCCGATCGTCGATGTCGAGAACATCTACCGGCACTTCAAGATGAAAAAAGAGCCGCCGCGCGACGCCGTGCTCACCGCCGTCGACGAGGTGCGGCCGCCGGTCATCCTCGCCACCCTGGCGGTCATCCTTTCCTTTCTGCCGCTGATGTTCATCACCGGCATGATGGGGCCGTATATGCGGCCGATGGCGGTCAACGTGCCGCTGACCATGGTCATGTCGCTGGTCGTCGCCTTCACCGTCACCCCGTGGATGACCTACCACATCCTCAAGAGCCAGTACGGCAAGGGGGAGGAGGAGTTCGTTCTCGAGGAGAGCCGCACCTACCGCGTCTACCGGCGGATTCTGGAGCCGTTCATCGATTCGCGCAGGAAAGGCTGGCTGCTGGTCGGCGGCGTGGTGCTGCTGTTCTTCGGCGCCCTGCTGATGCCGGCGTTCAACCTGGTGCCGATGAAGATGCTTCCCTTCGACAACAAGAACGAGTTCCAGCTGGTGCTCGACCTGCCGGAAGGAACGACCCTGGAAGAAACCGACGCCGCCGTGCGCGACCTGGAGGACTACCTGGGGCGGGTGAACGAGGTGACCGACTATGAGGCGTACGTCGGCACGGCAAGCGCCATGGACTTCAACGGCATGGTGCGCCAATATTATCTGCGCCAGGGGGCGAACGTCGCCGATATCCGCGTCAATCTGGCGACCAAGGACCGGCGGGCGCAGCAGAGCCATGAAATCACCCTGCGCCTGCGCGACGAGCTGACCGCCATCGCCGCGCGGCACGGCGCCAGCCTGAAGATCGTCGAGACGCCCCCCGGCCCGCCGGTCATCGCCACCGTCGCCGCCGAGATCTATGCCGAGGCGGGCGTTTCCTATGCGGCGCAGACGGCGGCGGCGAAGATCGTCCACGCCCGGATGGTGCAGGAGCCGCGGGTGGTCGATGTCGACAATACCGTGGAGGCGCCGCAACGCCGGCTGCGTTTTGTCCCCGACCGGGAAAAAGCCGCCCTCTCCGGCATCGACAACGAACAGATCGCCCGCACCCTGGCCCTCGCCCTGGGCGGGGATGCGGTGGGGACGGTGCACCTGCCGCGCGAGCGCCGGCCGCTGGAGATCGTCGTCCAGCTGCCGCGCGAACTGCGCTCCTCGAAGGAGGACCTCGGCGCCCTGCGGATTGCCGGCGCCGACGGCGTCCTTGTTCCCCTGTCGGAACTGGGCCGCTTCGTCGAGGAAACGCTGGAGCCGACCATCTACCACAAGAACCTGGAGCGGGTCGTCTATGTCTTCGGCGAGATGGCCGGCAAGAGCCCGGTCAACGCCGTCCTCAACCTCTTGTCCTTTTTCAAGGAGAACCCGCTGCCGGCCGGCACCCGGGCGGTCTGGAGCGGCGAAGGGGAGTGGAACATCACCCTCGACGTGTTCCGCGATCTGGGGATCGCCTTCGGCGCCGCCCTGGTGCTGATCTATCTGCTCCTCATCATCGAAACGCGCTCGCTGGCCATGCCGCTGATCATCATGGCCGCCATCCCGCTGACGATGATCGGCATCATGCCCGGCTTCTGGATTCTCAATCTGATCACCGACCAGCCGGTGGGGGGCTACGCCACCCCGGTCTTCTTCACCGCCACCGCCATGATCGGCATGATCGCCCTGGCCGGCATTGTCGTGCGCAACTCGATCATCCTCATCGACTTCATCCACCACGCCCTGAAGCGCGGCGCCTCGCTGAAGGAGGCGATCATCGAAAGCGGCGCGGTGCGCCTGCGGCCGATTCTGCTCACCGCCGGCGCGGCGCTCCTCGGCAACTGGATCATCACCCTCGACCCGATCTTCTCGGGCCTGGCCTGGTCGATCATCTTCGGCGTCTTCGCCTCCACCGCCTTTACCCTGGTGGTGATCCCCGTCGTCTACTGGCTCATCTACGGCAAAAAGGCCGAACAACACGCAAGGAGTTTCAAGTCATGACCATCAATCAGTACCTCCGTATGATCGCCGGCTTCTTCGTCCTGCTCAGCGTCGCCCTGGCCCATTTCCATTCGCCGTACTGGCTCTTCTTCACCGCCTTCGTCGGCCTGAATCTGTTCCAGAGCGCTTTTACCAACTGGTGTCCGATGATTACGATCTTGCGCAAGGTGGGGGTAAGGGAATAACGGTCTCGGCGAAGCGAAAAGAAAAACCCCGGGTATTCTCCGGGGTTTTTTTCGTTCAGGGGCGGGTGGTGAAGCTGAATACGGGACTTTCGGCTATGCCGCCGCGCGAATCGGTGGCGACGACTTTCCAATAGTAGGTGGCGCCGGCGGCCAGACCGGGCACCGTTTTGCTGAAGGATTCGCCAATCGGTTCGGGCGGGCTATCCGCGGGGGAATCGGAGCCGCCGCCGCCATCGCAGGCGACCAGCATCGCAAGAACCGCAAGCAGAAAAACACCCGCCAGCATATGCCGCCTCTTCACCCCCGCGCCCAGCCCGAACAGCAGCAGTCCGCCCGCGCCGGCGAACAGCGCGCTGCGCTCGCTGGCGGTCCCGGCCTGCTGCGGGTCGGAATCGCTGAAATCGCTGCGCTCGGAGATCAGGACCGCAGGCACGATGGCATCGCCGTTGGCATCCGGCGCCTGCGTCCATTCCAAGGAGACGGGCACGGCGACGCCGGTGGCGCCGACTGCGGGGAAGACCGGTTGCGGCGCTGGCGGCGGCGTGTTGCCGACCCCGTTCAGTTGCAGGCTGGTGACCGCCTGATCGGGATCGCTGCTGACAATGGTGACGACGTCGGCGTAGGAAGCCAGTTCGACAGGCGCGAAGCGCAGACTGAAGGTGCAACTTTGTCCGGCGGCCAGCGTCCGGCCGGTGCAGCCATCGGCGACCATAGCGAAGGGGGGCTGTATCGCCCCCAGATTGCCGATGGACAAGCCGCCTTCGCCGGCGTTGCGCACGGTGGCGGTGCGACTGGCCGTTTGTCCTGGCGTCACGTGCCCGAAATCGATACGCAGGTCCTCGGCCGGCGGCGCCGAATCGTGCACGGAGATGGCGGGAGCGCCGCTTAGCCGGTTATAGGCGGATTGGGCGTTGACCATGCCGTAACCCGATTCATTGTCCGCTCCCAGCGGGCCGAGATCGGCGGCGGAAAGGGTGAGGACGCTCTCCAGTTCGGTCACCGGCAGATCGGGCGACGCGCTCAGCAGCAAGGCCATCACGCCGGAGACGTGCGGGGCGGAAAAAGAGGTGCCACTGACGAAATCATAACCGCCGCCCACATCGGAGCTGCGAATGTGATCGCCGGGAGCGACGACCTCGGGAAAGATGCCGCCGTCGCAGGCCGAAGGGCCGCGGCCGCTGAAGGAGGAAACCAGGGAAAAAAAGTTGGTGGCGCCGACGGCAAAGCTTGCGGCGTAGTTGGCCGGGCTGACCCCCCGCTCCGGTCCGGTGTTGCCGGCGGAAAAGACGACGGCGATGCCGGCCGCCTTCAGGTTCTCGATCGCCGGGCGAAACAGACTGTCGCACGTCCCCGGCGCTTCCTCGAAGCCCCAGGAATTGTTCACCACGTCGGCCACCGCATCGTTGGTGGCCGGGTCGCCGTCCGGATCGAGAACCCATTGGAAGGCGCGGAGAATCTGGCTGTTCTCGGCGGTGCCGTCATCGCGGAAAACTTTCGCGGCGACCCACTGCGCCCCGGGGGCGACGCCGATGGCGGATCCGCCAGCGCTGTCCCCGAGAATCACCCCGGTGACCAGGGTGCCGTGGCCGGAGGAATCGTAGGGGGCGGTGGTGCTGCGATAGGGATCAAACCAGCCGGCGGCGCCGCCATGGTATTGCGCGGCCAAGTCGGGATGGCTGCCATCGACGCCGCTGTCGAGGACCGCCACGGTGACCCCCGCGCCGGTGATTCCCAGCGCCCACAGCTCGGGCGCATGCACCGCATTGATGTTCCATTCGGCCTCGGCCATCTGGCTGGGGATGGCCTCCGGCAGTCGCAGTTCGGCATCGTAGACAATGCGCTCGACCTGCGGCTCGGCGGCGAGAGCGGCGATGAGCTCGGGGGTGGCGTCCAACGCCAGTCCATTGACGATCCACAGCGGCTGGAACGGCTTGCCCCGGGCGTGCAGCAGGGCGCGCACCGAACCTTGCGCCTGGTGGGCGGCGTCCCGCAACGCTTTTACCGCATTGTGCCGACGCTGCGGTCTCGCCTGCCCCCGCAACGACCGCAGATCGGTGTCGCCGCTGAAGGTGACGATGACCGGCGCCGTTTCGCCGGGGGCCATGGTCGCCATGGCGGCTTGCAGTTGGGGAGCGATTTCGGCGGCGCGGGCGAGAGCGGGCAAAAGGAGGGCGACAACGGCGCAGAGACCGAGAAAGACTTTCGATTTGTCCATTTTTGTCCTTTAAAAACGTCGACTTTTCATTTAGTTGCCGGCCAATATGGCAGTATAGCACCTGCCGGAATTTGGCAACAAGGGTTGGCAAAAAAAAACCCCTCCGGCGAACCGGAGGGGTTTTTTCGCGCGGGGCACGGCACCACTTACACCGTGCCTGCCATGCGCCGCAACAACCAAGGCTGCGGTGCATGGCAGGTCCTTCGTTACTTCTGAACACCGTAGTGAGCCTCTTGCACCGGTGCAATTCTACCCGGGGCATGGCAAAAGGCGCAAGTGCCAAGACCATCCAACATATTGGCCTCAATGTGGGCCGTGTCCAGATCGCTGTCGTGGCAACTGCCGCAAGCGCGGCTGCCGTACCGCCAGGCGTCTGCTTCCGTCATCGCCGTATTGGCCTCGTCGTGGCAGACCTTGCAGTCCGATGCCTTGGGATGCAGGCTATCGGCCGCGATGCCGCCCGGATACTGCAAATTGTCGTAAATATGTGTCCTTTTGCCCATGTGAATTTTGTGGACAATCCGCTCAAGTTCCACCGAAGAGGAGCCGGCCGGCGCTGTATCGGTGGTAGCCAAAGCTCCCAATCCCACAGGGCCGGAGAAGGGATCATAACTATTCTGGTTGTGGCAGCCGACGCAATACTCCAGAGCGAAACCGGCAGGCAGCTGGCTATCGCCGTGACATTTGGCGCAGGCGTTGCGGCTGACGATATTGCGCGTTTCGGCGGCGATGCCGGCTGGCACGAAATCGAAGAAGGCGGTGGTTTGGTTGTTGCCGATGCTGATGGCCACGCGATGGGTCAGCTCCGGCTCATAGGCCACCGGATAAGCCATCTGGGCCAGGTTGGCGGCTAGATAGTCACCGGCGACGGAGGTATTGTTGTGGGCATGGGTAATGGTGCGGATATCGCCCGTGCCGTCCGTGTTGACCGTATCGGCATTAAGCAGTTTGAATTTGTAGGTGTAGGTGCCGTCGCCATTATTGCCCAGAACGCCACCGTCCGCGATCGCTTCTGTTCTGCCCTGAATAACCGGCGCCAGGGTGGCATCCTTGGTTCTGACTTTACTCAGGTAGCTCTGCCAGTAGCTCGGCGCACCCGGTGTTGACGGCACCAGTTTCGTCAGCGTGAAAGATGCCACCGTGAGGTCGGTCTTGGCCGCGCCGTCTTCCTCGACACTGAAGGAGACGCTTACGCCGCCATCGATGGGGCGGCAACGATGCTGTTGAGCGCCGGCAGTTGCATGCATTGCTACGAAGCGGCGCAATGAATGATTTTGTTGAATTTTCCTACGTTCGGAGAACGTTCGAATTTGAACAGAAGAGGAAAATACCGCAAGAAAACGACGGGATCAGTTTTTCTTGAGGCCGTGCGCTTTGATCTTGCTGTACAGGGTGCCCCGGGCAATGCCGAGCGCATCCGCGGCTCGCGACAGGTTCCACTGTTTGGCTTCGAGTACTTTACGGATCACTTCGATTTCGATTTCGGGCAGGGAGCTGGAACTCAAATGGATGGAGAAATCGCTGTCGGGCAACGGGATTTTTTGCAGTTCAGCGGGGAAGTGTTCGAGGCGCAGTTCACGGCCGGGGCAGAAAACCACGGCCCGTTCGATGGCGTTGGCCAGTTCGCGCACATTGCCCGGCCAGTCGTGGGCGCAGAGTCGGCGCAGGGCGATCTCGTCAATGGCGCTGACCCGCCTGCCATTTTCGCGGCTGAACTTGTTGAG
>Ga0172382_10006140_pt1 | contig 17588 bp, 15 predicted proteins | sample Leawel138RmetaG_FD_122245 | JGI IMG/M metagenome (GOLD analysis project Ga0172382, IMG submission 122245) | Leachate microbial communities from a municipal landfill in Southern Ontario, Canada - Leachate well 138R metaG | ecosystem: Engineered > Solid waste > Landfill > Unclassified | place...
CCACGAGTGCTAAAACTAAAAGTACTGCAGAAATCTTCTTCATACTTCCTCCAAAATAATTCGGGGCAGGCGCAAAGACCCGCTTCATCCCTTTTCTCGTTATACATGACGGATTATAACAACGCCCTATATAGCTGTCAAGTTAAATCAATAAACAGGTAAATAGTTACATCATTTCTATAAGATTCTCATATAATTTGAGAATCGGCTTATTTTGTCATAAAAAATGTACTATTTCACACCCTTTTGTCTATATTTGTCAATTGAGAAGCGTCTCGCCAAGTGTTTGTAGAGAGCAAAATTGTTTTGTTTATTGGTACAGGGTTAGCCCCTTCAAACATTCGTTCTATTTTGAGAGAATCACCCATTAAGGGGATGATTATTTCGTCTGTTTCAAGGTTCTCTATCAAGGTATCAAAAAGGGCGTGAAAAAGTCCCATTCCTCTGAATTCCTTCTCAATAGCATAGAACAAAATCTTGGTAATCTCGCCCTCTGTTCTGTACCTAACAAAGCCAACTGCCTCTGCGCTCAGCGTAAGGGCTATTAAAAATCTGTCATCCTCCCTTACTTCTTTCAAATCGTCTAAGCTGTATTCATTACTAGAAAGAAGTTCTTCTTTAGCCTCATTATAAAGGGAGTCTAGCTCCTCTTTGTAAGTTGAGGCATCATTTGTGAAAGAAAAATCTTCCAAAATTAGGTGTGCGGGATGTTCCTCAGGGGCCTCCTCCCCCAAAGACTCCAACCTAAAAGCCTCATCGTTTATCTCGTACCACTGCAAGATAAGTTTCCTAATCTCCCGCTCTTTAAAGTAGTACCAAAGCCTTTCGAGTGTCACCTGTTCAGCCAAAACATCTTTAAATTGACGGAAGACCCCTTTTCCACTCTGAAGGACCGCCTTAAGGCGCTCTCTATAAATAGGATTGCGTAGTTTGGAGACAAACTTCTCCATCGTACGATACCCGTCGGAAGGCCTCCAGGGAGGGAGCGCCAAGTAGAGAGCTTTGGCATCCATTCGGGATTCCACTAACTCCCCGCTGTCGACATTCAAGTAGTAGGTAGTTTCTTGATCCTCCATACAGAAAATCATTTGAGAGATAAATTCATCTGTTAATGGCGGCAACTTGTACGGCATCTAATCTCTCCTAGAAATGAGTGTACAACTCAAACGGTGGTTTGCAAAGAGAACTAGGCCCTCTTCTTGACAATAAGGGTGAAAACAACCATATTTTTAGCATAGATTTAAATAGGAGATGAGATTAATGAGTATCATTGAATTTATTGAAGCACGTGAAATTATTGACTCTCGTGGAAATCCCACGGTTGAAGTTGACGTAATTTTAGAAGATGGTTCGATGGGCAGAGCTGCCGTTCCTTCAGGCGCCTCAACCGGAGTCCATGAAGCTGTAGAACTACGCGACGGAGATAAAAATCGCTTTCTTGGAAAAGGGGTTCTCAAAGCTGTCGACAATGTCAACACAATAATTGCACCTGAACTAGAAGGTATGGACGCTTTGGACCAAGTTGCCATTGACAAAGCCATGCTTGAGCTCGACGGAACAGAGAACAAAGGAAAGCTTGGTGCCAACGCTATCCTGGGCGTCTCCATGGCCACTGCGCGCGCCGCTGCCGATTTCCTCGGCTTACCCCTCTTTAAATATTTAGGGGCCTACCATGCCAACGTTCTCCCTGTTCCAATGGCGAATATTATCAACGGAGGAGCTCACAGTGACAACAAAGTCGATTTCCAAGAATTTATGGTAATGCCGATTGGCGCCTCTTCTATAAGAGAAGGGATCAGGATGACTTCAGAAGTTTTCCATCATCTCAAAGAGGTCCTCAAGAAGCGCGGTTACAACACCTCAGTTGGTGACGAAGGTGGCTTTGCCCCTGACCTGCAGTCCAATGAAGAAGCTTTGGAAGTTATCATGGAGGCGATTAAGAGTGCCGGTTACAGTGCCGGACGGGAAGGAGACTTCATGATTGCCCTCGATCCGGCTGCCAGTGAACTCTACGACAGCAAAACCAAAACCTACCAACTCAAATGGTCAACCGGTGAAAAACTCACCAGCCAACAGATGGTCGACCTTTGGACCAGTTGGGTAGAGAAATATCCTATTATCTCGATTGAAGACGGGATGGATGAAGACGATTGGGAAGGGTGGAAACTGCTTACTGAAAAGATTGGTGACAAGGTTCAACTGGTAGGCGATGACCTTTTTGTCACTAACACCAAACGACTGGCAATGGGCATTAAGACCAAAACAGCCAACTCCATCTTAATTAAGGTTAACCAAATCGGCACCCTTACCGAGACCTTTGAAGCCATCGAAATGGCTCACAAAGCCGGTTACACCGCGGTTGTCTCTCACCGCTCGGGTGAGACCGAAGACGACTTTATCGCCGACTTGGTTGTTGCCCTCCAAACCGGACAAATTAAGACCGGCTCAATGAGCCGCTCCGACCGCTTGGCAAAATACAACCAATTAATGCGGATTGAAGACTATCTAGGGGATACGGCTATCTACGCCGGACGTAAAGCATTTAAAGTTTTAGAAGATTAACTTGTACGGGAGGGCTGGTTCAGTCCTCCCCTTTTTCATTCAAAAAAGTAGTTATCTCGTGGTACGCAAAACCTCTTTTCTGTAACTCTTGAATAAGACCTTCACGGTTATCGCCCGTCTTTTTAAAAGCCCTCTCGCTGGCCTTCTCTAGAGCTTCCCGCCAATTGTTGGGCTCACTGAACCACCTGTCAACCTCTTCTTGGGCAATCTGCCGGTTGGCACCTCTCTGTTGCAGTCGCATCAACAACAATTTAGAGCCTTCAGGGTTTTTTCGTTGGCGACTGGCTATAAACTGCTGGACGTAACGCAAATCGCTTAGTAAATGCTCCTCTTCTAATCTGTTGAGTTGTAATTCAATTATCTCTTTGGGGAAGTCTTTCTGTAGCAGCTTCAACGCTAACTCTCGACGATTGTGCTCCCTTCTCGCTAAATAATCGAGGGCTTTTAGGCGGCACCTAGTGGCCAGTAATTTCTCTTGAAGAGCAAAGAACTCTTCAGAGGTGAGCTCCTGTTTAACATGTAGATTGAACTGTACAAATTGTTCTTTGGAGATAAAAAAAGAGGAGCCTTCCGTAGGAACGGCAAAGTAGCCCTCCCCTTTAGCTCCTCTCTCAATAGTGGCAAAAACCACCTTAAGCACTCCTTAACGTTTGGAGAATTGGAATTTCTTCCTAGCTCCCGGTTGACCAAATTTTTTCCTCTCAACCATACGAGAGTCACGGGTCATAAACCCATTAGCTTGGAGAGCTGGTTTATTATTCTCATTGTAAGCGACTAAGGCACGGGCAATTCCCTGTCGGCAGGCACCGGCCTGACCAGTGGTACCACCACCGTAAACGTTTATCACTAAATCGAACTTATTGGTGTTATCGGTTACATCGAGGGGTTGTTTCAACATAAAGACATTAAGAGGATCATCAAAGTACTCCTCAGCGGTTCTGCCGTTGATGGTAATCTTACCTTCGCCCTCGCGCAGATAGACCCGCGCAACCGAAGTCTTTCTTCGTCCGGTCCCCTGTCCTAAGTTTATATTCTTCTCATCTTTTTTCTTTGCAGCCACGTCTCAACTCCTAAATTAGATTTCCACCTGAATGGGCTTCTGTGCGGCATGAGGGTGATCTGCACCGGCATACACCTTCACTTTGGTGAATAGTTTGTACCCTAAAGGTCCCTTGGGTAGCATCCCTTTGATAGCATGCTCCATCGGAAAAGTGGGCTTACGTTCAATCATCTTCGCATAGGTCTCTGCTGTCAATCCACCCGGATAATTTGAGTGGCGGTAATAGACCTTATCCTCATACTTATTGCCACTCAAAGCGGCCTCTTTTGCATTTATGATAATTACGAAGTCGCCATTATCGTGGAGAGGGGCAAATTCAGGTTTTTTCTTGCCTCGTAAAATCTTAGCAGCTTCAACCGCCACACGGCCAAGTCGCTTCCCTTTGGCATCAATTATATACCATTTCTTCTCAATTGATGCCGGTTTAACAAATATAGTTTTCATCTACTTACCCTTAAAAACACACATTCTTCTTACTTTTCAATCAGCGGTGTATAGTTACACGTTTCCCCACTATCTGTCAAGAGATAACGAGGAGGGCCTTCAGGCTAATCCCAGGGAAAGGGGCTTTGGGAATTAGGCCCGCTGAAGTGTTGCCAAGCAACAGTGCAATAGTACCCAAACAGAATCCCCTTGTCTAGTCTTTGCCCAATTTCTCCAGTAAAGCCGAGTCGGTAAAAAAGGTGACCACCCTTCCGGTGGTAAAATAAACATCAATCATTGCACGCCCCCGCATCTCTTTCAGCTTTTGCACCTCACCTTCTCCGAAGTCGTGATGATAAACCCTATCACCCAGATTATAACTGGTCTCCTTGACAAAGGATTGCACTGGGGTGACCTCGACTTTGGCCGTACGGTTGAACCCCTTGTAAAGGCCCCCTCCCAAGGAACTCCTCTGCCGCCGCGTCTCCAAAAGCGACCAATTATTGTTCCTTTGGGGGCTTTTGCCTTGGACTTTGAGCAACTCTTCGGGAAGTCCACAAATGAACCGACTGGGAGTTTGGTAGGAAGATGTCCCCCACAAAACTCGATGGCGACAATTTAATAAGAAGAGTTCATTGCGCGCCCGTGTTAAGGCTACGTAGAAAATTCGCCTCTCCTCTTCCAGTTCCGCATCGCTCTCACTCATAGGAGAGGGGAACAGCCCCTCCTCTAACCCCACAATAAAGACCTTGTCGAACTCTAACCCTTTAGTGTTGTGCATCGTAATTAGGGTAACCCCTGCCTCATTGGCCGGGTCCCGTTTCCCCAACATGGTCCTGTCGAGGGTCAAAGACTCTAAAAAGAGAATTAACCCCTCCTTACCATAGGGGTACTCCGCCAGTAGGGCTCCCAAGCTGTTGAGGTTCTCCACCCGGTCGGTATGGTTGCGCCTATCTTCCTCTTTGTAGTAGTCGATAAGGCCCGACCGCTCTAAGAGGAACTGCAATAGGGCTAAGTTATCGCCATCGCTAAGACCTTCAGCTGTCTGCATCATGTTTAGAAAAGCTTCGGCCCCCTGACTGGCCCTTCCTGACAGGCTCTCTTTGGCCAAAGCCTCTAAATAGTCAGTATTGTGTTCTTGTGCGTAATCGATTATTTTGGCTTGCGACACCGCCCCAATACCCCGTGCCGGCTTATTGAGCATCCGCAGGAAATTAACCTCATCGCGCTTGTTGAGGACTAGGAACAGGAGGGCAAGGGCATCTTTAACCTCTTCACGGTCAAAGAACCGCAAGGCTCCCACCACTTTATAAGGGATCCTTTTCTGGGTAAAAACAGTCTCAAAGAGGCTTGACTGGGCATTGATTCTATAGAGAACTGCTGCAGAGGAGTAGTCACCACTTTTTTGCAACTCTTTGGCCACCCACTCCGCTTCATCTTTGGCATCTTCCACATAGATTAGTTTAGGCTTGGCCCCCTTTTTCCGCTCACTCCAGAGGGTTTTGGGGTGGCGCCCTCTATTATAGGCAATTACATGACTGGCAAGCGCTAAAATATTGGTAGTTGAACGGTAATTTTGCTCTAATTTAACAACCCGTGTATTGGGAAAAACAGAAGGGAAGGAGAGGATATTTTCCACCTCTGCCCCTCTAAAACGGTAGATACTCTGGTCATCATCACCTACCACACAGATGAAAGTGCGGGGACCGACCAAATACTTCAAAAGCTCAAACTGACTGATATTAGAATCTTGATACTCATCAACCAGAATCATCTTAAAGCTATTTTGGATGCGGTTTAAAACTGTCTTGTCGTGTTTTAAGAGCTCAATAGACCTGACAATCAAATCGGCGAAGTCAACATTCCCCACTTGGTGTAGCCGCTCTTGGTAACGCTCAAACTGCCTAGGAAAATCGTAATCGTAGCGCACCTTTTTTAAATTAGGGCTCTGAGGTGTCAAGTTCATATCTTTAGCTAAAGAGATTGCTTTGGCCACTGCTGTCAGCTCTTTACGTTTATACTCGGGGAAGCAAGAGGCTAAAAGGGAGAGAGAGTCTTCATCGTCGTAGATTGTAAAACTACTGCTTAACCCAATGGAACTGCCATAGCGACGTAAAAGCCAGGCACCAAAAGAGTGGAATGTTCTGATGTGCATCTCATTGAGATCCACCCCCTCAATCATCTTTTCAAGACGAGAGCGCATCTCATTGGCTGCACGGTTAGTGAAAGTGACCGCCAGGATCTCCCACGGCTCTAAAGCCAACTTTTCGAGGGCGTAAGCAATCTTGGTAGTAATGACCCTAGTCTTCCCGGAGCCCGCCCCGGCTAAGACTAATAGGGGGCGCTCATTCTCTAATACCGCCTCTCTCTGCTGTGTATTTAACTGCTCTAAATAGTGCTCAATATTTGCCATCCGCCTGCTACCCTCTGATTACCACTGCTTCTAAGTCAACTCCGTTTACCCGCCTAATGCCACATTTTACAACACTGCCCACCTTTACCTCTTTATCTAGGATAACAGTTAGCCCATCAACTTCCGGAGCTTGATGGATTGTCCTGCCAATTGCTAAATCTTCTCCGGTTATTAGCTCTTCCACTAAAACGTCTTGTGCGCTCCCCACCAGACGTTGTAAACGCCTCTCAGTGATTACCTGCTGAATCCCCTCCAACTCTTTTTGCCACTTTGTGGCTCTCTTAACTACCCGACGATAACGCAGAACACTTGAGTCGTTGAAAGCCGGTGTCTGCTCTTCCCGGGAATAGGTGAAAAACCCTACCCAATCCAGTTCTGCCGCTTCGATAAACTCTCTGAGAACTGCAATGCTTTGCCTGTTTTCGCCGGTGAACCCTAGAAGAAAGGTACTACGAATAGTTGCCTGTGGGAGAGCCTCTCTAATTTGTCGTATTAGTTTCAAATAGCTAGAAGCCTCCCCTAGCCGCCCCATTGCACGTAGGATTGGCTTATGGGCATGTTGGAAAGGGAGATCAAAGTAGGGGATAATCTTCTCATTTTGTGCCACAAATTCTATTAAGTCTGCTGGGAAAAAATCGGGGTGAATATAGAGCATCCGTAGCTTAAAATTCCCTTCTAACGTGACTAACTCTTTTAGGAGGGGTAAGAATTGCCCCTGACCTCTATCACTGCCGTAGGCGGCTAAGTCTTGTCCAATTAGGTTTATCTCTTTGACGCCCCGCTGGATTAACTCTCTAGCTTCTTGGATAATAGCGTCAAACGGACGGCTTCTCAAATCACCTCTTATGAGGGGGATGGCACAGTAGCGGCAACGGTGGTTACACCCCTCTGAGAGTTTTAGATAAGCCGAACCGGGGTAATTAAAGAGTGCTCCCCGTCTATTTTTCTCCTCTTCCAAAGAGGGAAACGGGGGAAGTAAAACTCTCCTCTCCCCCTTTACCAAAGAGTCAACAATTTCAGTAACTTTGCCTAAATCTCGGTTGCCAAAGAGCCCATCAGCCTCTTCCAGGGTGGTGAAAAGCTCCTCACCGTAGCGCTGTGCCATACAACCGGTTAAGACGATTTTAGCCTTAGGATTGCTCCCATGGAGTTCAAAGAAAGTGTCGACAGACTCCCGGCGGGCACTCTCGATAAAACCGCAAGTATTCACTAAAATAAGGTCGGCTTGGGCAGCTTCATCTGTAACAGAGTGGCCAGCCTGTTGTAACTCATAAGCCATCACCTCGGCATCGACTTGATTTTTAGCACATCCAAGGTTTTCGATGTATATTCTCATACTAATTATCCTCTGCGTTTGCAAAGGGCAGTCTGTTACATCTGACACCGAATAGTCAAGGGGAAGGGACGCTCAGTTTACTTGCAAATCTGTTCTTCTTAGTATACTATCGGCACATATGTTTATAGAGGACCGTAATGACTAAGTATATTATCAGGCGCCTTTTGGGTGTCATTCCTACTCTCCTGGTGATTATCACCATCAGTTTCTTTATTGTGCGTGTAGCTCCCGGAGGCCCCTTTGACGGTGAGAGAGCCCTCCCTGAAGTTGTTAAGAGGAATATAGAGGCAAAATACCACATTAATGACCCCCTAATAGTTCAATATGGGCGATATATGTTTGATGTCTTAAGAGGTGATTTAGGCCCCTCTTTCCGCTACAAGGACCACGATGTAAACTTTTACATCTTTGAGAGCCTCCCCAATTCAATGATTCTGGGGGTAGTGGCCATCGGAATTTCGATTATCTTCGGTATTATCAGTGGCATGCTGGCCGCAGTCCATCAGAACACTTGGGTTGACTACTTGAGTATGGCACTGGCAGTTGTGGGGATTTCAATTCCCCTTTTTGTAATTGGACCCGTTTTACAGTACGTCTTTGCCATGAAACTGGGGTGGCTACCAACCTCAGGCTGGTTTTCCGGCGGGGATGGGTGGAAAACCATCATTTTACCCGCTTTAACCCTCGCTTTTGCCGATTTTGCGACTATTGCCCGCCTAACTCGCTCTAGTATGTTAGAGACTCTGCGTAGCGACTATATTCGTACGGCCAAAGCCAAAGGGATGAAAAACTCTACTATTATTTTTAAGCATACAATGAAGGGGACAATGCTCCCCGTGGTGAGTTATTTGGGTCCTGCATTTGCAGGGATTATTACCGGTTCGGTTGTTGTTGAACAGGTCTTTAGAATTCCCGGATTAGGGAGATTTTTCGTTCAATCATCTTTCAACCGTGATTACACCCTCATCGTTGGAGTGGTAATTGTCTATTCGGTCATCTTGGTAATCATGAACTTCATCGTTGACATTATCTATTCACTCCTCGATCCCCGTATAACTTATTCCTAAAATTGGAGCTAATTGATGAATCTTTTAAATAAACAGGTAGAGCCACAAGCTACAAACGAATTTGACCAAGTTATTGTTGGTAACTCTTTAAGTAAAGACGCTTGGCGTAGACTAAGAAAAAACAAGATGGCTGTAATCAGTGTCTTTATCGTCATCGTCTATATCCTCCTAGCAATTCTCGCCCCTATTTTGCCAATTTACCCCTACGACGAAATTATCCTTGACCACCAGCATCTCAAACCCTCTCTGACAAAGACAGCTGGAGAACTCCTTTTAGATAAACGGATGGCCGACCTCTATACCCAAGCCTGGAGGGAGGGACGCATGGATCTCCCCGAAGAGGTCGAAGAGCAAATTTGGTACTGGATTGACAAGAACGAGGTCAACAAAGTCTGGGATTATATGCTTATAGAGGGAGATGCGCAAGTTGCAAGGGGGACCTTTGCATTCACCCCGGCGGAACAGAGAAAAATCGATACTTTACAGGATAAGATCAAAACCGACTTACAAATTACGGTCAAAAAAGTGTGGTACACCTACGATGGACAAAAGCGGCAAAATATTGCCTCCCTCCCCGTGGAAGAGATTGTCTCAATTTATGCCGATATGGTGGGTACCACTCGTGATATCGAGACTGAACAGTATGAGCGAGAAATTGAACAGCAATTGCTTAAGACCATTAAGCGTGAGAACGTCGATTTAACAGAGGCTGAGTACCAACTACTCTTAGAGAATAAGAAAGAGAGTTTGTCTGAACGCAAAAGAGATGCCCTAATTAAAGAAAACGTTTTAGCTAAAATTAAATCAAGGGCCAAAGAGATGGCCCTGATAGACCTAAAAGAGGCTGCCGGTAGTGATAGCGCCGAGTTCCCCCTCGATAAAGAGATTACGATTCAAGGAGCCCTCTCCGCCAGCGTAAAGGCCACTAAAAAACATGAAAGGCGCTACTTCTTAGGCACCGACCACCAAGGACGCGATATGCTCTCCCGTATAATTTACGGTGGGCAAGTCTCAATTGCCATCGGATTTATTGGAACGGTCACCAGCGTAATAATTGGGACAATACTGGGAGCTTTAGCCGGCTACCTGGGGGGTAAAATCGACTACATGATTATGAGGGTGGTCGATATCATGTACGGTCTCCCCTACATGTTGCTCGTGATAATAGCGATGGCAATTTTTGGGAGGAATATCTTAAACCTCTTCTTTGCCCTCGCCATTATAAGTTGGCTCACCATCAGTCGGATGGTACGAGGCCAGATTATGTCACTCAAGAATCAGGAGTTCATTGAAGCTGCCCGCTCAATGGGCGCGCCCACTAGGCGCATTATTTTCCGCCACTTGGTACCTAACTCCTTGAGTGTCATAATTGTCTTCTCCACGTTGAGGATTCCCTCTTTTATCATGACCGAGTCCTTCCTCTCTTTCTTAGGCCTTGGTGTGCAAGCCCCTTACGCCTCTTGGGGTTCTTTAGTAGGCGATGCCGTCAGTGGAATGACCCTCTACCCGTGGAAACTTTTCTTCCCCGCCTTAGCCATGACGATCTTCCTCTTTGCAATGAACTTCTTGGGAGATGGTCTCAGAGATGCATTTGATCCACAAAGCAAGAATCAGTTATAGGAGCTAGTAGCAGTGAAAGCGAAAGAATATAAAAATCTCTTGGAAGTGAGAGATCTCAAAACCTACTTCAAAACCGATGCCGGCATTGTCAAGGCAGTTGATGGCATCTCTTTTGATTTGAATGAGGGGGAAACCCTCGGTATAGTTGGTGAATCGGGGTGTGGTAAGTCGGTTACCAACCTCTCTATAATGCGATTAATTCAGAGTCCTCCCGGTAAAATTGTGGGGGGCGAGATTTTCTTTCAAGGCAAAGACATCTTGAAAGTCTCCGAGAATGAGTTGAGACATATTAGGGGCAACGAGATTTCAATGATCTTCCAAGACCCCATGACGAGCCTCAACCCCTTCTTAAAAATTTCTACCCAGATGGTAGAGACCATCCGGCTCCACCAAAAGATGAGCCGTAAGGCAGCCTTGGCTAAATCGATTGAGATGTTGAAACTAGTCGGTATCCCGGTAGCTGAGGAGAGGGTCCACTACTATCCCCACCAGTTTTCCGGTGGAATGCGGCAGAGAGTTATGATTGCCATGGCGCTGAGCTGTGAAGCTAAGATCTTGATTGCCGACGAACCTACAACCGCTCTCGATGTCACAATCCAAGCCCAGATTCTGGAACTAATGGAAGATCTCACTGAAAAGATGAATACTGCCGTAATCCTAATAACCCACGACTTAGGTGTGGTCGCCGGGATGTGCGACAATGTTTGTGTAATGTACGCCGGTAAAATTGTAGAGAAGGCTAAAACAGTTGAACTCTACAAAAATCCGGCACATCCCTACACCGATGGCCTCATCCAGTCGGTCCCCCGTTTGGATAAAGCCCATGAGGGGAGACTCTTTTCCATTGAAGGACAACCACCCAACGTCATTGACCTGCCTGAGTGTTGTCCCTTCCATCCCCGTTGCCACAAAGTGATGGAGGTGTGTCGGCACCACTACCCCCCCACCAAAGATTTGGGCAATGAGCATGAAGTGACGTGTTGGCTCTATGCCGATGAAAAGGAGTTCCCCAATGACTGATAAAAAACCACTCTTGGAGGTTACAGACCTTAAGCAACATTTTCCGATTGAGGCCGGCTTTATTTTCAAACGGCAAATCGGAACCGTTCGGGCAGTCGATGGAATCTCTTTCGATGTCAATGAAGGTGAAACCCTTGGTATTGTAGGCGAATCGGGCTGTGGAAAATCGACAACCGTGCGCTCTATCTCCCAGCTCTATAAACCCACTGCGGGAAAAGTCATATTCAACGGTGTTGACCTAATTAACGCTTCCAAAGAGGAGTTACTCGATGCCCGTAAAGATATGCAGATGATTTTCCAAGACCCCTATGCCTCTCTTAACCCTAGAATGACGGTGCGCACAATCATCAGCGAACCTTTGGAAATCTATCGCCATAGGGGAATGCTGGAGCCGACTATTACCAAAGGTGACATCGAAAATCGCGTAGAAGATTTAATGGAGCGAGTTGGTTTAAGCCGGGCTTTTAAAAACCGCTACCCCCACGAGTTTAGTGGAGGACAGAGGCAAAGGATAGGTATCGCCCGAGCTCTGGCTCTCAACCCTAAGATGATTCTGGCTGATGAGCCGGTGAGTGCACTCGATGTCTCCATTCAATCGCAAATTCTCAACTTGCTTCACGATTTGCAAGATGAGTTTGGTCTCACCTATATGTTCATTGCCCACGACTTAGCAGTTATTGAGTACATTAGTACCCGTATTGCGGTGATGTACTTAGGGAAAATTATGGAGCTCTCCCGCTCAGGCGATCTCTACAAAAATCCCCTGCACCCCTATACCCAGGCCCTTTTGTCGGCGGCTCCGATCCCCGACCCAACTATTGAGCAAAAAAGGCAGAGGATTATTCTATCGGGAGATGTTCCTTCACCGGATGTTGAGCGAGAGGGGTGTTATTTCTACGATCGGTGTAAGTATAGGATGGTGAAGTGCAAAACCAACATCCCACCGATGAAGCAGATGAACACAGACCATGCGGTGGCTTGCTGGCTCTACGAGTAGCTTTAGCGCTCTGATGCCCGGTCTTGCCAGAAAGGGATTCCCATCACAGTGGCTATTTTGAGGGCGGCGCCTTCGCTACGCCCTCCACTTACCCGCTCGCCAATAATCTCTATATCTTTAGCTGAATTATCTTTAAACTCGAGGGAGAAGATTACCATAGCTTTGTTTTTCCCTCGTCCTTTAACTGCGGGGTCGATCGAAGGATTGCCCCTCACAAAATGTCGAATGGTGATTCGATTAATATCGCTAAGACGATAATTCCCTTTTTTTGTCCAGAAAAGAAATCCTATTTTTGACTCAACACTCCCTTCAGCGGGATTAAAGAGCCAATTCTCACGATACCCGGCCCCTCCCAGGCTTAATAAAAAGAGAAATATGGGGATAAAAGCTCCCTTTGTAAAACCATCATCCTTGATAACTGAGATAAACCCAATGATTAAAATTAAGCAAAACAACCCATAAAAGAATCTACCCAACAGGGACAATCCGTAGCTTAGAGAGCCATCACCGTTAATTTTAAGACGCATTCTCATTGTTTCAATATAGTGATTTAAAATGAATAAAGAAAGGGGAATTAAAACCCCCTATTCTTTAATTCTTGATTATTGCGCATCTTTAAGGTACTCTATGATGAACGCTTATATTCATAAGGAGAAATGCATATGAAAAAAATTCTATCTATTGCTCTAATAGTTCTCCTTGTCGGTTTCTTGTTTGTTTCCTGTGGAAAAAAAGAAGCTGCCAAGGCTGAGCCTGCCGTGGTAACAAAAGAAGACGTTGCTGCAGTTGAAGCTCCCAAACCAGTGGTAACCGAGCCAGCTCCGGCTGAAGATAAAATTGTCTTTAAACTAAACAACGGTGCAGAGCCGGAGAGCTTAGATCCACACCAGATTCAGGGAGTACCTGAGCACAGAATCTACGAAGCCATCTTCGAAGGTTTGGTAGCTTACGATCCTGAAACAGCCCTTGGTGTTCCTGGATTGGCAACCAGCTGGGAGAGTAACGCCGACGGGACACAGTACACCTTCCACCTGAGAGATGCAGTTTGGAGTGACGGTGTTAAGATTACCGCCCAGACAGTGGTAGACTCTTGGCTAAGAGGACTTGATCCTGAGACAGCTAGCCCCTATGCTTGGTTCCCCGCCATGTTTATCAAAGGTGCCGAGGAATTTAACGAAGGCTTAGCCGGAAGAGAAGCTGTTGGAATTCGTGCCCTCGACGACAAAACCTTCCAGATGGATCTCATTGGACCACTGCCCTACGCCGTTGACGCACTAGCCCACTACTCTTTTGCTGTGGTTCCCCTGCATGCCATTGAGAAGTATGGTTCTAAGTGGACCCTTCCTGAAAACTTTGTAGGTAACGGCCCCTACGTGCTTAAAGAGTGGACTCCCCAGTCTGCCATTAAAGTTGTCCCCAACGATAAGTATTGGGACAAGGACGCTGTCAAACTTGACGAAGTCGTTTTCTACCCAATCGACGACAACACCACCGCTTACAACATGTACCTAAACGGTGAAATTGACTGGACAACCACTATCCCTAGGGACCAGATTGAAGCTGCGTCTCTTCGCAGAGACTTCCACAAAGCTCCCCAGTTGGCAACCTACTACTACGTTTATCAGACCGAAAAGGCCCCCTTTGACGACGCAAGAGTCAGAGAAGCCCTTTCAATCAGCTTTGACCGCCAAGAGCTTGTTGACCGCGTAGTTCGCGCCGGTGAAATTCCTGCTTGGGGCATTGTCCCGGAGATGGCTGGCTACGATAGCCTTGGAGAACCTGTTTATGATGTAGCCAGAGCTCGTAAGCTCTTAGCTGATGCCGGCTATCCCAATGGAGTAGGCTTCCCCAGAACCAATATCCTTTACAACACCGATGAAAACCACAAAGCCATCGCTGAGTACCTACAGCAAGAGTGGAAGAACAACCTGAATATTACCCTTGAGCTTGAAAACCAAGAGTGGGCAACCTACCTCTCCAGCAGAAATACCGGGGACTTCCAGATTGCCAGAGCAGGTTGGGTAGGGGACTATCAAGATCCTAACACCTTCCTCGACATGTTCGTCACCGGTACTGCCATGAACGGTGGTAAATACTCCAACGCAGTCTATGATGCCCTCATTAAAGAGGCTCCCACGTTGGACGGTCCCGATAGAATGGCTGTCTTAATGCAGGCCGAAGACATCATGATTAACCAAGACCACGCCATCATGAATATCTACTACTACGTAACTCTTAACATGATTGACACTAACAAGTGGGGCGGCTGGTATGGTAACACCATGGACTACCACCCTGTTAAGAACATCTATAAAAAGTAGTTTAGGTTAACAAAACTTTTCTACCCCCCCCTATCTCAGTTAGGGGGGTCTTCCTTTGCATTCAAAAAACAGTTATTATCGCTCTTATGAGTATTAGCCTTCATCGTCGTGGTATATCGGGCGAGATTGATATTGTAGCCTCTAAATCGCACACTATCAGGGGATTGTTAATCGCCACCTTTGCCTCCGGGGAGAGTATAATCCACAACCCTCTTGAGAGTGAGGACACTGCGGCGTGCCTTGAAGTGTGTCGGGCTCTGGGGGCGAAAATTACCCTTGGCCCCAACTCAATTAAAATCGTGGGGGTTGAGACTTTCCCTGAAGAGGTCACATTAGATTGTCGTAACTCAGGAACGACCCTCTATTTAGCCACCGGTTTAGCCGCTACCAGTGGCAGTCGCATCACCTTCTACGGTGATGAACAACTCAATAAGCGCCCCTTAAATGAACTCCTCAACGCCCTCACCAATCTAGGGGTTGCAGTTGAAGCAGAGCGGGAAGGCTATCCTCCCTATACTATTAAAGGTCCTTTAAGGGGGGGAGAAAGCTCGCTAATTTGCCATTCCAGCCAGTTCTTATCGGCCCTTTTACTGGCCGCTCCCCTTGGTAAAGGGGATACCACTTTAACCATCCCACTGTTAAACGAAAAACCCTATGTGGAGATGACTTTGCAGTGGTTAAAGCGCCAAAATATTAGCTACCAAGCCTCCCCTAATTTCGATTCTTTCCTTCTAAAAGGGGGTCAATCTTACAGTTCGTTTGAGACAACTATAGGGGGAGACTACTCAGCGGCTGCTTTTTTCTTCTGCGCAGCGGCAATTGCCGGCACGGCAGTCACTGTTAGAGGCTTAGATTACTATGATAGTCAGGGCGACAAAGAACTGTTAACAATTTTAGAGAAGATGGGGTGCCTCATAAAATGGACAAACAACGCAGTCACCGTCTACGGGAGGCCTTTAAAAGGGGGACAATTTGACCTCAATGCAATGCCTGACACCCTCCCAATATTGGCTGTTACCGCTTGTTTTGCCCAAGGAGAGACCCTCTTGCACAATGTCCCCCAAGCGAGAATTAAAGAGAGTGACCGGATTGCCTCAATGGTTGCCAACCTACGAGCACTAAAAGCAGAGGTAGAAGAGGGGAGTGACTCTCTCCTTATAAAGGGAGATGGGCACTTAAGGGGTGGCGCTGTCAAAGGTTTTGGCGACCACCGAATTATAATGGCGTTGGCAATAGCCTCTTTAGCCACCGAGGAACCGGTGGTAATCGACTCTACGGAAGCGGTTAAAGTGACTTTTCCCACCTTTTTCGAACTACTGGAAGAGATTTCAAAGGAGGTCAGCAGATGAAAAAATACGATCTAAGGAGCGATACCATCACAAAACCAACCGAAGCCATGCGTAAGGCTATGGCCAATGCCGAAGTTGGTGATGATGTCTATTTTGAAGACCCTACGGTCAACCGTCTTGAAGCGATGATGAGCGAACGCCTCGGCAAAGAGGCCGCCCTATTTGTCTCGTCCGGGTCGATGGGGAATTTAATCCCCCTTTATATCTTAGCCGGTCGAGGGAGTGAAGTATTAACCCACAGTGAAAGCCACATCATTCAACACGAAATAGGGGCGCTTTCCACCATAGCCGGAGCCCTGCCCATCGCGGTGGCTTCACCTAGGGGAATCCTTTCAGCTGCCCTGTTAGAGCCCCTAATAAAACCGGTGGCCTATGACCTCGCTAAAACTGCCTTAATTGAAGTCGAAAACACAATTGGGGGAATTTGCTACCCTCTGAAAACCCTCCAAGGGATTAAAGAACTAGCTAAAAAACACAGCCTCTATGTTCATATCGATGGAGCTCGCCTGTTCAATGCCGCCGTTGCCACCGGTGTCGATATCTCCCATTTAGCTGAGAATGGCGACACTGTCACAGTTTGTCTCTCAAAAGGCCTGGGTGCCCCAGTGGGAAGTGTCCTCTGTGGAACAAAAGAGTTCATTAAAGAGGCCCGAAGGGTCAGAAAATTGCTGGGAGGCGGTATGCGTCAAGTCGGCATTTTAGCAGCTGCCGGGATTTATGCCTTGGAACACAATGTTAAACGCCTGGCTGATGACCACCAACGAGCTAAACGAATTGCCGAGGCACTGGAAAAAACCGATTGGGCTAAACTCAACGTTGCAGATGTTGAGACCAATATTATCTTCTTCCATGTTGAGGGGGTAAGTGGTGCCAAGGCTGCTTCTGTATTGAGCGCAAAAGGGATACTTTGTTCAGGCTCTGGCCCCCTTGTTCGCCTCGTGACTAACTTAGACTTAAGCGAGGAAGATATCGAGGCAGTCTGTGGCATCATAAACACAATAGAGGCAGAGGAGTTTTAGTGATGAGTAGTGCCATTTGCTACTTTTCAGGCAGCGGAAACTCTAAAACAGTTGCCGGTGACCTCAAACTACTCTTGGACTACGAGAAAGTACTAGCTATCAAAGAGGTGGAAGACGAACCCGCCCTTTTAGAAGGTGTTACAACTTTAGGGCTCGTCTACCCCATCTACTTCTCTTCACCTCCAGCCAAAATTGCCACCTTCATCCTGCAAACCCTCCAGAACCTTACTCTGGATTTAGAGTACCTCTTTGTTGTACATACCCACGGAGGGCCTCCCCTATGGGGTTATGCTTTGAGTGACCTCCTTTTAAGCGAAGCCGGTTACGCCTCTAGTTTCAATGGGGGGCTAAAGATGGTAGACACCTATGTGCCCCTCTTTAAAATACCCAGTCTGGAAAAA
>Ga0172382_10006143_pt1 | contig 17582 bp, 8 predicted proteins | sample Leawel138RmetaG_FD_122245 | JGI IMG/M metagenome (GOLD analysis project Ga0172382, IMG submission 122245) | Leachate microbial communities from a municipal landfill in Southern Ontario, Canada - Leachate well 138R metaG | ecosystem: Engineered > Solid waste > Landfill > Unclassified | place...
GATAGCGATACTTGTGAGTTGGTGCGGCGCTTCCCGCGCATTTTGTATATTTCTTGTAATCCAGAAACGCTGGCTGAGAATATCCGTCAGCTCAGCGATACCCACCGCATCACTAAAACCGCGTTATTTGATCAGTTTCCGTGGACTGACCATATGGAAAGTGGTGTGTTGCTGGAGCGTAAATAGCTATACCTACAACACGTATTTTAAATGCATGGGTAACGCCTGTTTTTCGGGGAGATTACCGCCGGGATAATTTGCAATCTCCAAACATGGTGGCCATTGCAAAACCTTATGTCAGCCGCTACTACAAAAGCATTAAAGATGCTCAGCGATGTATTCTGAATGAGCCGCTACTACGCGTTGAAAATATTATTCCCGTTGATCAATAAAACACCATCCGTAAAGCCGTATTCGACGGTAGAGCAACCGGTAGAGCGCGGTAAACTCTTTCGCGCTCCAAAAAATGTACCTCTAGGTAGGTATGGTCTAAGTTAGGTTACAAGCAGACAATACTATTATTTAATTTTGAAGCGAAAAAAGTCATTAAAGATGCTTCTATCATTAGAATGGGTAATATTTTGACTGCGCAGTCTGAAAGAGAAGCCAAACGGATAAAAAAACAATCAGAAGTACCGGCCCCTAACCAAAGGGCGTCAACCAGTCTGCGTATCCACAGATTGACTCAAATGTCCCGTGCACTCAGCGAAATCAATCAGGCTATTATTCGCATGGATAGCGAGGAAGAGCTGTTTCCTCTCATCTGTCGAATCACTGTAGATTTCAGCGGTATCAGCATGGCTTGGATTGGGATTGCCAATCCAGAATCAGAGCGTATTGTTCCAGTAGCTAGCGTTGGTACCGGTACGGATTATCTTGCAAATATCAAGATTTCAACTCGACAAAATAAACCAGAAGGTTGCTGGCCATCGGCGATGGCTTATCGTAACAACCGCGCGGTGATTACCCCTGACTGGACTCGTAATCCGTTGACAGAGCCCTGGCACAAGCAGACAAGCTGTTTTTGCTGGGGCAGCAGTGGCTCCTTCCCCATCCAGCGCAACGGACAACCATTTGGGGTTTTATCGGTATACCACGAAGCTGATGATTTTTTCGACAGCGAAATAAGTAGACTGTTCGACGAAATATCCCAAAATATCACTTTCACTCTAGATAACTTTGATCGGGAACGAGAGCGTCGTGACGCCCTAGAAGCTCTACGTGTCAATGAACAACATTTTCGAGCTTACTTCGATCGTTCAATGTTTGGCATGTACGCAAGCCGATCTGATAAAAGCTGGATAGAAGTCAATCAGGCGTTTTGCAACATACTCGGGTATACGACCGAAGAGCTAGAATCTAGGACATGGGATGTCTTAACCCACCCTGATGACTTAGAGGCCAATAATACACTCTTCCAAAAATTACTCGACGGCTCCATTGACGAGTATATGGTTGAAAAGCGTTTTATCCGAAAAGCTGGTGATCTAATCGATGCGCGAGTGGCGGTACGTGCGCTGCGAGAGGCTGATGGAGAGTTCGCGTATTTAGTAGCGCTGGTTGAAGATGTCACACACCGCAAGATGGCAGAGCGGCGCGAAAAAATGCGTGAGCTTACCCTTGAAAAAGTTGCTCGAGGTAGTTCACTGCAAGAGGTTATGACTCAAGTCATCGAATCGGTTGAGTTCATTTATCCTGAGGCTATGTGTTCGATTCATCTCATGGATAATGAAGGTGAAAATCTTCTGAGTGGTGCTGCGCCGAGCTTGCCAGACTTTTTTAAAGAAGCTATCAATGATATTGAAATTGGCATGTCTGTTGGCTCTTGCGGAACCGCAGCCTTTTTAGGCGAACGTGTTGTCGCTGAAGATATCGCATCTCATCCTTATTGGGAAAATTTTAAAGATCTTGCAGCTAGCGCAGATCTTGGCTCGTGCTGGTCAGAGCCTATTCTTGCCACTTCGGGAGCAGTATTAGGTACCTTTGCTATTTATCGCAGGGAACCAAGTTTACCTGACGATCATAAAATCGGATTGATAGAAAGCGCGGCTAACCTAATTAGTATTGCCATTGAGAGAGCTCATGCAGAAGAAGAGCTCCATCTTGCATCCTCCATCTACACCAATATCTCGGAAGCCGTGCTGGTGACCGATATCAATAATAAAATTATTGCACTAAACCCAGCTTTTACCAGAATAACTGGCTACACACTTGATGAAATCCGAGGCAAAGAGCCATTCCTTCTCTACATAGATCAATACGATACTGCCTTCTGTCAGGCCATGTGGCAAGAAATTACTCAGCGTGGTTTTTGGCAGGGCAAGATCTGGAATCGTCGTAAAGATGGTGAGGTTTTTTTGGAAAAACTCAGCATTAATACTATTTACAATGATCAAGGTGATGTTAAGTGTTATGTATCCACAGGATCTGATATCACCAGCAAAGCTCGTTCGGAAGAGCTGATTTGGCGCCAAGCGAACTACGATTTCCTGACTGGTTTACCAAATAGGCATATGTTCCAAGAGAGCCTAGAGCAGGAAATTCAAAAAACTCTAAGTAAAGATTCATTACTGGCACTGTTGTTTATTGACCTTGATCATTTCAAGGGCATTAACGATATCTTTGGATACCCTATTGGTGACAAATTACTGACACAAGTCGCAGAGCGCATCAAAAGTTGTGTGGGGGGCACTGATTCTGTAGCCCGAATGGGCGGTGACGAATACACGGTTATTCTGCCAGAGTTGAAACATACAGTTGACGGCAAAAAAATAGCTGATCAAGTCCTTAGTGCGTTAACAGAACCATATTCCATCAATGGCGAAACCATCTATGTGGGTGCCAGCATTGGCGTTTCTTTCTGCCCGAACGACACTTCGGATGTTGATGAGTTAATCAGTAATGCTGAGCAAGCCATGTATGCGTCTAAAACGTTGGGCCGCAACTGCCTTAGTTATTTTACTCAATCCTTACATGATGAAGCCCGCAATCGCCTTAAGCTGTTAAATGATATGCGTTCGGCAGTTGAAAGTGGACAATTCGAGCTTCATTTCCAGCCCATCATAGATCTCACGAGCGGACGCATTTGCAAGGCAGAAGCACTTGTACGCTGGAATCATCCTGAACGCGGATTGATCAGTCCAGCTGAGTTTATTCCCCTAGCGGAAGAATCCGGTTTAATTATCGGTATTGGTGACTGGGTATTTCGAGAGGCGGCGTCTAAGGCAAAACGCTGGAGTAAAATATTACATTCCGGATTGCAAATAGCAGTCAATATGTCACCGGTTCAATTCCAGAGTGCTGTAGTGAATATCGCAGACTGGCTTGCTTACTTGCGAGCCCTAGATTTAGAAGAAAAACACTTAAGCATTGAAATTACTGAAGGCTTACTGCTCAATGCCAGCGATAACGTTAAAAAAAAGCTATTGCAGTTCCGTGATGCAGGGATAGAAGTTGCCATTGACGACTTTGGTGTGGGTTACTCAGCCCTGTCATCTCTCAGGAAATTCGATATCGATTGTCTCAAGATTGATCAGTCTTTTATCCAAAACCTCGAAACCGAACAAAACGATTTGGTACTGTCCGAAGCGATTGTAATCATGGCTCATAAGCTCGGTCTTAAAGTCATTGCAGAAGGAGTCGAAACCGAGGCGCAACGTCTTCTATTACTGAAAATTGGATGTGATTGCGCTCAGGGTTACCTTTTTTCTCGCCCACTACCTGCTGCAAAGTTTGAAAAGTTCCTCATAAACTCTGTGAAATCAGGCTGAAAAACCATCTTATTAACTGTTCTAGGTGCGATTTTAAGGTGTTAAAAAGTGAAGCCGTAATAAGCTTTTACAGAGTAAGCAACTTGCTAGCTTTGAGTAAAGCGGGCGAAGCTTATTTGTATACAGAGCTGTATATTCCGTTTTTTTGACAGCCACCAAATCCCTTAATGCGAAAGCATTTTATTAATCTCTGATTTAGTGCGGTAAGAAAGAAGTATTCCCACAGCTGCAGCTATCGAAGTAAAAATCGCCCGAGATTTGGTTACTAACTTGAGAGTCTAAACCGATGCACGCTAAACAATATTTAAATACATAATACTTGCAATCTATATAGTTTAAATATTTTTACTAGTTCTAAGTCTTTATTAAATATATAATACAAGTCTAAATAAATGAAAGTTCAAGCTTAGCTTGGAATTACTCTTGATATAAATCAATAAGCTTGCAAAGATTTATTAAAAACACATAGAAGCTTCTTTTGTAAAAATAACTCAAATACCATTTGAATATATAAACGGTATATAAGTCCGGATTGGCTGATTTATATTTTATAAGAAAATATCTAAACTATGAAAAATTTATCTGAAAATAAAAAGTTTCAAAAAAAGTCTCTTCTCATATTGCCGCCTTGGACAATGCTTTGCGGATTCCGAATCCGCACGACATTGCTCCTGATCATTAGCTTACTGAGCTTAATTGCAACTCTGGCTCTTTTCTGGAATACATTCTATGTTTTCGAGAGGAAAAATGATGCCGATCAATTTGTCTGGGTCAATACTATCCTTAAAAGAACGCTCTCATTGGATACGCTGCTAGCACAGGAGCGTGGTTTTACCATCGTTTTACTCGCCAATCCCGAGCATTTGAATGCAGAATCCCAGCAACGCTTATTTGATATTCGAGCAAAAGTTGATCAAAGCCTATATCTTTTGCAAGATGATATGGAGACCGCTCCCAACCCTCTAAGTAGCGTCGTTAAAAAGCTTCTTAAAGATTTACCTCAAGCTATTATAAGCAGTCGCCGTAGAGTAAATCTCAGCCTGAATCAAAAGGAGGCGGCTATTACGGCAAACGAATGGGCTGTCGAAATCTCACAATCCATTGACGATATATCTAAAATAAACAGCCTTATAAGAGCTCCAATCAACACTCATGGCCACGTAACCAGTTACGGAATTACCACCAAGGACAGCTTTTCTGCTATTAGTCAGAATCTAGGACAGGAGAGAGCACTCATCGGTAGAGTACTGGCTGAAAATCGACCTTTTCTTCCGCAAGAGCAGCAAAAACTTAGCAACTTCCAGTATGCCACCGAAAATATCCTAATCAGTATCGATAAGGTACTTATCAATTTTCCAAAAAATCAAGAGATCATCTTGGCTCGGCTCCGATTGCAGCAGGCTTATACAAAGGGATATCAAGCGCTACGCGACGCCATTATACAAAGCAGTCAGAATGGTCAAGCCTACCCAATTAGTAGCATCGAATGGTTTGAGCAGGCAACCAAAGGCATTAACTCCATTCTTAATGTCTCAACCGCGATTGATCTGTACGTTGAAAACGGCATAAAGCTAATAACGGCGGATACCAAGCAAAAAGTGACAGCCGCTTTTATCACCCTGACATTAGTAGCCGTAGTTTTTATTCTAGCTTTCAAGATTGTTCAAAGGCGCATCCTGATACCCTTGAGCCAGTTAGAGCTATCTGCCAAAAGGATTGCTAACGACGATTTTTCGAGCGCTCTAAATATGAGCGGCAACGACGAATTTAGCGAGGTGGCAGAAGCCTTTGAGCTTATGCGCAGTTTTTTAGTTGATGATCGCCATAAAAGGGATACAAAAGCCGAAAATGAGCGGCTCAAGCTCAATACAGCTATTGAGCAGAGTGCCAGTTCAATTGTCATAAAAGATCTTAATAAAGTTGTAGAGTATGTTAACCCTCAATTTTATCGCACAACAGGCTACGCACCTGATGAGGTTATTGGCCGTAAAATGGATATTCTTAAATCCGGCGAAAACCTAGAAAATAACGATGCAGTGATTTGGCAAACGCTCAACGACGGCAAAGTATGGCATGGTGAATTGCTAAATAAAAAGAAAAGCGGTGAGCTTTTTTGGGAGATGGTTACTATTTCGCCAGTGTACGATCAAAATCATAAAATCACTCATTTTATTAGCATCCAGCACGATATCAGTAAACGCAAGGCGCTAGAAGAGAACCTTCACTTTATGGCGTATTACGATAAGCTGACTGGATTGCCCAATCGTGCTCTGTTTGAAGATCGCTTCATGCAGATGGTTGCACAGGCTAAGCGAACGAAATCTAAAGTCGCACTGATAATTCTGGATCTAGACCATTTCAAAGTAATTAATGACAGCCTTGGACACCACGTTGGAGATCTGTTACTCATAGAAGCAGCCAAACGACTCAAAGAAACTATGCGCAGCTGCGATACGCTTGCCCGCTATGGTGGAGATGAGTTTGTAATGCTTATTGATAATGCCGCCAATATCAACACGCTGGTTACTCTGCTGACTAGACTTATGGAGGCTCTGCAAACCCATCTGGTTATTGCAGAACAGGAAATGCATGTGTCGGCCAGCTTTGGCATCAGTATTTATCCTGATGACGGGGAAGACTTGGGCACCTTGCTGAAAAAGGCTGATAGCGCCATGTATTACGCTAAGGAGGCAGGGCGTAATCAGTTTCAATTTTTCACCAGTGAAATGAATAAAAAAACAAACGAGCGTTTGCGGCTTGAAGGTAACTTGCGAAAAGCAATTGAGCACCAGGAAATGGAGCTTTATTACCAACCGCAAGTGTGTTTTAAAAGTGGCAAGCTTATTGGTGTTGAGGCGCTGATACGCTGGAATCATTCTGAGTTTGGCTTGATTTCTCCTTTTCAATTCATTCCTTTAGCAGAAGAAATAGGCGTCATTAAATCCATTGGTAAGTGGGTATTGCAGACGGCCTGTGCCCAGCTTATGAAATGGAGCAATGAGGGCCATAAAGGGCTATCGATGGCGGTTAATACTTCGGTTCGTGAGCTCGAAGATGCCAATTTTATTCCTACGCTAAAAGCCATCTTGGAAGAGACAGGGATCGAGCCTAGCGCTTTGGAAATCGAAGTTACTGAAAGTGTAGTTATGAGCCATCCGGATAAAATGCTGAAAGTTTTGAAAGCGATTAAGACGCTGGGGGTTAAGCTGGCTCTAGATGATTTTGGCACCGGCTACTCCAGTTTGTCTTATCTGAAAAACTTTCCTTTCGACAAACTCAAAATAGACCGTTCGTTCATTCAGGATGTCGCCGAGAAGCCTGAAGATGTGATTTTCACCCAAGCGATTACCCAAATGGCCCATGCACTGAATATCAAGGTGTTAGTCGAAGGGGTTGAAACCAGAACCCAGGCTACCCTTGTACGCAGCTGTGATTGTGATGAGATGCAAGGTTATTTGGTCAGCAAACCAGTGCCGGCCAGTGAGTTCGGATTATTGTTTGATCACTCTGATACCTATGATCAGAGTGATGTCCGTCAATCGTAATTTGAATGGCACTTTATTACTGAAGACTTATGTGACGTGCTCCAGAGATGGCCGGTAGACGCACTCATGACTGCTGCATAAACATACTCCAAAGACACCAATCATCCTTGGGTAAGCGTCCAGTTATCACATCTTGTTAACAATCATCGGCGCCCAACTGTACTGGTAGCAACTCATCAATGGCATTATTATTCTGCACCGGCAGTCGCGTAAGCATGTTCTTCAAATAAGCGTATTTTGCCTGCATTCTTGCGGTCAATGAGAACAGTTATCTGGATCGTACCTACCTTGATGAACTAGCGCGCCAACCGTAGCCGGCACTGAACGTAGGCTGTCAGCACAAATAACAACGTATCTGCATTGAATATCGCGCCCTTAAACTCAAGCACTTAAACAACAACTGACGGCCTAGCCTAGACGCAACTGTAGATACCGGGCGCTGTGCCATCCATTGCTGCGCTCGCCATGGCAACAGCGTCACGCGCAGCTGAGCACCCATGGTGTTTGTCGTTCTGTCGTGTAATTTTTTATATTAACTGAGGTTTGCACATAGATCATACTTAGACATGTAAGCGGCTCATCTGCAAACTCGACTTTCATACCTATTTACCCCGCAGACTCGCGCATCTTTATAGGAACGGACTATGCCAATAAAAGCTGTAATATGTAAAATATCGATCTGGCTAAACAATGATGAATTTAAAAAAAGAAAACGGCCCATATAGAGCCGTTTTCTATTTAACACCAGTCTAACTGTCGGTATTTAAAACTTATAGCCTACGGACACAGTTGTTACGCGCTTAGCAGCTGGATAGTAATATGGGCCAGCAAAGGGGCTTAAGCCTGCATGACTGTCATATTCTTTACCCGTGATATTATTCACCCGCAGCTTGGTTACTAAGTCTTTATATTCGTACTTAAGGGCAGCATTAAAAACTGTAAAACCGCCTTCTTTGGCTTGTTCATGCTTATCATCGCTAGACAGGTATCGTGGACCTGTATAATTAGCTTCTAGCTGGGCGGTCATACGCTCAAAAACTGTATAGTTAATTTGCGCGCTGGCCATATGCTTCGACACCCAAGCGACCTCTTTATCTTTAAAGCTGCCTGCGCGATAGCGAGCATCAGTTAACGTATATTGAGCGCTGACAGATAGGTCATCGCTCACTTGTCTCATCCCTTCTAGCATAAATCCTTGACGGCGCGTTTTATCAAGATTTATGTTTGCACCTTTACCATTCCACGAGTTAGGGTTATTTATTTCAGAGTCGTACAGTAGTTCATTATCGAGATCAAGGCGGAAAGCACTCAACTGATAGTTCTGCAGCGCATCTCTCCACTCAATACCGGTTTCCCAAGAAGTTCCCAGCTGAGGCTTGAGAAAATCCACAGAGGGTAATGTAAAGCCATTTTCATCAACATTAGCCCAGCGCAGCACATCTTCGCGTTTGACAAAAGTGCGAATATCTTCGGTCACTTGCCATGACAAACCAATACTTGTACTTTCTTCACGATCTCGATGTTTACTTGTATTTTTAAAGTCTTCTTTAACCTGACTGGTTCTGTAACCTAAATTGAGCGTAATGTCTTTGCCCAAGCCTTGACTAATACTTGAATACCAGTCACGGCGTGTTTGATCATACTTAGACCCCCACGCACGATAATCACTTTCTATTTGGTCGTAACCCAACAACACTTCAGCTAAACCGAGGCTCGAGTCAAACCGAGCAGTAAGCCTTGGATTAAAGCTATCGGTGCGTACTGACTGCTGATTTTTTGAACCGTATGAGTAGAAAACCCCATCCTGATCGGCGTTAGAATAATCAAAATTAAAGCTAAAAATATCATTTATTTTTTGCTTTAAAGCAAAACGATGAACTTCAGTTTTTGTATCATTCCAGTCTGTGCTGTTGGCTTGCTTTCTATCGTTTTTTTTCTGACTGGCAGACAGTGTTCCTGGATACTTCAACTCATCATCAATTGTTTGATACTCGTAGAGCAGCCAACCGTTCTCATGATCAAACTTCAAACGTGTAAAAAGATTATCGTAGTTTGACTCATTATGTTTACGATAGTTATCAGAGTTATTCGACTCACCACTAATGTACGCTGAAAAACCAGCGCCTAAATTTGCAAAAACATTACCACGATACGCTTCAGTATCTTGTGAGCCACGTGAAATCTCGACATATGCCGAGGTTTTTGTTGGCTCACGCGTGATGATATTAATTACACCACCGACAGCCTGATCACCGTACAGGACAGTGCCTGCACCACGAATAATTTCAATACGTTCAATATTAGATAATGGAACGCTATTAAAATCTGCTCCTGCCATAAAAGGCTGATTGAGAGAGCGGCCATCAACTAACAATAAAGTATTGTTAACTGAGTTTTCACCAAAACCGCGCAAACTAAACGTCGCTCGACTACCATTACCAACCGTATCATGTACCTGAATACCTGCTTTTCCGCGCAAGACATCCAACAATTTGGTCGCAACACTACTTTCAATGTCACTACGCGAAATGACTTGCACGCTAGCAGGCACTGGACTATTCAGCGTCGTCGCTCGCGTTACAACAGAGGGTTCCAGCTCATAGGGTTCTAGTTCAGTTGCATACAGAGTTGGCGCAGGCAGCAACGCTACGGCAAGCGCTAAACGAGACAATTTCATTTAGGTTAAATCCTCAAAAATAAACACAACTTTTGAGGAGGGCAGGAACAAGCGCACAAAAAGAGCACGGCACTTGACGGTGCCGCCCTCCGCAACACCCGTCGAAATCCGTAAGGCAGGTCTACGGGCTAACGAATTCACTTGTTCACCTTCCCAGCTTGCCAGCCAGTGGTTATTGAACAAACGCACGCTCTAGAGCGTATCGCTTACCGTTGCGGGGGCAGCGCAAGTAGGCTTTCACCTCTTAACTTCCCTTTTCAGGCTGGCATAACCAGCACACCTTACAGAATCAAAGTGCGCGAACAATAAACGTAGCGACACAAAGGGTCAAGTTTTAGGAAAGTTGAGAGATAGGTACAGTACGTTAAACTCTGCTTCATTGAAGTGTGTTTAGCGAGCAAGACACCCGCACAACCAAGCAGCACCGATGAGCAACTGTGAGTGGCGCTGTTACCGTGACTAGCGAAGCCATAAATGGCACAGCGCCCGAATTGAGCTCAGGATGAGCTCGTTGAGGGATAAACGGCAATAGCGCCACTCGCACAGCGCACGCACGAGCCAGTAACTTAGGTTCTTAAAACCACAGACACAGCGCACATACTGGCAATCAGCTTAAGCCAAGCGCTGCTGCACTGCCTGCAAAATACCCGCAGCATCTAAGCCGCATTCAGCCAGCATCTGCGCCGGCTGCGCATGCTCCACATAGGCATCAGGCAAGCCCAGTTGTAACAGCGGCACAATCAGTTGCTTAGCAGCCAAAAACTCACCCACTGCACTGCCCGCACCACCCATCACCGCGTTTTCTTCAATGGTGACAAACAACGAATGATTCGCTGCTAAACGCGCAATCAGTGCTTCATCCAACGGTTTCACAAAACGCATATCCACCACAGTCGCATCCAACTGCTCAGCCGCTTCTAACGCTGCCGCCAGCTGCACACCAAACACCAGCAGCGCCACGCCCTGACCTTCACGACGCAGCACACCCTTACCCAGTGGCACCACCTCTAAACTCGCACTGATATCGGCATTAGGGCCTGTACCGCGTGGATAACGCACCGCCGCCGGACCCACGTGGTGATAGCCTGTGCTTAACAACAAGCGTAACTCGTTTTCATCACTGGGTGTCATCACCAACATATTTGGAATACAACGCAAATAGGTTAGATCAAAACTACCTGCATGGGTCGGACCATCTTCACCGACCAAACCAGCGCGATCCACAGCAAATAACACATCCAAGTTTTGCACCGCCACATCATGAATCAGCTGATCATAGGCGCGCTGCAAGAATGTCGAATAAATTGCCACTACCGGCTTAGCCCCTTCACAGGCCATACCCGCAGCCAAGGTCACCGCGTGCTGTTCGGCAATCGCCACATCAAAGTAACGTTTGGGATACTGCTCACTGAAAGCAATCATATCCGAGCCTTCTTTCATCGCAGGGGTAATGCCCAGTAAGCGCTCATCTTGCGCGGCCATATCACACAGCCACTTGCCAAACACAGCTGAGTAACGCGGGCCACTTGGTTTGCTTGGCACTGGCGTTTTTTTGCTGATGGCATGGTAAGCAATAGGATCCAGCTCAGCAGGTGCGAAGCCTTTACCTTTTTTAGTCACCACGTGCAAAAACTGCGGTCCTTCCAACTCTCGCATATTGCGTAAGGTGGCCAGCAATGTGGGCAAGTCATGGCCATCAATCGGGCCTATATAGTTCCAACCCAACTCTTCAAACATAATGCCCGGGGCCAACATACCTTTGGCATGCTCTTCGGTCTTACGCGCAATTTCCCATGCCCCCGGCAGTCGCGAGAGGATTTTTTTACTGCCCTCACGCATCGTTGCATAAGTGCGACTGGTCAGAATCTTTGCTAAATGATTGGATAAACCACCGACATTATTGGAAATCGACATATCGTTATCATTGAGGATAACCAACATATCTGCACCGGTTTCAGGGGCATGGTTCAAGGCTTCAAATGCCATACCCGCAGTCATCGCGCCATCACCAATCACGGCAACACTTTTGCGCCCACTGCCTTGTGACTTGGCAGCAATCGCCATACCCAAGGCAGCACTGATCGAGGTGCTTGAGTGGCCGACGCCAAAGGTATCGTACTCACTTTCACAGCGTCGCGGAAATGCAGCAATGCCATCTTTCTGACGCAAGCTGAGCATCTGCTCACGACGCCCAGTCAGAATTTTATGTGGATAGGCTTGATGTCCAACATCCCAAACCAGTCGATCATCAGGGGTGTCAAACACATAGTGCAAAGCGACAGTCAGCTCAATAACCCCTAGGCCAGCAGCAAAATGCCCACCTGTACGTCCGACGCTCCACAATAAAAATAGGCGCAGTTCATCGGCTAATGTAAGCAATTGCGCTTCAGACAGCAGACGTAACTCTGCCGGCGTCAGTACAAGGTCTAACAAGGGCGTAATAGGGCGTTGCGCTGGGATGTCATGAAAAGTCGTAGGCATTGAACTGTCGTGTTAATTCATAAAGAAAACGAAGTTTACCTTAAAGCGCACAAAGTCCACAGTGCTGCGCTCGGTAATCAAGGATTTAGTGTCTTTTAGCTCGCATTTCAGCCACCCTAATCTGCCCAACAGCTGAAGTCTGCTAAAATGCATATTGATTTCCAATCACTTACCCAGCTCCAACGGCACAACAGGCCAGCCTATGATTGCAAGTATGTTATTAAATGAAGCCACCCTCTTGTGGGGTTGGTTACTGTATGGACCTATTTTGCTGTATGCCATGTGGCGTGCGCCTTGGCTAGAGTTATTCAGTGACAGCCGTCGTCAGCACTTATTGTTTGGCACAGTCTTGGTGCTTTGCGCACTGTGGTTATTGCGCCGCGATTTCCCTAGTGGTTTATCGTTTCACTTTATCGGCATGACTGCAGTGACCTTGCTGCTGGATTGGCCATTGGCAATACTCGCAGGTTTTATTGCGCAACTGGCGCTACTGATATTGGGCAAACAGGACCTTAGTGCTTTAGGTATTAACGGCCTCTTATTGATTATGATCCCGGTTGTTATCGCACACTGGTGCGCCAAAACGATTGAACGTCGCCAGCCTGAAAATTTATTTATGTATATTTTCTTCTCTGGTTTTTTCCCTGCTGCGCTGACCGCAGTCGTTTGCGTTATCGGCGGCATCGCTTTGCTCTGGGGCAATGCTATTTATGAGTTTCAACCTTGGCTTGAAGACTTTTTCGCCATGGTCGTGCTGGTTGCTTTCCCAGAAGCCTTTATTAACGGCATGGCAGTGACTGCCTTGGTCGTGTTTAAACCTGAATGGCTAGAAACTTTTAATTACAGCCGCTACTTACAAGCACCTTGGAAAGATGATCGTGACTCATAGGGTTATAATTCGAACAGTGTGCCTTCAATCTAAATATATATTTATAAATACTAGGGGTTATTGATGAAACTTTTGGTTACCGGCGGTGCAGGGTTTATTGGCTCAGCAGTGATTCGCCATATTATTCAACACAGCGATGACTCTGTGGTGAACGTCGACAAGCTCACCTATGCAGGTAATCTTGAGTCGCTCGCGAATGTCAGTGATAGCCAGCGCTATAGCTTTGTGCAGGTAGATATATGTGACCGTGCGGCCTTAGATGAGGTCTTTGCCACCCATCAGCCAGACGCAGTCATGCATCTGGCAGCAGAATCTCACGTTGACCGTTCAATTGACGGCCCTGCAGAATTCATTGAAACCAATATTGTTGGCACTTATCAGTTGTTGGAAGCGGCACGCGCGTATTGGAATGGGCTGGACAGTCAACGTAAGCAGGCCTTTCGCTTTCATCATATTTCCACCGATGAGGTCTACGGTGACTTACCCCACCCCAGTGATAGCGCTCAGGCGTCAGAGCATCTGTTCACTGAGCAAACATCCTACGCACCAAGCTCACCCTATTCAGCCAGCAAGGCCAGCTCCGATCACTTAGTCCGTGCTTGGCAGCGTACCTATGGGTTACCGGTATTAGTCACGAACTGCTCCAACAATTACGGCCCGTACCACTTTCCAGAAAAGCTGATTCCATTAGTAATTCTCAATGCCTTAGAAGGCAAGCCACTACCTATCTATGGCGCAGGTGATCAAATTCGCGATTGGTTGTACGTGGAAGATCATGCGCGAGCACTGTGCAAAGTGGTTAAACAAGGTCAGGTCGGTGAGACCTACAATATTGGTGGGCATAATGAGAAACAGAATATTGAAGTCGTGCGCACCATCTGCGCTCTGCTGGATGAATTAACACCACCCGCAACGCGTCAGCTAAAAGCTACTGACGGTACAGCGCTATTAAGCTATAGCGATTTGTTAACGCATGTCGCAGATCGACCAGGGCATGACCGCCGCTATGCCATTGATGCTAGCAAAATCGAAAGCGAATTAGGCTGGGTGCCTGCGGAATCCTTCGAGTCAGGCCTTCGCAAAACAGTGCAGTGGTATTTAGACAATCTGCCATGGTGCCAACGCGTACAAGATGGCAGCTATCAACGTGAGCGCTTAGGCGTGCAAGCATAAATATAGCGTGATTTGCGATGACCCTATCTCAATACTGCTAAGCCCTTACAGTTACCACTGTTATCGACCAAAGACCAACAGCACCGTATCTAAAAGACCTAAATTAAAAAACCGACACGTAGTCGGTTTTCTAATGGTCTAACAGGCCAAGCCAGCACAATCGCTGGCGGCATCATTAGGCTTCGTAAGGGTGACGCAAGACAATAGTTTCATTACGGTCAGGGCCGGTTGAAACGATATCAATTGGCGTACCAATCAACGCCTCGATGCGCTTCACGTAAGCCAAGGCATTCGCAGGCAACTGCTCAAGACTGGTTGCACCAATGGTGGACTCACTCCAGCCTGGCATTTCTTCGTACACTGGTACTAAACCATCATAGCTGTCAGCATCACTTGGTGCTTCAATTTCAACACCCTCTGCGTTTTTATAAGCTACGCAGATTTTCACTGTCTCTAAACCGTCCAGTACGTCCAGTTTAGTTAAGCAAATACCGGAGATGCTGTTAATTTCTGAAGTGCGACGCAAAATCACCGCATCAAACCAACCGCAACGACGAGCGCGTCCAGTAGTCGAGCCAAACTCGTGACCCTTCTCAGCCAAATAAGCACCGGTCTCATCAAACAACTCAGTCGGGAATGGACCTGAACCCACACGCGTGGTGTAAGCCTTGGTAATTCCGAGGATATAATCTAAGTACAGAGGACCAAAGCCTGAACCTGTCGCCGTGCCGCCTGCAGTTGTACTGGAACTGGTGACGTACGGATAGGTACCGTGGTCAATATCCAATAACGAACCCTGAGCACCTTCAAACATAATGCGCGCACCTTGCTTGCGTAATGTATGCAAGCGTGCAGTGACATCTGTCATCAAAGGTTTAAGCATGTCGACGTAGCTCAGCGCTTCATCCAGAGTTTTTTGGTAATCAACGGGCTCAACTTTATAAAAGTGCTCGAGCATAAAGTTATGCTGCTCTAGCACTTCACGCAGCTTTACGGCAAAACGCTCAGCATTAAACAAGTCACCAATACGTAAGCCGCGACGCGCCACTTTATCTTCGTAGGCTGGACCAATACCACGTCCAGTGGTGCCAATTTTACCTTCGCTGCGGGAAACTTCGCGCGCTTGGTCTAGTGCCACGTGATAGGGCAGGATTAAGGTACAAGCAGGACTGATGCGCAAGCGCTCACGTACGGGTACACCTTTCTCTTCGAGCTTAACAATTTCGCGTAACAATGCATCAGGCGCAACCACCACACCGTTACCGATCAAGCATTCAACGTTTTCACGCAAAATACCTGAGGGAATCAGATGCAGTACGGTTTTTTCACCATCAATGACTAAGGTATGACCCGCATTATGACCACCTTGGAAGCGAACCACGGCAGCAGCTTGATCGGTTAGCAAATCGACAATTTTACCTTTGCCTTCATCGCCCCATTGAGTGCCTAAAACGACAACATTTTTACCCATAACCCTTGCCCTCTTCGCGCAAATAGGAGGTCGGCATGACCGACGATACGTGGCCGCAAGTGCGGCGTAAACTTATAGTGGCTGAACGTGCCAGCCTGAAGAATTCTGTAATAACTGACGATCACAACCGACTTGCGCAGCATCTTTAATAGACTGACCAGGCAAAGCCTGAACCACACGCTGAGCGTCATTGCGTAACTCGCAAATAGCTTGCCACAAATCAGCTTCAGCGCCTGCTGGCGCCCAAATACCGCTACTTGGTAATACAGCTGCGCGCTGCCCTAAATTCACCAGTGTTTTTAAATCAGTTGAAAATCCGGTAGCAGGACGAGCGCGCCCGAACACAGCGCCAATATCATCATAACGTCCACCTTGCGCAATGGACTGGCCCACACTAGGTACAAAAGCAGCAAACACCACACCTGTATGGTAGTGATATCCACGCAACTCACCTAGGTCGAAATAAAATGGCAAATGCGGGTAACGCAACATTAGCGCGTCAGCGATAACAATCAGCTGATCAAGTGCAGCCAGTACGCTCGATGGTGCTGCAGCTAAAACTATTTTAGCCTGATCTAACACCTCACGACCGCCACATAAATGACTCAGTTGATTAAGCATCTTAGCTAAGTCAGGCGCTAGTAACGCTGTCAGCGCCGCCACTTCATCAACAGCTTTACGCTGCAAGGCATCAAATAACTGCGCCTCAAGATCAGTAGACAGGTCAGCAGCTCGCGCTAAACCACGATACACTCCGACATGGCCTAAATCCATATGGATATCAGCAATTTCTGCTTGTTCAAGCGTAGCCAGCATCAAACTGATCACTTCAATATCAGCCGCTGGACTGGCATCACCATAGAGTTCAGCACCCAGCTGAATCGGGCTACGTGAGCGTGATAATGAACGAGGGCGCGCATGCACAACACTGCCGGCATAACATAACCGCGATGGTCCTTCACGGCGCAAACTATGCGCATCCATCCGGGCGACCTGCGGTGTTATATCTGCTCGAAAGCCCATCAGATGACCTGACTGCGGATCGGTAACTTTAAAAGTACGCAAGTCAAGCTTTTGTCCAGCACCGGTCAATAACGACTCTAGAAACTCAATATGCGGTGTGACAACAAACTCATAGCCCCACGCTTGGAACATATCCAATACGTGCCGACGTGATGCTTCAATCTGCGCTGCCTGCGGCGGCAGTACTTCTTCAATGCCATCTGGCAGCAGCCAGCGGTCTACCGTTGCCATTGCGCCTTTCCTCATTATAAATACGATTGCCTGCTGGGCATTTTCATGGCCACAGGCGCAAAAAAGCCGGGAGTTTCCCGGCTGCCGCATGATACCACAGATTATTCTGTGCATGCTTCTCGCTTTTCTCTACAACTTAACCTACTCAAGTATAAAACGTCTAGGCGATATAGACTGCAATCTATGCCGCAGCCTATATCGATTTTAAACGCTTACGGCTTTACGTCTTCCATATACTTGAAAAACGCATTATCAGGCGATAAAACCATGATATCACTCTTGTCAGAGAAGCTTTCACGGTAGGCCATTAGGCTGCGGTGAA
>Ga0172382_10006144_pt1 | contig 17581 bp, 12 predicted proteins | sample Leawel138RmetaG_FD_122245 | JGI IMG/M metagenome (GOLD analysis project Ga0172382, IMG submission 122245) | Leachate microbial communities from a municipal landfill in Southern Ontario, Canada - Leachate well 138R metaG | ecosystem: Engineered > Solid waste > Landfill > Unclassified | place...
AAATACCTCATTGAAATCACCATAAAACACTCCCTGCTGATGGGGATTTTCACCGTAACGGAGTTGTTTTCCACCATCCTGCGCTACACGCAGCGCAGAATTATCATCACCATCAAAATAACTGAAGATTGCAGAATCATAACCCGAAGAGACCATAAAAGCTTCCCTGGCGAAACGACGGCGATCATCCCTGTCGGAAAGGCCCTTTTTCTCTTTCAACAGATCCAGCAATGGCCTATATTGATCTTTTGAGGCTACGATGAGCACATCTTTATAGTTTTTCGCAGCAGCACGTATAAGCGAAATGCCTCCTATATCTATCTTCTCGATAATTTCCTCTTCCGTGCCACCTGCTGCAACTGTCTCCTTAAAAGGATATAAATCGACAATAACCAGATCGATAGAAGGGATATCATACGATTTCACCTGTTTCTTGTCACTTTCGTTATCCCGTCGGTAAAGGATGCCGCCAAAAATTTTCGGATGAAGCGTTTTCACTCTTCCACCCAGAATAGAGGGATAACTGCTGACATCTTCCACCGCCTCGCACTCATAACCTAAGGATTGTATGAACTCCTGCGTGCCACCGGTAGATATAAATTTAACCCGTAAACTATGTAATTCCCGAAGTATTTCCTCCAACCCATCTTTGTGGTAAACCGAAATAAGGGCTGTTTGAATTTTTTTTGACATTATGCCTCCGTTTAAGTCGTTATTTTTAAAATGAGTACAAAGGTATAAAATCTATCGCTCTTTTTTGTCAATCCACTTGTTAGTTTTGTATAAATTTGAAAAAAACAGCCCCGGAAAAATCCGGAGCTGAGTTATATACAAATAAAATGATTGTTTCCGAGTCACTCTCTCACTTCCCAGCCGAGCGCGCTTGCACCCAATACGGCCGCATCACTCTCTTTCAGGTCGGAGAACATCAGTTTCACTTTATTCCGATAGATAGGCAGCATATTCTTCTCCATACTTTCCCGGATAGGGTCCATAATGAGATTACCCGCTTTGGAAAGGCCTCCGAAAAGGATGATCGCTTCGGGGCTTGAAAAAGCCACAAAATCAGCAAATGCTTCACCCAACATCTCTCCGGTGAACTTGAAGATTTCCTTCGCCAGCTCATCGCCTGCCATAGCCGCGTCAAATACATCCTTGGAGGTGATGTCTTCAGCGGGGATATTACGGAGGCGCGTCTGTGTGTCGGGTTTCAGCTCCAGGTATTCGCGCGCGGTACGGGCCAAACCAGTTGCCGAAGAGTAGGCTTCAAGACATCCTGTCCTACCACAACCACACATGCGGCCGTTGTGCCTGCGCATGATCACGTGGCCAAGCTCACCGGCAAAGCCATCATGGCCATACACCAGTTGTCCGTTCACCACAATACCGCTTCCCACACCTGTACCCAGTGTGATCACGATAAAATCTTTCATCCCGCGGGCAGCCCCATAAGTCATCTCTCCAATGGCTGCCGCATTGGCATCATTGGTAAGCGCCACAGGAATACCGGTCCGGTCTTCTAACAACTGGGCAAAAGGGATCACCCCTTTCCAAGGGAGATTAGGAGCAAATTCAATACTGCCGGTGAAATAGTTACCATTCGGCGTTCCCGCACCAATACCCTTGATTTGATCCTTGGTGATTGTTCCCTCGGTAAGATCTTCAATCAGGCCGGTCAACTCATCCAGATAATCTTCCACCTGGGGATGCTTTCCCGTCTTGATGCTACCACTCTTCAATATCTGTCCTCTCTTGTCCACGATGCCAACAACGGTGTTCGTACCGCCCACATCAATACCTATCACATAAGGTTTATCCATAGATTTGTTTTATTAAAAGTTAGTCAATGATGATTGCAAGAATTTTATTCGCACAAATATAGGCTTTTTTTGTTAAAACGGTTTCATACCGATGGAATAATTTCTCTTTTTAAAATTTAATTTATTTCTTTGTATTCAAGCAAACCGATATTTCCCGTCAGAAATAGCCAGATAGCAACTTAAGAAGTGTACAATACGGAAGATGATATTTTTATCTGGAATGAATTCCTTGCAGGCAATGACCGCGCATACGAATTCATATACAGGAAATACGCCCAGACACTTTTCACCTATGGCCTCACGTTGACACCCCATGAAGATCTGGTGAAAGATTGCATCCATGACGTTTTTATGCATATACATGAAAACAGGAAAAATCTCGGGACAACCAATAATATCAGGCGATACCTGACTTCTGCATTGAAAAACGCCATCCTGATGGCATTCCGGAAACAAAACTCTTATAACCGGTTTAAGAAATCTATCGATGAAAATGATTTAACCGATGGCGATACAGTAATCGACAAGATAATAAGTTCCGAAGAAGAAATAGCGCAAAAGGCTGTTGTCGACAATATCTGGTCGATCATCACAGCCCGACAAAAAGAGATTGTCTATTACAGATACGTGGAGGGACTTTCATTGAACGAAATCGCAGAACAGCAAAATATGGATTATCAATCGGTTGCAAATATCATCTACCGCGCAATAAAAAAAATAAAACAATTTTATTCAAAAAGTGATTAAAAAAATGATGGTCATGCATTATATTAATATAAAGCATACATCATGGGAATCGACAAACAGCATATAGATTACACAAATTTCCGATTTGAAGACTTTCTTCAGGACGACTTTTTTATAAAGTCTGTCCTAAGACCTACAGAGGAGACGGAGTTTTTCTGGATGCAATCTCCAAAAGATAACAGGGAATACAACAAGGCTATCAGATGCATCAAGGAGTTGAATAAAGATCAGCTGAATACAGAAGATGTGTATACGATATGGCGTCATATTCAGGCATCCAACAAACGTCGGAAGTTAAAGAACAGAAGACTCTTTATTTTTTCCACAGCTGTTGCGGCAACTATCTCCCTATTACTGTATATCAACTTTCAGTTAACGGAGAAAAGCAGCACCGACAACGGTATAAGAGAGTTTGCCCATAACAATATACCTGTTTTTGAAACCACAGAAACACAGCTATTTGTATCAGACAATAAAGTCATTTCAATACCGGATAAGGAGTCTGTTATACAGTACGATTCCACTTCTGTAAAGATCACTTCAACAACTATTACTCCTGAGACAGCAGAACAGGAGATTTCAAAAGAAGAGATAGCCGATTTTAACCAGTTGGTCATCCCCAAAGGAAAACGATCTTTCCTGACCCTGGCGGATGGCACACAAGTATGGGTCAATTCCGGCACAAGGTTAGTGTATCCTTCTACATTTACAGCCAATAAGCGGGAAATATTCGTTGATGGGGAGATCTATATTGACGTAAAACCGGATCATGAGAGGCCGTTTATCGTGCAGACCGGTGATATGAATGTACGGGTTCTGGGAACACGATTCAACGTGCAAGCTTATCATGCAGACGAGCAAAAACGAGTAGTGCTGCAATCGGGATCTGTCAAAATTTCCTCCGACACATCCAAAGATGAAATCTTATTGAAGCCGGCTGAAATGTATGAAGTAACAAATACCAACGAGACTGTCAAAGCTGTCAACGTAGATAACTATATTTCCTGGATTAACGGTATATATATCTGTGACAGTGAGAGATTAGATTTTATCCTGACCCGTCTATCCAGGTATTACGGAAAAGAAATTGCCGTAGATGAAAGAGCGGCCAAGTTAAAATGCAATGGAAAACTGGATCTAAAGGATAACCTGAATGATGTATTACACGTTCTACAATATATTGTACCTATAGAACATACAAAAGAGAACGATATATATTCTGTAACTTATAAACCCTGAATGCCTATGGAAAAAGATTGACAGTCAATTAAAAAGAGGGGCCTGATATTGCAACTATCAGGCCACCAAGTAGTAATTAACAAGTCACTTCAATAACTAAATTAAGAACTAAATGCAAATGTACTACATTTATAAGAATTTACATCAAAAAAATTCATTTTTGATAAGGATGAAGTTTACCTTTCTTTTTCTAATTCTGGGAATAAATCTCAGCTATGCCCTGAATAGTTACTCTCAATCGACCATTTTATCTCTTCGTCTGAAAGATAAAAGTATCAAGGAGGTTCTACATGAGATTGAGGAAAGTAGTGAATTTATTTTTATTTATGAAGATGCGCTGGATCTGAATAAGAAAGTATCCATCAATGCTAAAAGTGAAAATATACGCATTATCCTTGATAGATTGTTTGCGTCGACCGATATCCAATACATGATTTCGGACAGGCAAATCGCAATCTCTAAAAAGTCAGTAGTTGTACCCAAGAACGATCTAACAGCAGTATCCACCACAGAAATTACCCAACAGCAGGTCACGGTGAGGGGAAAAGTAATAGAAGCAGAAACCGGCGAGCCTTTGCCAGGTGTCAGTGTTATGGTTGACAAATCTCCAAGAGGAGTCATTACCGATTTGGATGGGACTTTTGAAATTAAAGTGAGCTCTTCCGATAAATTGGTATTTTCATTTCTCGGGATGGAAACACAAACAGTGGTTGTCGGCAATAAGACAGCTTTTGATATTGTAATGGCGCCGGCGATTAGCGAATTGGAGGAATTCGAGGTGGTAGCCTTCGGAAAACAAAAAAAGGAGAGCATGATAGCCGCTATCACCACAATAAAACCATCAGAACTCAAAGTCCCTTCAAGTAACCTGACAACGGCATTGGCCGGACGAGCCGCCGGGGTAATCGCCTTTCAACGGACAGGAGAGCCCGGAGCGGATAACGCCGATTTTTTCGTCAGGGGGATTACAACCTTCGGCACGAATAGGAACCCTCTTATCTTGATTGACAATATCGAACTCACATCGACTGACTTGGCGAATTTGCAGCCCGACGACATCGAAAGCTTCTCGATCTTGAAAGATGCTACGGCCACGGCACTTTACGGCGCACGCGGTGCCAATGGTGTTATCCTGGTAAAGACCAGAAGGGGAGAAGCAGGCAAGATTAAAATAACCGTCCGTGTTGAAAACTCCATTTCAGCCCCTACCAAAAAATTGATGTTGGCCGACCCTATCACCTACATGAAGATGCACAACGAAGCCATCACAACGCGCGAACCTTTGGGCCAACAACTCTACTCAGACGACAAAATATACAATACCGTCCCGGGATCAGGATCTTATATTTACCCGTCAACCGACTGGCAACGTGAACTATTGAAGAATCACACCATGAACCAGCGGGTAAACCTGAGCCTCAGTGGTGGCGGTGAATTGGTGAATTATTTTGTCACAGGGGCATATACTCATGATTCGGGAATACTCAAAAACGATAAACGCAATAACTTCAATAGTGGCATTTCCAATGATGTGGTCGCGCTTCGGTCAAACATTACGTTAAAACCGACCAAAACCACCGAAATAGCCACCCGCTTCAATGCAACATTCACCGACTACAAAGGGTCCGTTTACAGTGGTTCACAAATGTATTCCCTTATTATGCGAAGTAACCCGGTTTTGTTCCCGGCTTACTATCCCGTAGATGAACAACATCAATATACCAATCACATCATGTTTGGAAACGTGCAACGTGGTAGCAACACCTATTACATTAATCCCTATGCCGAAATGGTGAAGGGTTATCAGGAAAGGGGTGCCTCCAATATTTCGGCCCAATTTGAGATTACGCAAGACCTGAATTTTATTACGGAGGGATTAAATGCCCGTGCGTTATTCAACGTATTACGTAAATCCAATCACTCTATTTCCCGTTATTATAATCCCTATTGGTACGGATTGGGATCTTATGACAGGCTTCAAAACACCTATTCTATCTACAATCTGAACCCCGATGAGGCAACGGACTATCTCAACTATACCAGCGGGATAGGAGTACCTACAGCCAATATGTATGTTGAAGCGGCAATCAATTATAATAGGACGTTCGCCGATATACATAATATGAGTGGAATGCTTGTCTATCAGTTGCGCAATAACGAATCTTTGGGAGCGGGAACGGTAATAAACTCTTTACCCTACAGGAATGTCGGGCTAGCTGGCCGGTTTACCTACGGCTATGACAGCCGCTACATTTTCGAGTTCAATTTTGGATATAATGGCTCAGAACGGTTTGCCAAGAACAACCGCTTCGGGTTTTTCCCTTCAGGAGGTATCGCTTGGAACATATCCAACGAATCTTGGTTTTCCAAATTCGACAAACATATCAACCTGCTTAAGCTGAGAGCTACATACGGCGTTGCGGGAAACGACGATATCGGGGATCGTTTTATGTATTTATCGGAAATCAATATGAATAACACCAATTTAAGCCAGTCTTTTGGTCTTGAAAGGGGCTACAGTAACAATGGTATTTCCATAGGACGCTATTCCGATCCTGACATCAAGTGGGAAAGATCAGAAAAAACAAACCTCGCATTGGAATTGGAACTGAAAAACGGCTTTACGGTTATCGCGGAATATTATACCGAAAAGCGTTCGGATATTTTGCAGACACGCTCCAATATACCCTCCACCATGGGGTTATGGGTGACACCAAAAGCCAATGTGGGCAAAGCGGAGGCATACGGGGTGGATATCGACATCAAATGGAACAAATCCATCAACAAAGACATATGGCTTCAACTGATGGGGAACTTTACGTTTGCCCGCGGCAAGTATTCTATCTACGATGAATTGTATTATGAAACGGAGTGGTGGAAGTCGCGGGTGGGTTATCCCATAAACCAAACTTGGGGATATATTGCCGAAAGGTTGTTTATTGACGAGAATGATGTGGCCAATTCTCCCACCCAATTCGGCACCTATATGGCGGGAGACATCAAATACCGGGATGTAAACGGCGATGGAAAAATCACCTCATTGGACCAGGTGCCGGTCGGCTATCCGACCACACCTGAAATTGTGTACGGGTTCGGCGCCTCTTTCGGATGGAAAAGTTTCGATGCTTCCCTCTTTTTCCAGGGGCTTGCCAATGAATCGTTCTGGATCAATTATACCGAAATGTCACCGTTTTTCAACCGCAACGCAACCAATGGAATGTATGGAGTAAACCAGTTGCCGAAATTTATCGCGGAGAGTTACTGGAGCGAAGAGAGTCGCGACATCTATGCCCTCTGGCCCCGTTTATCTACCTCGAGCGTGAACAATAACGCGCAAACCAGTACTTGGTTTATGCGCGACGGCTCTTTTCTACGGTTGAAATCGGCGGAATTCGGTTATACGCTCCCAAAGCAACTGACCCGAAAATATGGGGTAAACAATTTACGTATCTATCTGAGCGGCACAAATTTATTGACATGGAGCAAATTCGACTTATGGGATGTGGAACAGGGCAATAGCGCGCTCAACTACCCCATTCAACGCGTCTACAATATTGGACTAAACATAACTTTTTAACATTGGAATATGATGAAAAAATATATAAAAACAATAATTGTCGCATTGTTGGCGCTGGTGGGCAGTTTTCTTTCCTGTAATGATTATCTGGACATTGTTCCTGACGGAATCGCGACCATAGACAATGCTTTTTCCTCACGCTATTCGGCGGAAAAATACCTGTTTACCTGTTTCGCTTATATGCCGAGGCAGGGAAATATCACCTCCAATCCCGGGCTGACGGCAGGAGAAGATTTCTTCTGCGCCACCGACGACATCAATTCAAATGGCTCGTTAGGAGCAATCGGACGCTTGATCCAATACGGAAGACAGACGGCCGATTCGCCACAAGCCGACGCATGGAGAGGATATGGCAATTTAAACAGCGCCGGGGCATCCTTGTATCAGGGAATCAGTGATTGCAATATTTTTCTGGAGAATATTCATCGCGTCCCGGATATGGATGAAGACGAACGGCAAAGATGGATTGGAGAGGTCAAGTTCCTGAAAGCCTATTATCATTTTTGGTTAGTACGCCAATATGGACCTATCTATATAAAGGATAAAAACCTGTCGGTAGGTGTTTCCATAGAAGAAAGTAAAGTCTACAGGAACACATTGGACGAGTGCTTCGATTATATCCGGGACCTGCTGGATGAGGTCATCGACAATGATTTTGTCCCCGAAGAGATTACCAATGAAGTGGAAGAATTGGGCAGAATAACAAAAGGGATTGCCATGAGCCTTAAAGCCTATGTGCTAGTTATCCGGGCAAGTCCTCTGTTCAACGGAAACACCGATTACATCGATATCAAGGATAACCGCGGGGTGGCCATCTTCAACCCAGAAAAAACAGATACCGAAAAACTCGAGCGATGGGTGGAAGCGGCCGACGCATGCAAAGAGGCGATTGATTTTGTGGAGGCATTGGGGCATAGCCTTTACCTGTTTGACGAAAGCATGGACATCTCGGATGAAACCCGGGTGAAGCTGGGTATCCGAGGGGCAGTCACCGAAAACTGGAACAAAGAGATCATCTGGGCAAATCCCAACAGTTGGACAGGAGGAGGAAGCACAATCTCCGCCTATAACTGGCCAAGGGCATTGGTCGGTGAATCAACAAGCGGCACTTATACCGCCAAAATGAATGTCCCCTTGAAATTCGTACAGAAATTTTACTCTAAAAACGGGGTGCCCATTGACGAGGATATCACCTACAACATGGACAATATCTACAATTTAAGGGCTGCCACGTCGAAAGAAAAGTATTACATCAAGGAAGGATACACGACAGCGGGATTGAATTTCGACCGCGAGCCCCGTTTTTACGCCGATATGGTATTCGACGGCAATGTATGGTTCGGATCATCTTTTCTCAACGAGGATAACCCGCTTTATGCCCAAATGAAACTGGGACAATCGGCAGGGAGTTCCTGGCTGAACGGACACAACCTGACAGGCTATTCAGCAAAAAAACTGAATCACTACAAAACGGTCGTCGCCTCCGGAACGTCCGCCTCCGCCAAACCCTACGCGTGGCCGATTATTCGGCTGGCAGATCTCTATTTGCTCTATGCGGAAGCGTTGAACGAAGCGGGAGGAGCAAAAGAAGATGTGTTGGAATATGTGGACAGGGTACGCGAACGGGCGGGGCTGAATAGTGTGGAATGGAGCTGGAGTATTTACTCCAAAAACCCACAGAAACCCGAAACTCAAGCGGGAAGAAGAGAAATCATCCAGCGAGAGCGTACCATCGAGTTAGCTTTCGAAGGCAAGGGATATTGGGATCTCCGCAGGTGGAAAACCGCCTATGTGGAAATGAACAAACCCATCACCGGATGGTATGTATATGGCCGTACAGAAGAGACTTATTATGTGCCAGTTACATTGATACAACCAGTCTTCAACATGAAAGATTATTTTTGGCCCATTGCTACTGTCGAGATGCAAAAGAACGAAAATTTGGTTCAAAATTATGGTTATTAACTCTAACGAATAAACACGATATGAATAATAAACTTCTCTTAGCTTTTCTATCCTTCATTTTTTTGATGATTGTGTCATGCGATGGTAGAGCGGACATGAACGATCCTATCGGGAAAAGTAAGGATAAACCGCTTCCCATCACGGTAAAACAAATTCAAAACATCAGCGGCGCTGCGTTGGTTGAATATGAACTGCCCAAAGACGATAACATCAATTACATAGAGGCTGTTTACGAAATTAACGGGAAAGAAACTAAAACAAAAGCCTCATTTTTTTCTTCCACGCTTACTTTGGAAGGATTTACCGATGCGATCGACTACCCCGTATCCATCTACAGTGTCAGTTTTTCGGAAATCAAGTCGGATCCCGTGGTTATCACGGTTTCTCCTACCAAACCGCCCTTCAAGGCTGTGGCCGAAAACCTGAAAGTGAACCCGATCTTTGGCGGGGTAAAGGCAATTTATGAAAATCCCACCAAGGCATATCTTCAAATTGCTTTTTTCGGAAAAAACGAATTAGACAAATGGCAGGAATATGAGACACTGTATACCGACTTGAAAACTGGCACATTTTATGTCCGTAATTTAGAGGCGGTTGAACAAACTTTCGCCATTGTTTGCCGCGACCGCTGGCAGAATGTATCCGACACAGTCACAATAACTGCCACCCCGCTCTATGAAGAATTGGCGGATTTAAGTTTGATAAAAAGCTACCCGCTACCCACGGACCTCACCTACGAATATCCTCTCGTCAATGAAAAAGTATATCACACCGGAGCTCCCGGCGCAGGAGAAGTAACGACGATGTGGGATGGGAATACAAAAGCCCCGTTCCCCTCTTCAGGAGCCTATTTCTTTTTTCAGAATCCTAAGACCACTATACCGTATGCCGGATTGCCGAGCAGCATATCCATCGATCTCGGGCGACCATTCATGCTTAGCCGCATTGTCTTCTGGCCCAGATCAGGTCGAGATGCTGTGACTTATGCCCAGTTGTATGATTTCACTCACCCGAAAACATTCGAGCTTTGGGGTAGTAATAATCCTTCTGCCGACGGTGCTTATGACACCTGGACATTGATAGACTCTTACCTATCGGAAAGACCTTCGGGAGAGGTGGCTCCGGGTAACGCGAACAGTACGGATTTAGACCGTCAGACTGCCCTGAACGGGGAAAATTTCGATATCCCCGAAGATACGCCTCCTTACCGGTATCTCCGCTATAAAGTGCTCTCCACTTGGGGTGACCAGAATTACTGGTCTTGCTCCGAATTGCAATTTTACGGAATCCCGGTTGAAGAATAATGATTAAAAATACAACAATATGAGAAATCTATTTAAACCCTATAATATTGTCCGCTACATTTTTACGATAATCTGTCTCCTCGTTCTCTGGTGGTCTTGCGACGACATGGACAAATATTATTCCGAATTCTTAAAAGATGGACAAATAGTCTATAATGCCAAACTGGATTCGGTGAAAACCTATCCCGGAAAAAACAGGATATTGGTCACATGGAAACCACTTACCGATCCCCGCGTTACAACGGTGAAGGTCACCTGGCTGAATGATAAGGAAAGTATGGAAAAACCAATCACGTCCAGCAATGACACAACCCTCTTGATAGAAAATCTGGTGGAAGGCAACTATACGTTTAACTTCACCACCTATGACAACGAAGGGAATCATTCCATGACGGTCGAAGCCCTCGGGATGGCTTACGGGGAGTTATACGAAAGCGGATTGACCCTCCGCCAGATCAACAGTATCGCGCTGGATGGCAACAAGCTCACGATTGCATTCAAATCGTCGGAATCTCTGGATAAATATCACAATCAGGAAATCACCTACGTCTCATCTACCGACCAGACGGAAAAAACCATTTCCGTCCCGAAAGGCACTTCAACGGTGGTGATTGATGATTATTCCAATGAAAAATTCACGCACAGAAGTGTATATATGCCGAGTGAACAATCTCCGGATCTTTTTTATACTGAAACCGCCACCCAGTACACACCCGCGGATCCCATACTGGTGTATCCTCAAGACGGAGCGACTGGTATTAGTTGCGCCCCCGAGTTTCAATGGTATAATTCGGTGTTATTACCCGACGGAACATACAAACTGGAATATTCCACGGATCAATCCTCATGGACAACCATCACAGCCTCCAAGGGCAAAGAGTCCCTAGTTCCCAAAGCCATATTGAAACCCCATACCGGTTATTATTGGAGGATCACCGCAACCAAGGGAAGCCAAACACGTGTAAGTGATGTCCAAAGTTTCACAACAGGCGAAAAAACATTTTATGCCGATGGGGAAGCTGTCCGAATACAGCAACATACCTCAGAATCAAAACCCGTACGCCTGGCCATAACAGGTGACGGGTTCCAACAGGCCGATTTTGCCTATGGCGGCTTGTTCGACAGGTATGTGGAAGAGGTCGTTTCGGCATTCTTCTCCGTGGAACCCTATAAATCATACCAGGAATATTTCGACGTCTGGAAAGTGGCGGCCTATTCGGAGGACACGGGTGTTTCCGAATCGGATAAATCCATCAGAATCAACACAGTGTTCGAATCAAATTTCACAGGCAGTACCCTCACCTGCACCACATCCAAAGTGTATCAATATACAAAATACATACCGGAGGTGGATGACGTGGCTTTATCGGATATGGCGACCATCGTCATCCTGAATAAAAGGAGAGAGGGCGGTTATACCTATGTTTCCAATGATCGCAGAAGCATCTCCCTTGTACCGGTATACAGGAATTACACCCAGAGTGTATATACCGATTTCACCAATGCCGTAATCCGGCAAGCAGGAGGGTTCGGCTTTGGACTGCTGGCAGACGAAAGCAGCTCAGTTACAGGCTCGATATCCCCATCTGAAGAAAACCTGTTACGCCAAGCATGGGAAGCGGGAAGACTGTTGAATGTAGATTTGACCAGAGACCCCGGACAGATAAGGTGGTCTCATTTCATTGGCAGACAGGGTTATGTCCGTCCAGGTGTCCACGAGGGGGCTTATGGTTATAAATCCAACATATACCGGAGTGAGGAAACCAGTTCAATGGTAAATGGGATCAAATACTTCAATGCCATTAGCAGGGAGCTTATCGTAAAAAGAATACTAAGCATAGCCGGTGAAACCTACAGCTTTGATAAATTCCTGGAGAAAGATGTTGCAAGGACACCTTATCAATAAAAACCGGCAGGCTAATGCAAAACACATCTGAGAGGTTTTGGGAAATCTCTCAGATGTGTTTTGCTTCAATTAAGCAAAAAATGAAATATTTCGTTTTTCTAAATAAAATTCCTTATTTTTTGAATTTTATCACCTATTTTGAATAGAATTACTTATAAAAACTCATCAAAATTTTAATTAAATGATTATGAAGAGAAAAATCAATTTGCTATTATTTCTTGTTTGTGGAGGGGGTATTCTTTTTTCCTGCGCTACAAAAAAAGACTCAAATGACAAATTCGATAGTATGTATTTTGATAAAAAGTACATCGAATCAACCATGCTCAAGGCCGCCGAGTGGCAGTTAAAAAATCCAAAACACCATATAAGGGATTGGACAAATGGAGCATTTTATGCCGGTATATTCGCGACTTGGGAAACTACAAAGTCGGAAAACATTTACAATGCCTTAATGGAATTGGGAGAAAAAACAAAATGGGAACCTCACAAACGGTTTTGGCATGCCGATGATGTAACTATTTCTCAAACATATATCGATCTTTACCAGATAGAGAAAAAAGAAGAGATGCTCCGGCCGACCATCGACACCATCGCCCGCTTCATGACAAATCCCTACCCGACGAAAGGCAAAGTCGATGTCATTAAATGGTGGTGGTGCGATGCCCTTTTTATGGCTCCACCGGTAATGACAAAGCTATGGAAAACTACCGGAAACGAAGAGTATCTGATTCATAATGATCGCTATTTCAAAGAATGTTATGATCTCTTATACAACCAGGAAGAACGTCTCTTTGCCAGGGATTTGAATTATGTCCTTAAGCCCGACGGAAGCGGTCGTAAAGAGGCAAATGGCCAGCGGATTTTCTGGTCACGCGGCAATGGCTGGGTGATGGGTGGTCTGGTGCGTATCCTGCAGGATTTACCCGCCGATTACCCACAACGTCCGTTTTATGAGAAAATATACAAGGATATGGCTGACAGGATTGTAGGGCTTCAACAGCAAGATGGTTTGTGGAGAGCCAGCCTACTCGATCCAGCGTCTTATCCCGGTGGAGAAGTAAGTGGTTCGGGATTTTTCTGTTATGCACTCGCATGGGGTATCAACAACAAATTATTAGACAAAAAGAAATATCTGCCTGCGGTAAAAAAAGCATGGGTGAGTTTGAACGGTTGTGTGAATGAAGAAGGGCGCGTAGGCTGGGTACAGCCGATAGGAGGAGATCCACAGAAAAATTTCTCTGAAGCCAGTTGGGAAGTATACGGAACAGGAGCATTTCTGCTTGCCGGCAGCGAAGTCATCAAATTACCAAAAAAATAATTTGCTATGAAGAAAACAATCTGCCTGATTCTGATGATCGTTCCGTTGTTCGTCTTCGGGCAACAGAACGGCTATTGGAACCAGAATCTTCCGATTATCCCCTACAGGCTTTCTCCCCCACCCCTGGGTTATCAGGTTGAATATATCGATTTTGACGGAGACGGCGATCCCGACGCGATCAAGAGTGTGACAACCAACAATACACCCATCCTCTGGATTGATGATGACGACGATATGCAATACGGCGACCTGGAAGGAGATACCGACAGCGACTGTCTGCTTATCGACCGTAACAAGGATGGTTTTTACGGCGGTTTAGGAGACTTGATCATCAAATGGTGCGATACCGACGGTGATGGAATTGCCGACATGCAATTAATAGTTGAATATCCGGAAACAGAAGATGAAAAAGTATGGCCGCATGGACATTATATGTGGGTGATGGATACAGATGGTGATCAGGTGTTCAACTATATCGACTGGAATACCTTTCAATTGAAGGCGTGGGAATTCAGTGGCACTTCCGACTTCATAGAAGACTACAGCGGAAAAAGCCTTTTCCTGAAGGTGCATGCTGCTACCAACCGGATGGATGATCTACGATTTAATTGGGAAAACCCCTTCCTTTTTTACGATCCGGACAACGATGGCTTGACCGAAATGGCCATTCGACTGGTGGATTCTCCCCGCTATTTCAACGACTCCACAAAAACGGTAAACCCACAAACAATGTATTTCTCCGGAAAGATGGACTGGGTATCGATCGCAGTGGACCTGGACAACGATAACGGAACCGGTCACGAATTCGACTTCGACTTCACGCTGGGATTTCGTGGTGAAGGGTTTGACTATGCCGATTTTATCCAACCTCTCCCGAACTTCAAAGGTCTTGCCGAAGCCGATTCCTTCTTTATCGATCCACGGTGGAGACATCTTGAAGAATTGATCTATCCGGATCATGACCAAACTCCCGACCTGATTTTTAAAAAAGGAAAATGGAATAAAGTCTATTTCGTGTATGATGAGGATGATGACTGTCACCGCTGGGAAAGAGTGGAGTTTCTGGATCCATTGGATCCATTCAAGATAGGACACAACAAAGGAGGCATCGACAATCATCCACAATCGGATTCGTCCGGGGACAGAGGTGAATGGGATTTGGACAACTCCGGAGGTGGAAAGCTATACATCAGCAAGTTTGATGGCAGGTTACATCTCTACGGAGCAGAATGGGGTTGTTGGCGGATTGACCAACAGGCCAAATACTACCAAGGCTATAACCGGACATGGAAACCCGGAGAACCGAAAATCTTTGCAACAGTTAAGTATTCCGACACAGACAATAACGGGTTTATAGACCTGATTGAATACGATATGGATGGCGATCATCAGTTCGAGGAGTCCATCAGCTTGATAGAACTGGGCATAGACGATCGTTGCCAATTATACGATCCGGCCGATTTTGAGTATAAGGATTATTTAAAACTTAAAGAGGATATGTCTCAAGGTCTATGGAACCAGGCCCATCATGCAGTGGCTGTCGCCGAAAAAAATGGAGTCAATACAAGCTGGTACGCCAAGTTGAAACAAGGAACATCCGTAAGAGATAAATACCACAACGGTTACTGGTTGCAATACTATATTTTTAAGGATTTACAAGACCACTGCCTCAGAGATAACAATACAGAATTACTGAAAAAGGTTACGATAGCCTATCTGACTTCCAACTGGGAGTCCCTATTGTAAAAATAAAAATCAATTGACAAAATGAAATTAGAAAGACATCTCTTATTGATTGCACTGATTTTTACAGTCAGTACAACTACAGCACAGACTGAAATTTACGGTAAAGCAAAATTAATCAACCAGCCAACAGACGGATACCGGGGTATCTGGTATCACATTGCAGGTGCGGGACAATCCGGGCCGGTGAAGAATGAATATCGCTACAAATACAGTGGCGGTTTGGGCACATACCCGACCAATCATTATCCATTCTCCGTGTATGTGAAAGCGGTCGATAAAACATTTTTCTGCTACGGAGGAACCGATGAAACCGGAGAAACCTTATTGCATATGGTATCCTATTTCGACCACAAGACGGGAATGGTGCCACGTCCGACAGTTGTATTGGATAAAGCGACCAACGATGCACACGATAATCCGGTGATGCAGGTGGATAAAGAGGGTTATATATGGATCTTCTCCACCTCGCATGGAACCGGCCGACCCTCATTTATCCATAAGAGTAAGGCACCTTATGACATTACAGAATTTGTACGCATACCAGCTACGAAAATCGTGAATGGGAAAAAGGTGCCGATGGATAATTTTTCTTATCTGCAAATATATTATTCGCCCGAAGAAGGTTTCACCGGGCTGTTCACTCATTACGAAAAAGTAGGGGGACGAGTAATCGGGTGGATGACAAGTAAAGATGGAATGGAATGGTCGGAATGGAAAGATTTGTCCTTACTGCATCAGGGACAATACCAGACCAGTGGCAATCAGGGAAAACGAATCGGAACTGCCTTTAATTACCATCCCAACCGGCCTGTCAGAGGAGGATTGGACTTCCGTACTAACCTGTACTACCTCCAGTCAAATGATTTTGGTAAAACCTGGACAACCGTAGATGGGTCTCCAATAGAATTACCTCTCAAAGAAGTTACCAATACGGCGTTGGTACATGACTACGACACGGAAGAGCGCAATGTGTATGTAGCCGACCTGCATTTCGACGGTAAAGGACGACCTATTATCCTTTATATTACCAGTAAGGGGCCGATGCCTGGTCCCGAAGACGGACCCAGGATGTGGAATACCGCCTGGTGGTCCGGGAAAAAATGGGTCATCAATCCCTTCACTCCCGCTGGTAATAACTATGACGCAGGATCGATTTATGCAGATAAAAAAGGACGATGGAGAGTGGTCGCTCCCACCAATATGGGGCCCCAGCCTTATAATACCGGTGGGGAAATGGAAATGTGGGAAAGCAGGAATCAGGGAAAAACATGGAAAAAGTTGAAAGTATTGACAAAAGAGAGTGAATATAATCACACCTACGCCCGACGTCCGATTCCAGTCCATCCCGACTTTTACGCTTTTTGGGCGGATGGACACGGACGCCAACCATCCGAGTCCAGATTATATTTCTGTGACCGGAAAGGAAATGTTTACCAACTTCCTCAAAAAATGGACAGCGATTTTAGCCGGCCGATATTATTCAAGACGGAAATTGTAAAAACAAATTATTAACAAGAAATCCGCATATATGCTAAATAACTATAGCTTTTACGCCGGTGCGGAAATCAGTACAACAAAGATATGAAGACAAATTATCAATTACGTTGGGCAGCACATCCCGAAGATGTGAAATCTTATGACACGCAACGTTTGCGAAAGGATTTTCTCATAGAGAAGTTATTTGCTCCTGACGAAGTGAATATGGTCTACTCAATGTACGACCGTATGGTTGTGGGCGGAGCGATGCCTGTAAATGAACCGCTGCACCTGGAAGCGATAGACCCGCTGAAGCAGCCCTCCTTTTTATGCCGCCGCGAGCTGGGTATCTTTAACGTAGGAGGCAAAGGAAAAGTAAAGGTGGGAGAGACGGTATTTGAGCTTGACTACAAAGAAGCACTCTACCTCGGTTCGGGAGAGCGTGAAGTTTATTTTGAAAGCGATGATGCAGCCAAGCCTGCG
>Ga0172382_10006146_pt1 | contig 17575 bp, 18 predicted proteins | sample Leawel138RmetaG_FD_122245 | JGI IMG/M metagenome (GOLD analysis project Ga0172382, IMG submission 122245) | Leachate microbial communities from a municipal landfill in Southern Ontario, Canada - Leachate well 138R metaG | ecosystem: Engineered > Solid waste > Landfill > Unclassified | place...
GATTTCGTCGTCGGCTTTGCCTTCAGTCGGTGCCCAGCACCTGTCCAAGCGGGCTGAGGTCGTAGCCGCCCAGACGCGTGGCCAGACGCTGCATGTCGGCGTTGCCATAGCACTGCAGCAATTGCTGGAACAGTTTGCGAAACACGATTTCGCGTGGCAACGCGAGGTCGAACGCTTCCCAGCCGAGGGCGATGAAGCCCAGACCAAACTCGGCTGCGGCGGCGCGGGTGCCTGGTGCGCAGTCGGCTTCTTCGCGCGCCAGCAGGCCGGCCGCCTCACGTTCGGTGCGGGCTTCGGCGACCACGCTGCAGTCATCCGGTCGAAAGCCGCGGCCGGCCAGTGCCGACTCAAGAAAATGGCGGGAACCTGCGCCGGCCTGGCGCATGGCCCAGCGGTAGTCGAAGGCGGCAAGCATCTCAATGCCATCGATGCTGAGGTCGCGGCGCAGCATCACGCCCTGCTCGCGGTGCGCAAGACGCACGAGGGTCCATTGCGGGTGCTGGCTGAAGCGGCGCAACAGCATGTTGTGCTGGGCTGTGCTGGTGTCGACGCCGCCCCAGTGCAGCGCGCAGATATTGGCGCGGCGGCGGGCCAGGAGCTCGAGGCCCGGCAGGGTGCCGGTGGGGCTGTACGCCACATAGGCATCGCCGCCGAGTTGCGGGACCAGCGAGGTGACGACGGCCGCGAGCAGCGGGTCGTCGCTGCCGGTGATCAGCAGGCGGTCGGTGAGCACACCGCCGTGCGCCTGTTCGCGCAGCCACTCTTCGAGCAGCGGGCGCGGAAACAGCCACTTGCCGCCGACCCGCACCGCGGGGATCTCGCGCGCATTGGCAAGCTCGTAGAGCTTCTTCTCGTTCAGGTGCAGGTAGGCCGCGGCCTGACGCGCGGTCAGGTTGGGGCTGTCTGCTGCAGCATCGCCGGCCGGGCGGGGCAGGTCGCGATCAGTCACGGCCACCGGGCAGGGTGCCGCTTGCGGCCGCGCTGAGTTCATCGCGGGTATTGATGTTGCGAAACGCTGCTTCCTCGTCGTCGAAGGGGACTTCCACGATGTTGAGACTGCCATACCAGCGGTCGATCTTGCGTCCGCCTTCGGCAAGGAAGGCGTAGAGGTGATCGGCCAGTGTGCGCCGGCACAGGCAGAACACCGGATGGGCCTGGTCGAAGGTCTTGGCCACTGCGAGGTCTGCTGCATTTGCGTGCAGTGCGGTGGCGAGTCGGGCGACGAGGTCTGCGGGCAGGAAGGGCGAGTCGCAGGGCGCGGTGACCACCAGCGGGTGGCTGGCGCGCGCGAGAGCAGCATGCAGGCCGGCGAGCGGGCCGGCGAAGTCGGGGATGTCGTCGCCGAAAACCGGGTGACCGAAGGCCGCGTAAGCCTCGGTGTTCTGGTTGGCGTTGATCATCAGTTCGTCGACCTGGGGGGCGAGCCGCGCCAGCACATGTGCGGCCATCGGTTTGCCGTCGAGTTCGACCAGGCCCTTGTCCACGCCGCCCATGCGACGGCCCATGCCGCCGGCAAGGACGACGCCGGTGATTTTCTCGGCGCTCATCGCTTGAAATACTCCTCGCCGCTGAACAGCAGATAGTGTTTGCCCTGGGCGCGACCGATCATGGTCAGGCCGAGTTTCTGCGCGATGTCCCAGCCCATCTTGGTCAGGCCGGAGCGCGAGACGAGGAAGGGGATGCCCATCTGCGCGGTCTTGATCACCATCTCCGAGGTGAGGCGGCCGGTGGTGTAGAAAATCTTGTCGCTGCCGTCGAGCCCGTCCAGCCACATGTGGCCGGCGATGGCGTCCACCGCGTTGTGACGGCCGACGTCCTCGACAAACATCAGCACTTCGCTGCCTTCGGGCGTGGCGTGTGCGAGTGCGCAGCCGTGTACGGCGCCGGCCTGTTTGTAGATGGACTCGTGATGCCGCACGGCGTCCATCAGGGCATAGAGCGTGGCCTGCGACAGGCTGCGCTGGGCAGGCAGGCGGATGCTGTCGATTTCGTCCATCAGCCCACCGAAGACCGTGCCCTGGCCGCAGCCGGTGGTGACCGTGCGGGTGCCGAGGCGTTCGTCGGCGTCCTGCAGGCCGTTGCGGGTGGTGATGGAGACCGCTTCGACCTCCCAGTCGACCTGTACCGAGGCGATTTCGTCCAGGCTCTTGACCAGGCGCTGGTTGCGCAGCCAGCCAATGGCCAGCGCTTCGGGGGCGGCGCCCAGGGTCATCAGGGTGACGATCTCGCGCTTGTCGACATAGAGCGTGAGCGGGTGCTCGCCGGCAATCGCGGTGGGCACTGCTTCGCCAAGTTCATTGACGGCGGGAATGGTGACCGTGAGCGGTCGGCTGGCGTTGCTCAGCACAGGGCGTCGGGAGGGCGGAAGATTCATGCGGGCCTTGCCATGGGGTGGAGCGGAGATTGTAGCCTCATCATGCGGGGCGTCGATGGTCGCGAGATTTCAAAGGGGTCAGAGTCGTTTGATCGGTGGATCAAACGACTCTGACCCCTTTGAAATCAGCTTGCCGAGATGTCGTCGCGGGTGAGGCCGTTTTCCGGTGGGGCGAGACCGAGCGCCACCAGCGACAGCACGCGGTAGGCTTCGCCAAGTTCGGGGGCGAGGCTTCTGGTGGCGTCGATCTCGTCGCGGATGGTCTGTTTGTCGCCACGCGCCACGGGGCCGGTCAGTGCGGCGCGCGTGCCGTTGCGGTCGATGTTGCTCAGGGTGCCGGCGACCAGCGGTTGCAGTGCGGACCATGCGGTGTCGCGATCCACGCCGGCGCCTTCCATGCAGCGCAGGGCGGCCTCCATCAGTGCGACGAGGTGGTTGCACGCCAGCACTGCTGCGGCGTGGTAGCGCAGCTTGTGTTCGGCGTCGATGCTGAAGCGGCGCGCGCCGATCGCATCGAACAGGGGCGCGATGCACTGCAAGGCGTCGGGCGCACCTTCACAGGCACAGAAGGTGCCGTCGAAGCTTGTGATTGCGGTGTCGGGCGCGGCGAAGGATTTGAGCGGATGAACACTGGCGGTGTGGGCGCCGATCGCCTGCAGCGGTGCGAGCACGTCCGAAGCGAGCGCGCCGCTGCAGTGAAATGCGATGTCTCCGGTGCGCAGCGCAGTGTCTGCCGCGAGGCCGGTGGCAACGCCGGCGATGGCGTCGTCCGGGGTGGCGATCAGCCACAGGTCGGCAGGTGGCAGTGGGCCATCGACCATTGGCGTGCCCGCTCCGATGAAATCCCGCGCAGCGACGCAGCGTTTGGCATGGCGACCGGCGACGGCGCCAATCTGTACGAGGCCGGTGTCGTGCCACAGGCGGGCGAGGCTGCGGCCGAGGCGACCGGGGCCGATCAGGTTGAGGGTTGGAATTGTTGGAATAGGCATGGATCGATTGTAAGTGAGGGCGGTCCACGCTGCAGGGCAGGAGCGACGGTGCTGCGGGGGCGCTGCGATGCGCCCGCCCGCTGGCTGACGTATTCTGTAAACGAGATTCGTACCTTTCCAAGGAATGCCCGCATGCACTACTTTCCTGTAGCCGTGATCATGGAGCGTCGACGCTTGCAGAATCGCTGGGTCGATGAGGCTTGGGAGGCAGTGGGCGTGGTGCCGGCTTTCGACGCCGAGGTGCAGACCGAACCGGGCGCCCCGCGGCCGGCGCCGCGCCAGATCCTGAACGAGGACGATCGCGATCAGTGGCTGTTCGATGGCTTCCGGCTGGAGCTTTTTCGCGACGAGGTCGACAACTACTTTCTCAACATGAGTTCGCCTGTTCCCAAGGTTTTCGTGATGTGGCGCAGGGAAGGTGAGATTGCGACGCCGGAGGTGACGTCGGTGAGTTACGGCGAGGCGGCGCGCTGGCTGGATTCCGGCGAGCAGGTGGACGGTATTCCGATGTCGCGTGAAATGGCCGACTGGGTGGGCGACTTCGTCAATACGCACTACAAGCCGGCGCCGCGCAAGAAGGTGAGGCGCAACGATCCGCTGGCGCAGGACAGGGGGCGGTCGTGAGCACACCGGGACGGTTCCTGTCGCGCTGGTCGCGCCTGAAGCTGGCGCCGGCCGCGAGCGAGCCTGAAGAGCCGGCAGTGCCAACGCCCGTCGGGGATGTTCCGCCAACGGCGGCCACGACGGTCGAGGGCGGGGCGTGCGAGGAGATTGATCAGACAGCGGCCCCGGCTGCGTTACCCGATGTCGCATCGCTTGCGCTCGACTCCGACTTCACCGCCTTCCTGAAGGATGAGGTGGGGGAGGGGCTGCGCCGGCAGGCACTTAAAAAGCTGTTCAACGATCCGCACTTCAATGTGATGGACGGGCTGGACATCTACATCGACGACTATTCCGTGTCGACGCCGATTCCGCCCGAACTGCTGGCCAAGCTGCGCTCGGCGGCCGAATGGCTGGCCGATGGCGATACGAAGGATGATGTGGAAGCCCGGGGCGGGCCGGCGTCGCGAGATGCCACGCCACCATCGGGCGAGCCGTCGGTGTCAGATGACGAGGCTTTGCTGCCTGCAGCGGGTGCTGCCGGGCCTGGGGTGTGCGAGCCATGCGAGCCCGACCCTGTGGCAGATGGAGGCGATGTGCCTGCTGCCGGCAGTCCCGAAGCCGACGCGCACACGGTGCCTGTCATTCGCTGAGGCATCCATCTCGGGTTTCGTGGTTCCGTTCTGCCTTTACTACCGATGGCGTCAGAAAAGTGGCGGAATCATCGGGCGTGAACGGCATCCCCATGCTGCGTCGCAGTAAGTCGGGTTGGTGCGACATATTGGCCGGATTGGGACAATTTGTCTGTATTTTGCTTTGATTCTCGTCCTGTCTGGGTGTTCTGGTTTTCTTTTGCGCTTATGAGGTGAGTTTCATAGGCCTGAACACTGCTTTGTGTCTACACCTTCAAGGATGTGGGCCAATGCGCAACAGCAGCAAACAGATCCGTCTTTGCGATTGCAATCGCAGCTTCGACCTCGACGCCGAACGGCTGAGCGGACTTGTGTCCGGTGCCCGTGTGTCGGTCCATCACGAACTCTGTCGTCGCGAACTGCCGGTGCTGGAGGCTGACCTCGCCGGCGGGTGCGACGTGGCGGTTTCCTGTACGCAGGAGTCGGCGCTGTTCGCTGAACTCGCCGACTCCGTCGATGCCGCGCGCCCGATCCGCTTCTTCAATGTGCGCGAGACGGCTGGCTGGTCGGAAGAGCGCGCTGCGGTGACGCCGAAGATGGCAGCTCTGATCGCCGCCGCCACCACCCTGCCCGAAGTCGAGCCGGTGACCGGCGTGCAGATGACGGCCGGCCGCGCGCTGCTGATCGTCGGGGAGGCTGGTGCCGCGCTGGGCTGGGCTGAACGCCTGGCCAGCAGTTTCGAGGTCGCGGTGCTGATGACCGAGCGTGCTGGCGAAGTCGAATTGCCGGCCGAGAATGCCTATCCGGTGTGGTCCGGTGGCCCGCTGGCGCTCAAGGGGCATCTCGGGGCCTTTGAAGTGAGCTGGGCACAGCAGAACCCCATCGATCTCGATCTGTGCGTGCGCTGCAACGCCTGTATCAAGGCCTGTCCGGAAGGGGCGATCGGTTTCGATTTTCAGGTCGATGCGAACAAGTGCAAGAGCCATCGTGCCTGTGTCACCGCCTGTGGCGAGATTGGTGCGATTGATTTTTCCCGCAAGGGTGTTGCACGCAGTGAGCAGTTCGATCTGGTGCTCGATCTGCAGGCCGAGCCCTTGCTCAAGCGTGTCGAATTGCCCGACGGCTACGCCGCGCCCGGTCGCGATCCGTTCGATCAGGCGCTGGCGGTTCAGGCGCTGGGCGAGTTCATCGGCGCGTTCGAGAAGCCACGCTACGTCGCCTTCGAGTCCGGGCTGTGCGCGCACAGCCGCTCGCGCAAGTCGGGCTGCAACAACTGCATCGAGGTCTGCTCCACCGAGGCGATCCGCAGCAACGGCGACGTGATCGCGGTCGATCCCTATCTGTGCAAGGGCTGCGGCACCTGCAGCACGGTGTGTCCGTCGGGTGCGCTGTCCTTCCAGTATCCCCGTGTGCCCGATGTCGGCCTGCAGGTGAAAACCGTGCTCACCGAATACGCGCGCGCCGGTGGCACCGATGCCTGTGTGCTGTTCCATGCGGCCGATGCCGGCGGCAAGCTCATCGAGCGTCTGGCGCGCCGCGGCCGCGGCCTGCCGGCGCGGGTGATCCCGGTTGAAATCTGGAGCGCGGATGCGATCGGCCTCGACCTGATGCTCGGCACCCTGGCGCTGGGTGCCTGTCAGGTGGCGGTGCTGACGGCCGGCAGCCACGATCCCGCGCCGCTGCAGGCTCAGGCCGGACATGCTGCGGCGATCCTCGGTGCGCTGGGCTATGCCGGCGAGCCGGTGCGCGTCGTCAATGCAGCCGATGCCGACGACTGGCGGCAGCTTGAGCGTGCGCTGTGGGACTGGACCCCGGCAACTGCGGTGAGCCGGCCCGCGAGTTTCCGCCTGCTGCCGAAGAAGCGCGAGACCCTCGACCTTGCCCTGCGACATCTGGTCGCCGAAGCCCCCGCGGCGCGTACCGAAGCCGGAGTGCCGGCGATGGTTGCGCTCAAGACCGGGGCGCCTTTCGGCCAGGTCATGGCGAGCGACGCGTGCACCTTGTGCATGGCCTGTACCGGCGCCTGTCCGGCCGGGGCCCTGCGTGCGTCCAACGATTCCTACCGGCTCGATTTCATCGAACGTAACTGCCTGCAGTGCGGACTGTGCGTGAACGCCTGTCCGGAGTCGGCGCTCAGCCTCGAACCGCGGCTGCTGTTCGGTGACGAAGCGCGCCGTGCGCGCAAGCTGCGTGAGGCCGACACCTTCCACTGCGTGAGTTGCGGCAAGGCGATGGGGGCCTCACCGATGATCGAGGCAATGATTTCCCGCCTCACCGGTCACTCCATGTTTGCCTCGGCCACCGAACTGGGGCGCCTGCGCATGTGCGGTGACTGCCGGGTGATCGACCTGATGAAGAGCGAACAAAGCACCAAAGCCTGGGACATGACCGAATGAATGCACCGATGAGCTCTGATCCCCACAGTCTGCAGCCTGCGCCGGCGTGGTCGGATGAGGATCGCGCCCGTGCCGAACACTATGCCTTGCTTGCCCGCCTGTACTTTGCGGCGCCGGATGCGGCCCTGCTCGACGGGCTGAGCCGGACCGCACAGGTGCTGGGCGCCGGCAAGGGCGCATTCCCCGAGGCATGGGCGGCCCTCGGAGAGGCCGCTGCGGCAACCACGGCGGAGGCCGTGAGCGCCGAGTATTCAGCCCTGTTTCAGGGCGTGGGTCGTGCCGAAGTCATGCTCAACGGCTCCTGGTATCTGACCGGTTTCCTGCAGGAAGAACCGCTGGCCGAGTTGCGCGAGGATCTGATCGAGCTCGGGCTCGGCCGCCGCGAAGGTGTGGCCGAAACCGAGGACCACATCGCCGCGCTGGCCGAAGTGATGCGGCATCTGGTGGTGACCGGTCCGGACGATGAGGGGCTGGTGCGCCAGCAGGCATTTTTCAGCCGTCACCTGGCGCCGTGGTACGGCGCTTTCGTGGCTGAGGTCGCGGCAGCGCCGTCGGCCGGTTTCTATGTACGGGTCGGCAGCCTGCTGCAGGCCTTTTTCGATATCGAGCGCCAGGCGTTCGACATGGTGTGATCGGGCCGGCGATGGCCTGCAGTCCGTCAAATTGATGGGGAGAACGAGGATGAGCGAAAACAAGACCAAGCTGTCGCGGCGGAATTTCCTGCTGTCGCTCGGGGCTGGCGGTGCCGCGGGTGCGGCCGCGGTGGCCACGGTGGCGAGCGGGCCGGCGGCGCCGGCTGTGGAGCAGGCGGTGAAGAGCGCCGCGTCCAGTGAGCGCGTCGGCACCAGCGAGCACATGCGCAACTACTACCGCACCGCGCGCATCTGAAGGAGAGCAAACGATGTTGACCAGGAAAAGTGCCGTCGCGAGCGGCAGCAGCAACCGGCGTTTGCGCAGTTCGGCGGCCCGCATCATGGGCAAGACCATGGACCGTCGTGCCTTTCTCAAGCACTCCGGCCTCGGCATGGGGGCGGGTGCGATTGCCACCCAGCTGCCCTACAACCTGATCGGTAGCGCCGAAGCGGCCGAGTCGAGCGAAAACCGCATGGCCGGTGGCGAGGAAGTGAAGCGCACCGTGTGTACCCACTGTTCGGTGGGCTGTGCGGTGGATGCGGTGGTGAAGAACGGCGTATGGGTGCGCCAGGAGCCGGTGTTCGACTCGCCGATCAACCTCGGCGCGCACTGTGCCAAGGGGGCGTCGGTGCGCGAGCACGGCCACGGCGAGCATCGCCTGAAATACCCGATGAAGCTGGTCGACGGCAAGTACCAGAAGATCAGCTGGGAGCAGGCACTGAGCGAAGTGGGCGACCGGCTGCTGAAAATCCGCGAGGAAAGCGGCCCGGACGCGGTGTACTGGGTTGGCTCCTCCAAGCACAACAACGAGCAGTCCTATCTGCTGCGCAAGTTCGTGTCCTTCTGGGGCACCAACAACTGCGACCACCAGGCCCGCATCTGCCACTCCACCACAGTGGCCGGCGTTGCGAACACCTGGGGGTACGGTGCGATGACCAACTCCTACAACGACATGCAGTTCGCCAAGGCGATGTTGTTCATCGGCTCGAACGCAGCCGAGGCGCATCCGGTGTCGCTGTTGCACATCCTGCACGCCAAGGAGAATGGCGCCAAGATGATCGTGGTCGACCCGCGCTTCACCCGCACCGCCGCCAAGGCCGACTACTACGTGCGCATCCGTTCGGGCACTGACATTCCCTTCATCTGGGGCATGCTATATCACATCTTCAAGAACGGCTGGGAAGACACCCAGTACATCAATGACCGCGTCTTTGGCCTGGAAAAGGTCAAGGAAGAGATCATGACCTGGACACCGGAGAAGGTGACCGAGGTCACCGGCATTCCGGAAGAACAGGTCTTTACCGTTGCCGAGGCGATGGCAAAGAACAAGCCGTCGACCGTGGTGTGGTGCATGGGCCAGACCCAGCACACCGTTGGCAACGCCAACGTGCGCGCAATGTGCATCCTGCAACTGGTGCTGGGCAACGTCGGCAAGTCCGGCGGCGGCACCAACATCTTCCGCGGCCATGACAACGTGCAGGGCGCGACCGACGTCGGCCCCAACCCCGATTCGCTGCCCGGTTACTACGGCCTCGCCGCCGGTTCGTGGAAGCACTGGGCGACGGTGTGGGGCGTGGACTACGAGTGGATCAAGGGCCGCTACGCCTCCGAAGCGATGATGACCAAATCCGGCATCACCGTATCGCGCTGGATTGACGGTGTGCTCGAGGACAACGAGCTCATCGATCAGGATTCCAACCTGCGCGCGGTGGTGTACTGGGGCCATGCGCCCAACTCACAGACCCGTGGCGCGGAAATGATCGAGGCGATGAAGAAGCTCGACACCATGGTGGTGATCGATCCCTATCCTTCGGCCACGGCGTCGATGGCGGCGATGGTGCGCAAGGACGGGGTGTATCTGCTGCCGGCTGCAACCCAGTTCGAAACCTACGGTTCCGTGACTGCATCCAACCGTTCGATCCAGTGGCGGGAGAAGGTGATCGAGCCGCTGTTCGAGTCCAAACCCGACCACACCATCATGTATGCCTTCGCCAGGAAGTTCGGCTTTGGCGACGAGCTGGTGAAGAACGTCAAGCTCAACAAGGACAAGCAAGGCTGGGACGAACCGGAGATCGAGGACATCCTGCGCGAGATCAACCACGGCACCTGGACCATCGGCTACACCGGTCAATCGCCCGAACGTCTCAAGCTGCACATGAAGAACATGCATACCTTCGATGTGAAGACGCTGAAGGCTTCGGGTGGGCCGTGCGACGGCGACTACTTCGGTCTGCCGTGGCCGTGCTTCGGCACGCCGGAGATGAAACACCCCGGTACGCCCAACCTGTACGACACCTCGAAGCACGTCATGGACGGCGGCGGCAACTTCCGCGCCAACTTCGGCGTCGAGCGCGACGGTGTGTCGCTGCTCGCCGAGGACGGTTCGGCCTCCAAGGGCGCGGACCTGCAGATGGGCTATCCGGAGTTCGACCATGTGCTGCTGAAGAAGCTCGGCTGGTGGGATGAACTCACCGACGCAGAAAAGGCCCTGGCCGACGGCAAGAACTGGAAGACCGACATTTCCGGCGGCATCCAGCGCGTTGTGATGAAGAATCACGGTTGCCACCCCTTCGGCAACGCCAAGGCACGTGCGCTGGTGTGGAACTTCCCCGATCCGGTGCCGCTGCACCGTGAGCCGATCTATTCGCCGCGTCCGGACATGGTCGAGAAGTACCCGACTCACGCCGACAAGATGGCCTTCTGGCGTCTGCCCACGCTGTACAAGTCGCTGCAGGACAAGGTCAAGGACATCTCCAAGGAGTATCCGCTGATCATGACGTCGGGACGCCTGGTCGAGTACGAGGGCGGTGGCGAGGAAACCCGCTCCAACCCGTGGCTGGCCGAATTGCAGCAAGAGATGTTTGCCGAAGTGAATCCGAAGGACGCCAACGACCAGGGCATCCGTAACGGCGACTACATGTGGGTCGAGTCCCCGACCAAGGCCAGGCTCAAGGTCCGTGCCCAGGTCACCGAGCGGGTGGGGGCAGGCACGGTGTTCCTGCCCTTCCACTTCTCCGGCTGGTGGCAGGGCGAAGACATGCTCAAGTACTACCCGGAAGGCGCTGCGCCTATCGTGCGTGGCGAGTCGGTCAACACTGCGACCACCTACGGTTATGACTCGGTGACGATGATGCAGGAAACCAAGACGACCCTGTGCCGGGTCATGAAGGCCTGAGGGGGAGGAGAGAATAATGGGACGCATGAAATTTCTGTGTGACGCCGAGCGCTGCATCGAGTGCAACGGCTGTGTCACCGCCTGCAAGAACGAGAACGAGGTGCCATGGGGCGTGAACCGCCGCCGTGTGGTGACGATCAACGACGGCGTTCCGGGCGAGCGCTCGATGTCGGTGGCCTGCATGCACTGCTCGGACGCGCCGTGCATGGCGGTGTGCCCGACCAACTGCTTCTACAAGGCAGACGGCGGCGTGGTGTTGCACGACAAGGATATGTGCATCGGTTGTGGTTACTGTTTCTATGCCTGCCCGTTCGGCGCGCCGCAGTTTCCCAACGGCCCGAGCGCCTTTGGCGAGCGCGGCAAGATGGACAAGTGCACCTTCTGTGCCGGCGGTCCGGAAGAGACGGGCTCCAAGGAGGAGTACGCCAAGTACGGCTCCAACCGCCTGGCCGAAGGCAAGCTGCCGGCCTGTGCCGAGATGTGTTCGACCAAGGCATTGCTGGCGGGTGATTCGGCGGCCGTCTCCGACATCTTCCGTGACCGCGTGCTGCGGCGTGGCAAGGGGCTGGAAGCCTGGGGCTGGATGACAGCCTATGGCGCAGAGCAGAAGGAGGGCGCGAAATGAACGCACGATGCGTGATATCGATGCTGGCCGTGGCCGTGCTTGGTGGCGGCCTGTCCGGTTGCGGCGAGCCGTCGCAGGTCGTCACTTACGAGCAGGGCAAGTACCAGGGCAAGCCCGACAACCAGCCCTGGGACAACCCGGTGTTCAAGGGTGACAAGACGGCCTGGGAGCTGGCGATGAAGAATCGCAGCCGCGCGCAGAACGAATACAACCGTACCCAGTGAGGAGACGCACCATGAAGACACTCTTCATGCGTCGTGGCGCCGCCCTGCGACTTGTCATGCTGTGCTGGATGATGGCGCTGTTTGGCACCTGCATGTCTGCGCACGCGGCAGGCGAGGCGGCTGCCGAGCAGGTCGCGCGCGAACAGTCCCAGCCCCTGAACAACGCGCCGGTGTGGCGGGAGGTGCGTTCTGGCCAGGAACACTTCACGCTGGCAAAGGGGCCGGAAGCCGGGGTCCTGATCCAGAGCGAGGGCAACACCTGGCGGCAGTGGCGCAATGGGCCGATCACGCAGTACGGCGGCTGGCTGCTGATCCTGATGCCGTCGGCCATCGCGCTGTTCTGGCTGGTCAAGGGCACGATGAAACTGCATGACAGACCGACCGGTCGCAAGGTGAAGCGCTTTTCCGCCTTCGAGCGCTTTGCGCACTGGGGAACGGCAATTACCTTTCTGGTGCTGGCGTGCACCGGGCTCGCCATCCTGTTTGGCAAGCATGTGCTGGCGCCCATCTTCGGTCCGGAATTCTTTGCCTCCCTGCTCGTCGTCGGCAAGCTGATCCACAACTACATCGGGCCGGTATTCGGTGTGTTCGTACTGCTGATGATCCTGACCTTCCTGCGTGACAACGTATGGCAGGCCTGCGATGCAATCTGGATCAAGCGCGCAGGCGGGCTGCTAGGTGGTGACCATGTGCCGTCGAGCCGTTTCAACTTCGGCGAGAAGACCTGGTTCTGGCTCGGCGTGACCTTTCTCGGCCTGACGGTAGTGATTTCGGGGCTGGTGATGGACTTCCCCAACTACGGCTGGACGCGGTCCGACATGCAGCTGGCCAACATGGTGCACGGCGTGGGGGCAGTGATACTGCTTGCGTTGTCCTTCGGCCATATCTACATGGGGACCATCGGTGTCGAGGGCGCATATCAGTCGATGAAGACCGGTTACGTCGATGAGACCTGGGCCAGAGAGCACCACGAGTTCTGGCACGACGATATCAAGGCCGGAAAGTCCGGTCATCCGCAGGATTCGGCTACAGGAGCACGTCCATGAAATCCATGCTTAGAGTAGCGATGCTCGTCGCCGGCCTCGGCATTGCGACCGGCTCGGTGTGGGCCAAACTGCCCGCGCCTTCGGAAGAGGCGCAGGCCAAGGCGGCGGAAGCCAAGGAAAAGGCTGCAGAGGCGTCCAAGGTCGCGGCTGAGAAGCTCGCTGCGGTGCAGGATCGTGTTGCCGCCGCATGGAAGGTCAAGGCGGGCAAGTAAGCCTGGTGGTGTAATTCGCTGTAACAGGGCCCGGACACCGTTTTCCCTCCAGTATGGGTGTCCGGGCCTTCTTCAGGCCCCGTCTGGCGCGAGTCGGACGGGGTTTTCTTTTCCTGCGGGCGGCACCCGATGCAGCTGAGTCGGGACAAGCGTGTGCCACACGTTACAATGCGCGCATTCCGCCCCGCCCGAGCGTGAGCCCTGTGATCCGCTGCGGCCGCTTGTGGCATTTCCATTCATTCCGGAGCGCTTCATGGCCGAAACATTTTTTTCTCCCTGCCCACGCGGCCTTGAAAACCTGCTGGCTGACGAACTGCGCGAGTTCGGCGCCGCAAGTGTGGAGGTGCTGCATGGCGGGGTGATGTGGAGCGGCGACTGGGCGAGCTGCTATCGCGCCAATCTGGAGAGCCGCCTGGCGACGCGCGTACTCTGGCGTGTGGGGCGCAGCCGCTATCATGGCGAGGTCGACATCTACAAGCTCGCCTACAGCGTGACCTGGGCCAAGTGGTTCACGCCGGACGACAGCATCCGCGTATCGGTGACGGCGCAGCAGTCGCCCCTGAAGAGTCTCGAATTCATCACCCTGCGAATCAAGGATGCGGTGTGTGATCACTTTCGCACCGTGGTGGGGCGCCGTCCGGACGTCGATACGGCTAACCCGGCGGTGCGGATCCATGCCTTTCTCACCAAGGACATGGTCACGCTGTACATGGATACCTCGGGCGAGCCGCTGTACAAGCGGGGGTTCAAGACGGCCGCCGTCGAGGCGCCGCTCAAGGAGAACATCGCCGCCGGCATCCTCAAGCTCAGTGGCTGGCAACCCGGTGAGCCGCTGATCGACCCGATGTGCGGCAGCGGGACCTTCCTGCTTGAGGCCGCACAGATGGCGCTCGGGATTGCGCCGGGACTTGGCCGGAAGTTCGGCTTCGAACGCTTCAAGAATCTGGACGAGGCCACCTGGTCGGCCGTGCGCAGTGCGGCAGAGGCACGGCGCAAGCCGCTCGCACCGCTGCCGATCTTCGGCTCGGACATCGTTGGGGATCAGGTGCGTCGAAGCCGCGAGAACCTTGCAGCTGCCGGACTCGACAAGTGTGTGACGCTGGATCGGGCCGATATCCTCGACCGGGTGGCGCCATTCGCCGCCGGCGTGATGGTGACCAATCCGCCGTATGGCGTTCGTATCGGTGAGGCTGAAGAGCTGGCCGCCTTCTACCCGCAACTGGGCGATGCGTTGAAAAAGCACTGGGCCGGCTGGCGTTGCTACTTCTTCAGCGGCGACATGATGCTGGCCAAGCTGATCGGCCTGAAAGCGAGCAAGCGCACCCCGCTGTTCAACGGGGCGCTGGAATGCCGCCTGTTCGAGTACAAGGTGATTTCCGGCAGCATGCGCGACAAGCCGCGAGCTGCGGATGGCGCGCAAGGTGCCCCTTCCTGATGCCCGCCTGAACCAGGGTTTCGGTGGAGCGCTCTTCCGCCACCGAAACCGCTTTCCTGTTCGTCAGACGATGTTGAGGTCCCGAATTGCCGCGCTCATGTCCTTGTCGCCCAGCTTGCTGTTGAGCTTGATCTGCAGACGCAGGTCGTTGACTGAGTCGGCGTTGCGCAACGCATCCTCGTAAGTGATCATGCCTTCCTCGTAGAGGTCGAACAGCGACTGGTCGAAGGTCTGCATGCCGAGTTCGCGCGACCGCTTCATGATGTCCTTGATGCCCGGTACCTCACCCTTGAAGATCAGGTCGGAGATCAGCGGCGAGTTGAGCAGGACCTCAACAGCGGGGATGCGGCCCTTGCGGTCTTTCATCGGCAGCAGGCGCTGCGAGATCATCGATCGCAGGTTCAGCGACAGGTCCATCAGCAACTGCGACCGGCGCTCTTCCGGGAAGAAGTTGATGATGCGGTCGATAGCCTGGTTGGCGCTGTTGGCGTGCAGCGTGGCGAGGCACAGGTGACCGGTTTCGGCGAAGGCGATTGCGTAGTCCATGGTTTCGCGGTCACGGATCTCACCCATCAGGATCACGTCCGGCGCCTGGCGCAGAGTGTTCTTCAGTGCGGACTCCCAGTTTTCGGTGTCGATGCCCACCTCGCGCTGAGAAATGATGCAGTTCTTGTGCTGGTGCACGTACTCGATCGGGTCTTCTACGGTGATGATGTGTCCGTAGCTGTTCTCGTTGCGGTAATCGACCATCGCCGCCAGCGAGGTCGTCTTGCCGGTGCCGGTGCCGCCAACGAAAATCACCAGACCACGCTTGGCCATTGCGATGTCGCGCAGTACGGCCGGCAGGCCGAGTTCGTCGAAAGTGGGGATTGTCAGCGCGATGGTTCGCAGGACCAGCCCCACCCGGCCCTGCTGGATATAGGCATTGGCGCGGAAGCGGCCGATTCCGGCCGGCGAGATGGCGAAGTTGCACTCCTTGGTGGCCTCGAATTCCGCGGCCTGGCGGTCGTTCATGATCGCGCGGGCGAGTTCGGCCGTGTGTGCGGGGCTCAGCGCCTGATTCGATTGCGGCACGATGCGGCCGTCGATCTTGATTGCCGGCGGAAAGCCGGCATTGATAAAGAGGTCAGAGCCGTTTTTCTGCAGCATCAGCCGCAGCAGGTCGTGCATGAACTTGAGTGCCTGATCGCGTTCCATTTCCCGCTCCCTTTGGTCGCATGGCAGCGCATGCGGTACAGAATGAATGTGTCGTCTGACTGCTGCCCGCGGCCGTTGGGCGGCAGCTCATCAGCCGGCGAAGCTTTCCTTGTTCTGTGCCTTCAGCCGGGCTTCGGCGTTGGACACGATGTTACGCCGCACCAGATCGGACAGACACTGGTCGAGCGTCTGCATGCCCATGTTCTGCCCGGTCTGAATCGCGGAGTACATCTGTGCGATCTTGTTCTCGCGGATCAGGTTGCGGATCGCCGGGGTGCCGATCATGATCTCGTGTGCCGCCACGCGGCCGGCGCCATCCTTGGTCTTGAGCAAGGTCTGCGAGATGACCGCACGCAGCGATTCGGAGAGCATCGAACGCACCATGTCCTTCTCGGCTGCCGGAAAGACGTCGACGATACGGTCGATGGTCTTGGCCGCGGACGAGGTGTGCAGCGTGCCGAACACCAGGTGACCGGTCTCGGCAGCGGTGAGCGCCAGGCGGATGGTTTCGAGGTCGCGCATTTCGCCCACCAGGATCACGTCCGGATCCTCGCGCAGAGACGCACGCAGGGCGTTGGTAAAGGACATCGTGTCGCGGTGCACTTCGCGCTGGTTGATCAGGCAGCGCTTGGATTCGTGTACGAATTCGATAGGGTCCTCGACGGTGAGGATGTGGCCGTATTCGTTTTCGTTGACGTAGTCCACCATAGCCGCCAGCGTGGTCGATTTGCCCGAGCCGGTAGGTCCGGTGACGAGCACGATGCCGCGCGGCTGGTTGGCAATTTCCTTGAATATCTTCGGGCAGTTCAGCTCTTCGAGCGAGAGCACCTTGGAGGGAATGGTCCGGAACACGGCGCCCGCGCCGCGGTTCTGGTTGAAGGCATTGACCCGAAAGCGGGCGAGGTTGGGAATGGCAAAGGAGAAGTCGCACTCCCAGGTCTCCTCGTACTGCTTGCGCTGGCCGTCGTTCATGATGTCGTACACCATGGCATGGACGTCCTTGTGTTCCATCGGCGGCAGGTTGATGCGCCGGACGTCTCCGTGTACCCGGATCATCGGCGCCAGGCCTGACGAGAGGTGAAGGTCGGAGGCCTTGTTCTTGACCGCGAAGGCGAGGAGTTCTGTGATATCCATGATGTCGGTTCTGACGAGCTTAAGGAAGGGGCGTCCGGAGCCGCCGGCGGGGCCGGTGCTATACTTTCGGCGCAATGCTCCGAGAGAAAAGGCTTTGGCAATATGACATCAATCTCAGCCAACTTGCAAGCCGTTAGCGCACGGATTGTAGCGGCTGCACGTGCGGCAGGACGGGATCCTGGGTCGGTGCGGCTGCTGGCCGTGAGCAAGACAAAGCCTGCTGCGGATGTTCGCGCTGCCGTGGCAGCCGGCCAGCGTGCCTTTGGCGAGAATTACGTCCAGGAAGGCGTGGACAAGATCGCGGCGCTGGGCAGTGCCGGGCTCGAGTGGCATTTCATCGGGCCGCTGCAGAGCAACAAGACGCGCCCGGTGGCCGAAACGTTCGACTGGGTGCATGGTATCGAGCGGCTGAAGATCGCAGAACGACTGTCCGCCCAGCGTAAGCCTGATCTGCCGCCACTCAACGTGTGCATCCAGGTCAATGTCAGCGGCGAGGCCAGCAAGAGCGGCGTGGCCCCTGGCGAGCTCCCGGCCTTGGCGCAGGCGGTTGCTGCCCTGCCGCAGTTGCGGCTGCGCGGGCTGATGTGCATTCCGGAGCCGAGCGACGACGAAAACCTGGTGCGCAGCCGCTTTGCCACCCTGCGCAGACTCAGGGACGCACTGGTGACAGACGGGATGACCCTCGACACCCTGTCGATGGGCATGTCGCACGACCTTGAGGCGGCGATTGCTGAAGGGGCGACGATCGTTCGCGTTGGCACCGCAATATTCGGCGAGCGGCAACTGCCGCCGCATCAGGACGGGACGGCTCAACATTGAAGCCGGCTCCTCAACACTTATCCCTCGATTCGGATTCGGAAAAAAACATGAAAATCACCTTCCTCGGTGGCGGCAACATGGCCA
>Ga0172382_10006147_pt1 | contig 17574 bp, 13 predicted proteins | sample Leawel138RmetaG_FD_122245 | JGI IMG/M metagenome (GOLD analysis project Ga0172382, IMG submission 122245) | Leachate microbial communities from a municipal landfill in Southern Ontario, Canada - Leachate well 138R metaG | ecosystem: Engineered > Solid waste > Landfill > Unclassified | place...
CACGTCGGGGTGGGCTTCGGTGAAACGCAGCAGCAACTCGTCGAGCCGTTCCCGGTTGGCCTCGATGCGGGCATCGAACTCGGTCGGCAGCGTGGCGCCGCCTGCACTGACTGGAATTTCGGGCGGGCCGGCGACCAGCGGGGCTTCGCCGGTCACCTGGCGGCGCATCTCGTCGCGGGCATTTTCGAGCTGGCGCAGTTCGAGCCGGGTGTCGCGTAACTGGCTCTCGATCGTCAGCACCTGTGACAGGTAGTTCTGCTCCAGGCCGGGCATCAGCCGCATGTTGCGGATCTTGAATTCCTTGAGGCGCTGCTCGGCATCGACCAGGCGCTGCTCGTAGACCTTGATCTGCTCGTCGATGAAGCGCTGCGCCTGCGCGGTATCGCGCCGCTTGGAGCCCAGGCTGGATTCGACGAAGATGTTCAGCAGGGCCTGGACGACCTGCTCGGCCTTGCGCGGGTCGGTGCTGCGCATGCTGATCGAGTACAGGTTGTCGCCGCCGCGTGCCTGGCTGAAGCCGATGTCGCGCATCAGGCCGTCGACGATGGCGTCGCGCTCCTGCTGGGTGCTGGCGCGCAGGTCGAGGTCGGTCTGCCGCATCACCTTCTCGAGATTGGGCCGGCTGACCACGGTGCGCGCCATCATGTCGACCATCTGGTTGACGTTGGGCTGCACGGCCAGCCCCGACAGCAGCGGCTTCAGGATGGTCTGGGTGTCGACGTAGACACGCGCACTGGCCTGGTACTGGTCGGGCAGGCGCCAGACGTAGGCACTGCCGGCGGCGCCGACGAGGATCGTCACCAGCAGGGCGAGCCAGCGATAGGCCCAGACCCCGCGGACGATGGCCCTGACTTGTTGGAGGATTTCCTGCATCGACGGCTCAGAACCAGCTTTCGGGGATGATGATCACGTCGCCAGGCAGCATCTCGACGTTGGCCGACACGTCGCCGCCCTTGAGCAGGTCGCGCAGCCGGATCCCATATTCCTTGTTGTCTTCGGCGGCGCGCAGCAGGACGGCGCGGTTGCCGGCCGCGAACTCGGTGATCCCGCCGACGGCGATCATCACGTCGAGCAGGGTCATCTTCTGCCGGTAGGGCAGGGCCTGCGGCCGGGTCGCCTGGCCGACCACGCGGATCTGTTCACTGGTGGGGCCCATGAAGCCCTGCACGATCACCGTGACGACCGGATCCTGGATGTACTTCTTGAGCCGGGTCTCGATCTCGCGGGCCAGGTCGGTCGGGTTCTTGCCGATCGCGACCATGTCCTCGATCAGCGGCGACGTGAACTTGCCATCGGGGCGTACCGGCACCGAGGCGCTGAGCTCGGGGTTGCGCCAGACGACGATGTTCAGCGAATCGCCGGGCCCGATCACATACTGGTAGTCGGGCAGGGCTGCGGAACTCGGGGCCGGCGGCAGCGAGCCGGTGCCGGCGCAGCCGGCGAGTCCGACGGCCAGCAGCATTGCGAAGGCCATCCACAGCTTGCGGCCGGTTTCGGAGAACAGGCGGATCATCGTTCGCTCCCGGTGATTCGGATCAGGGTCGGTTTCAGCCATCAACGGTCGGACTGTGCCAGCCGGGTGTCGCTGGCCCCGAGGAATTTTCTCACTGCCGGGTCGACTCGGGGGGTTCCCGAGCCGCCCGGGCGGGAATTTGTCGCCTTGCGCGGCGTGTCTGTCCCGTTGCGCGCCTCGTGTGTCGCTTTGCGCGGGCTGTGTGCGTCGCCGACCGGCATCGTGGCCAGTGCGGGCGAGGCCTTGGCGAGGCCGGCGTCGAACGGGTGGCGCGCGTGCGGATAGCGGGCGAAGATCCGTTCGATGTAGGTGGTGGTTTCGGCGTACGGCGGGACGCCGCCGAAGCGGTCGACGGTGCCTTCACCGGAATTGTAGGCGGCCAGCGCCAGCATGACGTCGCCGCGGAAATAGGACAGCAGCCAGCGCAGGTAGCGGATACCGCCGCGGATGTTCTGTTCGGGGTCGAAGGCATCGCTGACCGCGAAGCGCTCGGCGGTTTCGGGGATCAACTGCATGAGCCCTTGGGCGTTGCGCGGCGAGCGGGCATCGGGGTCGAAGCCCGATTCGGCGCGGATCACGGCCAGCACCAGCCGGGGATCGATGCCGTGGCGGCGGGCCTGCTCGATGACGGTGCCGACGATCTGGCGGCGGGCGGCCGAGTGGCGGGCAGCCTCTCGCTCGAGCAGCGCGGTGTCGACGCGCAGCGGGTCGGCGATCGTGGCCGCCCTGGTCGGGGCAGCTCTGCGGCTGGTGGCGCGCAGGCAGTCCGGGTCGCGTGGCGACTGGCCGGGTGCCGGACGCACCATCGTGGTGAGCCGGGCGCCGACCTCGCTGCCGGCGCTCGCGGCGCGCTCGAACAAGCGGTGGGCGATCGCGTCGTCGCGGTCGACGCCGCGGCCGTTGGCGTACATCCAGCCCAGGCGCAGCAGGGCGTCGGGATCCTTCAGCCGCGCGGCCTGACAGTACAGGGCGTGGGCCTGGGCGAGATCGCGCGGTACGCCTTCGGCGTGTTCATGGCGGATCGCTTCGGCGACCAGTTCGCCTGAGCTTTGCGCGGCGCCAGCCACCTGGCCGATCAAGAGGGCTGCCAGCACCAGGCCCGCACGCGCCAGACCGGCCAGCACCAGGCTGGCCAGCGCCAGGCCCCGACGCAGCAACAGGCCCGGACGCAGCGCAGCAGCGGTGCAGTCTGGACGAGCGATGTGGCGTGGCGGGCGGTGCATGGTCAGGTTTGTGTCGTCGGTCGACCTGCGTCGTCGGCACGCTTGCCGGGCAGACGGCTTGTAGGCGGGCGTGCGTGTTTGTTCACGGAAGGCGGAGAACGGCCATTGTAAGATCGATGCGACTCGATTCATGCCAAATTTTCCCCGGATAAGCTCAATGACAAAGGTTGCAGTGATCGGCCTGGGCTATGTCGGGCTGCCCTTGGCGGTGGCCTTCGGCAAGGTCTTCGACACCATCGGTTTCGACTTGTCGAAAGCCAAGATCGACAGCTTCCGGCAACATCACGATCCGACCGGCGAGGTGTCGCGCGAGGACTTCGAAGCGGCTGACCGCCTGGAGGTGACCGACGATCCTGCCCGGCTCGGCGAGGCTGATTTCCTCGTCGTTGCCGTGCCGACGCCGGTGGGCGACGCCCACCAGCCGGACTTTTCGCCGCTGGTGGCGGCCAGCGTCACCTGCGGGCGCAACATGAAACGCGGTGCGATCGTGATCTACGAATCCACCGTGTACCCGGGGGCAACCGAGGAGGTCTGCGTGCCGGTGCTCGAACGCGAATCCGGGATGCGCTGGCGCACCGATTTCCATGTCGGCTACTCGCCGGAGCGGATCAATCCGGGCGACCGCGAGCACACGCTGGCGCGCATCATCAAGGTGGTGTCGGGCGACGATGCCGAAACCCTCGAACGGGTGGCCGGGCTCTATGAAGCGGTGGTGACTGCCGGTGTGCACCGGGCCAGCAGCATCAAGGTGGCCGAGGCCGCCAAGGTCATCGAGAACACCCAGCGCGACCTGAACATCGCGCTCGTCAACGAGCTGGCGCTGATCTTCGACCGGGTCGGCATCGACACCCTCGAGGTGCTGCAGGCGGCAGGCACCAAATGGAATTTCCTGCCTTTCCGGCCCGGCCTGGTAGGCGGGCATTGCATCGGTGTCGACCCCTACTACCTGACGCACAAGGCCGAGATGCTCGGCTATCACCCGGAGGTGATCCTGGCCGGCCGCCGGATCAACGACGGCATGGGCGCCTTCGTCGCCCAGCGCACGGTCAAGGAGATGATCTCGGCCGGTTTCCACGTCAACGGTGAACCGGTGATCGTGTTCGGCCTCACGTTCAAGGAGGATGTGCCCGATCTGCGCAACTCGAAGGTCATCGACGTCATCCGCGAGTTGCAGAGCTACGGTGCGCAGGTCTTCGTCCACGACCCGGTGGCCGATCCGGCCGAAGCCATGCATGAATACGGGCTGGAACTGACCGACTGGGACGCGCTGCCGCGTGCCGGGGCAGCGGTGGCAGCGGTCGGCCACACGCAGTTGCGGAAGCGCGGCCTGGCCGAGATCGCCAGCCGGCTGATGCCCGGTGCGGTGCTGGCCGACGTCAAATCCGTCTTCGACCCGGCGCAGGTGGCCGCCGCCGGCCTGCGGCTGTGGCGGCTCTGAGGGACCGGTGATGAACGATTCCGCGATGCGCGATCCGAACCTGACCCTGCTTGCCGGCGAGGCGCCCCGGCGCTGGCTGGTGACCGGTGCGGCCGGCTTCATCGGCTCGAATCTGGTCGAGACCCTGTTGCGCGGCGGCCAGTTCGTGACCGGCCTGGACAATTTCTCGACCGGCTACCGGCGCAATCTGGAGGAGGTCAGGCGTCTGGTCGGTGAAACGGCCTGGGCGCGTTTTCGCTTCATGGAAGGCGATGTCCGCGACCTGCAGACCTGCCGCGACGCCCTGGGCGAGCCGGCTGCGGCGTCGACTGGATCGACTGGATCGACTGGATCGACTGAGCCGGTCGACTACGTCCTGCACCAGGCTGCGCTGGGTTCGGTGCCCCGCTCGATCAGCGAGCCGATGCCCTCGTTCGCGTCCAATGTCGAAGGTTTCCTGCAACTGCTCGATGCGGCTCGCGTGGTGGGCGTCAGGCGTTTCGTCTATGCATCGTCGAGTGCCGTCTATGGCGACCATCCCGGGCTGCCCAAGATCGAGGACCAGACCGGCGGCATGCTGTCGCCGTATGCCGCCACCAAGGCTGCCGACGAGCTGTTTGCCGACACCTGGGCGCGGGTCTATGGCATCGAATGCGTGGGGCTGCGTTATTTCAACGTGTTCGGGCCGCGCCAGGATCCCGACGGCGCCTATGCCGCGGTGGTTCCCTGCTGGGTCGCTTCGCTGCTGCAGGGCGAACAGATCTGGATCAATGGCGATGGCGAAACCAGCCGGGATTTCTGCTACGTGAGCAACGCCGTGCAGGCGAACCTGCGTGCGGCGTTGACTCCCGAGCTGCCGGCTGCGCACCAGGTGTTCAATATCGCCGTCGGCGAACGCACGACGCTGAACGAGCTGTTCAAGTTGATCCGCACGCTGCTGGCCGACCGAGATCCGTCGATGGCCGACGCAGCGCCGGCCTATCGGGAATTCCGCGCCGGCGATGTCCGTCATTCACTGGCCGACATCGCGCGAGCCCGCAACCTGCTCGGCTATGCGCCGACCCACAACGTCGGCGACGGCCTGGCCGAGGCGATCGACTGGTACTCGGCCTTCGTCGAGGCCTGATCGGTTGCGGGCCGACGGGCGGGGGTCGAGTTTGGCCGGCGCACCCGACCGCTGTTGCGCTCACATCCAGCGAGCCTCACAAACCGGGAAGAACGGCGCTCCTGACGCCGAAACTGCTTGCGAAAACGGGGCCAGAATAACGCGGAAAACAACACACGCACTTCAGATTACCGCTTCCAACCCTTTACGCTCAATCAGATTCAAGAGTTTCAGAGACGGCCCGCTCGGCTTCTTGTCTCCGACCTCCCACTTTTGAACCGTCGACAGGCTGGTGTTCAGCACCGCGGCAAAAACCGCCTGGCTTACGTTCGCCTGTTCACGCAGTGCCTTGATCTGCTGTGGATGTATTTCGTGCACATCGAGATTGCACAGCGCCTCGAACTCGCCCATGCGACGCTTGCTGATCAGACCGGCGCCATGAAGCCCACGCGCTGTCTCGTGCATCTCGTCTAGAATTCGGCTGTTACGTTTTGTCGTCGCCATCACATATCTCCACAATTTCACCGGCAGCCAGTGCAATAGCCAGTTGCCGACCATCAAAATCAAGCAGCTCCTTTGCCACCTCCTGGAGTACCCTCAGCTCGTCCTTGTCGATATTGGATCGCTCGTTCTTGCTGAAGCCATAGAGGAAGAACCAGCGCCCTGCCATTTTCGTAGCGACGATGGTTCTGGCCCCGCCACGCTTGCCCTGGCCGGGCAGCGCGACGCGCTTCTTCACAACATCGCCACCCAAATCGGCATCCACGAGCCCTTGGCTCATCTCTTCGACTGCGGCACATAGGGCTGCGTCCGTTAGCCCGGCCTTTTTCATCGAGCGGGTGAAGGTGCGTGTTTTGAAGACTCGCCTCATTGATGAACTATACCACCCAGTGCAATACATTTCTAGTGGAGCCAGATTCCTGCCGACACTGAGAGCGCAGACAAGCTCGGCTCAAAGTGAACTGCTGCTGAGATCCACGTGTCCCGTCCTTAGGATATTGATCGCGCCGACCACATCGGCGTTTTCCTCGAGACCGCATGCCACCACGCACGCAAACCTTGCCTGCGTCTTGCGGTTGTCCGCCGACACATGGCCGCAGCCAGGGCAGGTGCGGCTGGTGCCCTGATCGAGCTTGATCTGTTTCGGGTCGGGGTAGCGAAAGCTCTCGTGGCGCCTCTTCTTCTTGAAGCGGGGGAAATCGGCACGTCTGGCAAAGAAATTCGCGTAGGCCCGCTCCAGGTCTTTGAACCACACTGACCCTTGACAGGACGCCTATGGCGTCCGCGATCTCCGCTCGCAAGGTTCGCTGGCAGCGTGCCGGTTCTGGCAAGCGCAGTGGCGTGCGGGTGATCTACTTCAACCTGACGCGATCGAGGCCGACGCTGGCGAAGCGCTGCCCGACCGACCTGCGCCGCCCCGATCTGGTGGATGAACTGGAGACTGCGTGAGGCCGTGAGCCGGCATCAGAGCCGGCCCGACAGCGCCCGGGCTCGCTCGGCGATCGGCCCTTCCGTTACGGCCTTCATCACCGTCTCGACTTCGACCCTGGCTGCCGCCCTGTCGCCGCTGCGGGCCAGCGCCTCGGCGTAGTGCAGGCGGATCTGCGCCGCAGTGGGGGCGGCCGTGACTGCGGCACGCAGCAGTTCGACGCCTTTCTTGGGGTCGCTGCCTTCGGAGAGGATGACGCCGTAGGTGTCGAGGATGGCGGGGTTGTTCGGGGCCCCTTCCCAGGCGCGCCGGGCGAGGTCGGCGGCCCGCTCGTCCTTCAGCTGGTACAGCGCCCAGGCGGCGTTGTTCAGCGCGATCGGATTGTCGGGTTGCCGATCGAGGGCCACCGAGTAGTGATCCCAGGCCTTGCGCCATTGCTCGCGGCTGACCTCGTACTCACCGGCGAACATCCGCAGTGCGGTGTTGTCCGGTTCGGCTGCCAGCCAGTCGCCCAGCACCTTGTCGGCGGCCGCGTTCTGGCCGTCGGCGCGCAGGGTGCGCACCAGTTTGGTACCGATCGGAATGGTGCGCGCCGTGCCGAAGGCCCCGCGGTAGGCGGTGATGGCGGCTTTCCAGTTGCGTTCGGCCGCGGCGATGTCGCCCTCGAGCACCTGGCCGACCAGCGCGTGGCGCTCGCTGGCGCGCAACTGGGCGGCGATCTTGCGGGCTTCATCGGCCCGCTTGTCCTCGACCAGCCTGGCGGCCAGCGCCAGCTTCGGTTCGGCGGCTTCGGGCGCCATCCGTTCAGCCTTGCGCAGACTGGCCAGCACGGCTTCGGTCTGCCCGGCAGCACGCTGGGCGTCGGCAATCCGCATCTGGATCTGCCATGCGTTGGGATTCACCCTGAGCAGCCGCTCCCAGGTGGCGATTGCCTGGGTGTGCTGATTGCTGCTCAGCAATGTGGTGGCCAGCGTGTCGAGCAGTTGCGGATTTTCCGGATTCGCATTGACGGCTGCCTGCAGCATCGGCAAGGCTTCGCTGGCCGTATTGGTCTCCAGCATGTAGCGGGCCGTGGCGACCACCGGCAGGACGGCGCCGGGGTTGTCGTCGCGCGCCTTGGCCAGGATCGCCAGGACTTCGCTGCGCGGTGCGCCCTGGCGCGCGCTGAGCACGGCCAGCGCGACCCGGGCCTGGGCGTTGCGCGGGTCGGCTGCGAGCACTTTCTGGTAGTGCCCGGCGGCGGCCTCGGGCCGGCCCGCGCGCAGTTCGAGGTTGGCGAGGTTGGCGGCGGCGGCGAAATACTTCGGATCGCGCTTCAGGGCCTCCTCGAAGGCCTTGCGGGCGCCCGGTTCGTCGTTGCGGGCAGCGAGCACGGCGCCGCGCAGTCCGGCGGGCACCGGGCTGTCCGGCGCCTTCTTCTCCATCCGGTCGACCGCATGCAGTGCATCGTCGAACTTGCGATCGCGCAGCAGCGCGCCGACCAGCGCAATGTCGGCGCGCAGGCCGGTGGCGTCGAGCTCGACTGCGGTTTCCAGTCCGTCGATGGCCTTGTCGCGCTCACCGCTGGCCAGTTGCGCCATTGCCAGGCCGGTCAGCTTGCGCGGATCCTGCGGGTCGAGCTTGCTGGCTTGTTCGAAGTAACGGGTGGCGGCCTCGGCGTCGTTGGTCTTCAGGGCGGCTTCGCCGGCGATCGCCAGCAGCATGGCGTCCTGGGCGCCGCGCTCGATCGGCCGGCGCACGGCGTCGAGCGCCCGGTCAGGCGCGTTCATCCGCAGATAGGTGGCGCCGAGCAGCCGGTAGCCCTGGATGGCGTTGGGGGCCCGGTCGACCAGCTGGCGGCTCAGCCGCTCGGCCTGTTCGAATTCGTTCAGCTGAAGGTGCAGGCTGGCGCCGAGCGCTACGGCCGGCAGGTAGTCGGGCGCCTTGCGCAGCGCCTCGTCGATGGCCCGCTTGGCGGCGGCCTGGTCGCCGGCCCGCAGTTCGATCATGGCCTTCTGGTGCAGGGTGATCGGGCTGCCGGGTGCCAGCCGGCTCAGCTCGCCGTGATGGCGGCGGGCGGCTTCGAGGTCGCCCCGGTCGAGCGCCAGAGCGGCGAGCCGCAGCTGGGCATCGGGGCTGCGCGGGGCGACAGCAACCAGTTTTTCGAGACTGGCCACGGCCTCGTCGCGCCGGCCGTCGGCGATGTCGAGATTGGCCAGCAGCGACAAGGCCTCGGGCGTGTCCGGATGTTCGGCGAGCAGCTTGTGCAGGCTGGCGCGGGCGCCTTCGCGATCGTTGCCGGCCTGCAGCGCAGCCAGGCCGATCCGGGCGGCGGTGTTGCCCGGGGCAACGGTCAGCGCCTCTTTGAAGGTCTGGGTGGCTTCCTCGGGCTTGCGCAGTTGCAGCAGCGCATTGCCGGTGATCGCCAGGGCGTTGCCGTGGGCGGCCGGTGATTCGAGCTTCAGATCATGGGACAGGTCGAGCACGCGCTGGGGCTGGCCCAGTGCCAGCAGCGTGGCCATCAGCGCGGGCAGGCTGCGCTCGCGCTCGTAGCCGAGGTCGAAGGCGCGCCGATATTCCTTCTCGGCCGAGGCGAGGTCGCCCGCGCCGGCGTAGATGCTGCCCAGCAGGTAGCGTGCCTCGGCATTCTCCGATTTCTGCAGCAGGTTCTTCAGATGGATCTCGGCCGTGCGCGGCTGGCGCTCGCTGAGTGACTGACGAGCCTTGTCGAGCAGCGCATCGGGAGAATCGCTGCCTGCACAGGCGCTCATCGTCGTCAGGGCGGCTGCTGCGGCGAGCGCTGCCAGCCAGGTACTGCGGGTCCGGCGGCCCGGAGGGTGTGCACGGGCGGGACGGGGCGAAGTGTTCATCTCGGGTTCTCCTGTATCCAGCCGTGTCGGAGTCTGAAGCATCAGTGGGTCGGCACTGCGGGGCAGCTCAGCGCAGCCCGAAGCGGTTGAGCATGTCATACAAGGTGGGCCGGCTTACGCCGAGCAGGTCGGCTGCCCGGGCGATGTTGCCCTCCACCCGCGACATGACCCTGACCACGGCCTGGCGCTCGGCCTGGTCGCGCACGTGGCGCAGGTTCAGGTGCTCTTCGTCATCGTCGGTCGCGTCGTTGGCCTGCGGCAGGCCGAGGTCGTCACGGCCGATCGTGTTGCCGTCGGCCATGATCACGGCGCGCTTGATGCAGTTTTCGAGCTCGCGCACATTGCCGGGCCAGCCATGGCGTTCGATCGCGTCGATGGCGTCTTCGCGCAGTGTCAGCCGGCCGCGGTTGTTCTGCTGGGCGAAATTGTGCACGAAGGCGTGGGCAAGCAGGGCGGCGTCGCCGATGCGTTCACGCAGCGGCGGAATCGAGACGATCATCTCGGTCAGCCGGTAGAACAGGTCTTCGCGAAAGCTGCCGTCGGCGATCCGCTCGCGCAGGTTGCGGTGGGTCGCGCAGACGACGCGCACGTCGACCGGAATCTCGTTGCGCCCGCCGATCCGCTCGATCGTGCGCTCCTGGAGGAAGCGCAACAACTTGGCCTGCAGCGACAGGGGCAGGTCGCCGATCTCGTCGAGGAACAGTGTGCCGCCATCGGCCACCTCGATCTTGCCGGGCGTTTGCCTGGCCGCTCCGGTGAAGGCGCCTTTTTCGTAGCCGAACAGCTCGGACTCGAGCAGGTTTTCCGGAATCGCGGCGCAATTGATCGCAACGAAGCGCTGCGCCTTGCGGGGCGAGAGCTCGTGCAGTGCGCGGGCCAGGACTTCCTTGCCGGTGCCGGATTCGCCGTGCAGCAACACGGTGGCGGTGGTCGGGGCGAGCTTCTCGATCTGCCGGCACAGCTTGAGCATGCCGGGGTCGCGGGTGAGCAGCCCGTCGAGGGGCGTATCGCTGGCCTGGCGATTCAGCAGCAGGCGGTTCTCTTCCTCGAGGTTGGCCAGGCGGAAGGCGCGATCGATGACCAGCCCGAGGATGTCGGCCTCGAAGGGTTTGGCGAAGAAGTCATAGGCGCCGCCAGCGATGGCCTTCAGGGCATTGCCGCGATCGTTCTGGCCGGTGAGGACGATGACCTTGGTCTGCGGCGCCAGCGAAACGATCTGTTCGAGGGTGGCGAAGCCTTCACGGGTGCCGTCGGCGTCGGGCGGCAGGCCGAGATCGAGGGTGACGACTGCCGGTTCATGGCGGCGCAACTGGGCGAGCGCGCTCTCGCGATCCTCTGCGAAGACCACTTCGTACTGGTCGAAGGACCAGCGCATCTGCTTCTGCAGACCGAGGTCATCCTCCACCATCATCAGCTTCGGCCGTTCATCAGCCATTCGCAATCGCCTGCTTCATTCCGGAGTCTGGCGGCTGCTCTCTACGCGTGGCAGCCGTATTCGGAAGATGGTACCAACCCCTTCGGTGCTTTCGACGGCGAGAGTTCCGCCGATTTCGCGCAGGTATTCGCGGCTTTCGAAAGCGCCGATGCCCATGCCATGACTCTTCGTCGAGGCGAAGGGCTGGAACAGCTTCTCCCGGATGAAAGCCTCGCTCATCCCCCGGCCGTTGTCACGGACTTCGATCACGGCGGTGGCCGATTCTTTGCCGATCGAGACCTCGACCCGGCCCTGTTCAGGGTCGCAGGCTTCGGCGGCGTTCTGCAGCAGGTGGCCGATCACGCGCTCAAGCCGGTCGGGGTGTGCCAGCACATTTGTCGGGGGGCTGTGGTCGGACGGCGCAACGATGAGTTGCGGGAGCGGGCGCAGCGCAGGCCGGGCGGCGATCGCTGCCGAGACCGCGGCGCCGAGATCGACCGGCGCGGGCGCATCGACCGGCCGGGCGCCGACGCGCAACTGCAGCAACAGACCCTGCATCCGTTCCATCACGTTCTCGACCGTTGCGAGCATGTCGGCCTGGAACTCCGGATTGCCGCGGTGGCGCTGGGCGTTGCGGGTCATCAGGCCGAGCTGGGCGACCAGGTTCTTCAGGTCGTGGACGACGAAGGCCGACATCCGGTTGAAGGATTCGAACTGCTGGGCGCGGATCAGTTTCTCGAGTGTGCGTTGCAGGCCGAGATGGCTGGCGATCTGACGCGCGGCGGCCTTGAGCAGGTCGCGGGTCTCCCAGTCAAAGGCCTGGGGCGCCAGCGGCCGGTCGAGGACGATGAAGCCGAGCAGTTCGCGGTCCATCATCAGAGGAACGACCAGCCAGCCGTTCTCGTGGGCGGCAATCGCCGGGGGCAGCTCGAGACCGGCTTCGGGCGTGTGGTCGGTCCGGGCCGAGGTGGTGCGGGCCTCGTCGAGGTCGATGATCCAGTCGCGCCCGGCCAGCAGCCTGATCATCGGGGCATCGGCCGGAACCGTGCCGCGATCGCCGCGCCAGCCGATTCCACCCTCGTAGCGGTACTCGCCGTCGGACTCCAGCCACAGGGCGCCGGCGTGGCTGTCGACAGTCTGTCCGAGACCCGTGACGGCGCGCACGGCCGGGTCGTTGCCGTCGTCGCCGTTGCCGTCGTCGCTGTCGTCGCGAGCCAGCAACTCGGTCAGGCGCATCCACTCCTGGCGGTAGTCGAAGCGATACGAGAAGAAGTGCTTGGCCACGAAGACCCGCAGCCGGGCCCGCGCACGACCCGACATCAGGACGACAGCCAGCGCAAGCAGGGCAGCGAAGATCAGCAGCGCCTGGGCGATCTGCCCCCATTCGCCGCCGAACCAGCGCAGCCAGTAGCCGCCGGCGGCGACAAGCACCAGGTAGCCGCCGGCGATCGTCAGGGCGGTCGAGTGGAACACGGCCTGGCGCGACACGCCGATGTCGATCTGCCAATGTGGATTGCGGGCGGCGGCGATCGCCAGCAGCGGTGCCAGCAGGATGTTCGCGTAGCCGCGGGCCACCCACCAGGCCGGGTTGATCCGGCCGAACAGCATCGACTCGCTGTACAGGATCAGATCGAAGCTGAACAGCGCGAGCAGCGCGACCGCGAAGAACTTGATGGCCCAGCGCCGGTTCTCGGAAGTGTTCCGGTAGACCTGCTCGATGCAGACCAGGCCGAAGATCGCCACCAGGGTGCGGCTGGCGAACAGCATGGCGGGGCTGCCGCCGATCAGCTCGATGCCGGCCGATGCACCACTCAGCAGCAGTGCGATCGCCAGTGCCTGTCGGGCCGCCCGCCCGATCGTGGCCTGGTCGCCCGCGCCCGGGGTCAGCGCCAGGGTAGCGATCCGGATCAGCAGCAGGATCCAGAGCAGGCTGCGCAGCGCCTCGGCGAGCGGAACCAGCGAACGCATGACCGGCAGGCCCGCCGCGGCGGCGGCCATGACTGCGCCCCACAGGGTCTGGCCGACCACGGCGGCCAGCAGCAGGCTGCCGATCGGGTCGCCGCGCCGGCGCAGGGCCAGCAGCAGGCCGAGCACGGCGTAGGCGAGCGCAGCGCCCGCGTAGCCGGCAAGCCCGATGACAACCGGGTTCATCAGACCGGGTTCATCCGCAGAAGGCGGTCAGTGCGCGGCCGTCAACGCGCGCCCTTGCCGAGCAGGACCACCTGGACCGTGTCGACCAGGATCAGCAGGTCGAGGAACAGCGAGTGGTTCTTGACGTAATAGAGATCGTACTGAAGCTTGCCGAGCGCGTCCTCCACGGAGGCGCCGTACGGGTAACGCACCTGCGACCAGCCGGTGATGCCGGGTTTCACGCTGTGGCGGACATCGTAGTACGGGATGTCCGCGAGCAGCTGGCGCACGAAGAACGGGCGCTCGGGGCGGGGACCGACGAAGCTCATGTCGCCGCGCAGGACATTGAAGAGCTGGGGCAGTTCGTCGATCCGGCTGCGCCGCAGGAAGCGCCCGACCCGGGTCACGCGGGCATCGTTGGCGCCGGCCCAGCGGGGCTTGCCGTCCTTTTCGGCATCCTGGCTCATCGAGCGCAGCTTGTAGATCGTGAACGACTTGCCGCCCTGGCCGACACGCTCCTGGCGGTACAGGATGGGGCGCCCCGATTCGAGCAGGATGGCGAGCATCGCGAGCAGCAGCACAGGCAGAGTCACGATCAGCAGCGCAAGACTCACGAAGATGTCGAACAGTCGCTTGATGACATCGCGGGTGGCGCCCTGGTTGAAGCCCGAACCGAAGATCAGCCAGCTGGCGCGCAGGTTGTCGACCTTGAGAAGGCCTTTTTCGCGTTCGTAGAACGACACCAGGTCCATCACCTTGATGCCGCGCAGCTTGCATTCGAGCATCTCGCGCAGCGGCATCACCCCGCCGCGCCGCTCGCGCAGGGCGACCACGATCTCGGAGACGCGCAGATCCTGCACCGTGCGCAGGAATTGCTGGCGGGCAGTGCGCTGCTCGGCTTCGCTGGCGTCGCGATCCGAGGCGAGCGGGTACAGGCCGGCATACTCGATGATCCGGCTGCGCGAACCCTCGTTCAGGAAGCGGATCACCTCCTCGGCTTCCAGGCCGTTGCCGACGATCAGCACGCGCCGCTTGGGCAGGCCGACGTCGGTGAGGCGGAAGAACAGCAGGCGGATGATCACGATGGCGCCCACTGCGAACACCGAAGTCAGCGCGAACTCGTTGCCGCCGACGGTGTGGGTCGGGGCCAGCGCGAAGAAGACGGCCATGACCACCAGGGCGAGCGCATAGGCGATCAGCAGGCGCTGCAGCATGACGCGGAACGGCTCGGCATGGGAGTCGTACAGGCCCAGCGCCGTCATCGACAGCACCATGGTGCCGGTGAACAGGCCGGTTTCCAGCAGCGGAATCGGCCGGGCCTGGTCGAGCAACTGCAGCTCGAAGCCCAGGACCATCGACTGGAACAGCACCATCGCTTCGAGCAGCAACAGCAGCAGGATCCGCAACGACAGGTAGTGATTGAAAACGCGGATCATCTTGTTTCGAGGGGCGGTCGGCAGTGAATCAGGACTGCGACCACCTTATGCTTGAGGAGCGTGAATGCGTTATGACAAACCGCACGACGCGATCAAGGATAGTCGATCACGTCTGCCAGGGGGAAGCGGCCGGATCCTGAGCAAAATAGTCGGCAAACAGCCGGTAGAGCTCGGGAAAACCCTGTTGCAGCGGTTCCGGATCGACGAAGAAGCTTTCGACGGCCACTGCAAAGAACTCGCCCGGATCGGTGGCGGCGTAGGGGTCCAGAGGCAGGCTGGCATACCATTGCGCGCCGTCCTCGGACTCGGGGTCGATGTGGCGCGGCATCCGGGCCTCGACGCGGTCGAGCATCCTGCAGAAGCGCTGCCACGCACGCTCCAGGGTCTGCGCCCAGGCGGCGCGCTGGCTGGCCGGCAGGGGCGGCACTCCGTCGGCTTCGCCGTCGAGCAGGTCGATCTTGTGGGCGAATTCGTGGATCACGACGTTCCAGTCGCGTTCGCCGTCGGGGGCGGCGTCGTGCCAGGACAGCACCACCGGGCCGCGTTCCATCGCTTCGCCCGCCAGTTCGTCGGTGGATTCATGGACCACGCCGGCCTCGTCGACCTGGGTGCGAGGTACGAGAAAACGGTCGGGATAGACGATGACTTCGACGAAGTCGCCGTAGGCGCGCAGGCCGAGCTGGAGGATCGGCACACAGGCCTGGATGGCGATGGCCAGCCGGACCCGGTCGTCGACCTGGAAGCCGGCCGCCCCGGTGATCGTCTTGGCCGAGAGGAACTGGCCGGCCAGGCCCTGCAGCGCCTCCAGGCTGGCCGGAGTCAGCCGGTCGAGCCAGGGCATTGCCGCGACGGTTTCGCGCCAGAGTCCGGGGTCGATGTGGGTGGCCACGGGGCGGCCGAACAGGCGCTTGAGCAGGGGGGGCAAGGTCGGAAACGGCAGGGTCGAAACCTATAATCATCGGCACGATGAGCCAAGCCAAGCCTACCATCGAGCCAGTGTCCGATCGCGTCGCGCGGGCGCTGTCGCTGGCTGCCGAGGTGGTCGGCGAGACGGCTGCACCCAACGGCGAAACCTATCGGGCTCATGCGCGCGGCACGATCGGTATCCTGGGTGCAATCGGTGCCGACGAGCCGACCCAACTGGCGGCGGCCCTGGTCGAACCCGCTTCGTTGCTGCCGCGCGAAGCGGTCGAGCGCGAGTTCGGGCCGGAAGTCGGCCGGCTGGTCGATGCGATGCGGCAGGTGCGCCGGCTGCGCACGCTGACCCGCGCGGCGGCAGATGGCAGCGCGGCGCAAAGCGAGACCTTGCGCCGGATGCTGCTGGCGATGGCCGCCGACATCCGGGTCGTGCTGCTGCGGCTGGCCTCGCGTCTGCAGACCCTGCGTTATCACGCCAGCGTGCGGCGCCCGCCCGACGAGGCCCTGAGCCGGGAGACTCTCGAGGTGCTGGCGCCGCTGGCTAACCGGATCGGTCTGTGGCAGCTCAAATGGGAGCTCGAGGACCTGTCGTTCCGTTTCCTGCAACCCGATGTCTACCGCGACCTGGCGCACGCGCTGGAGGGGCGGCGCGCGGAGCGCGAAGCCTATATCGCCGCCTGCGCCGGGCGATTGCGGACGGCGCTCGACCAGGCCGGACTGGCGGCTGAGGTGAGCGGCCGGCCCAAGCACATCTTCAGCATCTGGAGCAAGATGCAGGCCAAGCAGCGCGGGCTCGACGGGATTTCCGACCTGCGCGGGCTGCGGGTGATCGTCGACACGGTCGAGCGGTGCTACGCCGCGCTCGACGTCGTCCACACGATGTGGCAGGCCGTTCCGGAGGAGTACGACGACTACATCGCGCGCCCCAAGCCCAATGGTTACCAGTCGCTGCATACGGTGGTGATTGCCGAGGACGGCCGCAGCCTCGAGGTCCAGATCCGGACTGCGGCGATGCACCGCTTTGCCGAGTACGGGGTTGCCTCGCACTGGCGCTACAAGGAGCGCGCCAGTGGTGCGGTCGGGGGTCGCGGCGACCGGGCTTTCGAAGACCGGATCACCTGGATCCGGCAACTGCTGGCCTGGCAACGTGATGTCGGCGCGGCGCTGGGCGGTTCGGCGGCGCCCGAGCCGATGCAGGGCGGTCGTGACGACGACGGGCAGACGCACATCTACGTGCTGACCCCGCAGGCGCGGGTGGTCGAGCTGCCGGTCGGGGCCACGCCGGTGGATTTCGCCTATCAGGTTCATACCGACCTCGGGCATCGTTGCCGGGGCGCCCGGGTCGATGGCCAGATGGTGCCGCTGAACACACCGCTGAAGAATGGCCAGACGGTCGAGATCGTCGCGGCCAAGGGCGGCGAGCAGGCGGGGCCGTCGCTCGACTGGCTGAATCCGCAGCTCGGCTATGTGCGCAGTTCGCGGGCTCGCGCCAAGCTGCGCCAGTGGTTCAATGCGCGCGAGGCCGAGCGCGATACTGCGGCCGGTCGCGAGAAGGTCGAGAAGATCCTGCAGCGCGAAGGCCGCACCGTGCTGGGTTTCGAGACACTGGCACGGCGGCTGGGCTTTGCCGAGGCCGGGGCGATGTTCATTGCCGTGGCCCGTGAAGAGATCGGCGTGCGCCAGATCGAGGAAGCGGTGCGCAACGATCCGGCGCGCGATGCCGCGCGCAGCGCGCTGGCCGAGCCCGACGTCGCGGCGATGATCGCAGCCCGTCCGCGCCGCAGCGGCGGCAGTGGCGACGGCGTGCTGGTGGTCGGCATCGATTCGCTGTTGACCCAGCTGGCACGCTGCTGCCGGCCCGTACCGCCGGACCCGATCGCAGGCTTCGTCACGCACGGGCGCGGTGTATCGGTGCACCGTGCCGGCTGCAGCACCTTCGCCAGGCTGGTGGCGCGCTCGCCCGAGCGGGTGGTCGAAGCCGAGTGGGGTCGTCCCGTGGCCGACGCCGGGCAGTCGCGCCCGGGAGCGGACGTCGGGCGGGCCCGTCGCTATCCGGTCGACATCGAGGTGAAGGCCGCCGACCGCACCGGCCTGCTGCGCGACATCGTCGATGCGGTTGCGCGCGAGCGGGTCAATGTGA
>Ga0172382_10006148_pt1 | contig 17572 bp, 16 predicted proteins | sample Leawel138RmetaG_FD_122245 | JGI IMG/M metagenome (GOLD analysis project Ga0172382, IMG submission 122245) | Leachate microbial communities from a municipal landfill in Southern Ontario, Canada - Leachate well 138R metaG | ecosystem: Engineered > Solid waste > Landfill > Unclassified | place...
CTGGGCACTGGTGTCGTTGTCCGGCTGGACGTATGCCCAAAACGTGTCTGACAGGGTCGAAAAGCTCTGTTTGCAGGTGGTGTTCCCCCCTCCAAGAGAAGTAAGGTGTTCTCATTGCCCGGATTTTCGATCGTTTCTCTGTGATATGCCGCCGGTTCGCTTCCTGCTTTCAATTCCTCTGGGATTAGCATATATATTGGATTAGCATATATATTATGGTATAATGGCTCTGGAGCATATTAAAGCAGGATCCCTGGGAGCGCTGGGATATTTATCGGCCGTGTTGACCATGATTTTCTCTGGATACCTGTTAAAGGAACGAATGGATTTCGGCTTTATTGCAGGAACTGTGTTGGTTTTTATCGGAGTATACTATATGTTTTTTTCATTAGCAAAAGATAAAAACAATCAGTAACAGAGCTATGAAAATCAGGCAACGCCTTCGTCTATAACGGGCCTGAGGAAGAGGCCTGCTGTCGTGAGTTTGCCAGCAACCCTTTACTATGGTCGGCTTCGCCGGAATCCGCAGAAATGCAAATTTTTGGATAGAGGAGAATATCATGTACACTTCTTTGGAGACCGCATGCATCAGTGCAGTAGAAGACGGACTTCTGCACGGCATTGTGGTTGCTGCCGGCAGGAGTACATCGATTGATTTTCTTTGGGCCTGGGGTAATGCGTCGGTTTACCCTGAAAGAAGGCCCATAGCAGTTAATTCCATCTTTGATATGGCAAGCGTGACTAAGGTTATTGCCACTGCGACAGCGTGCGGTATCTGCATTGATCGCGGCCTCCTGAATCCTGATGCTCCCGTTGCCGATTATATTGGCAATATAGGCACTCTGAATAACACAAGAATACTTGTGCGGGACTTGGCAACCCATGTTTCCGGATTTTCCAACCAGAAGGTTAGCAACACAGATTACTATAGCTTTCTTAAAGCCATAGTTGAAACCCCGCCACAATGGCTTCCACGACAAAGGTTTGAATACTCATGCCGAAACTTCATCCTCCTTGGACATATTGTGGAGCTTGTCACCGGAACAGCCCTTGCAACGTTTTGCAAGAAGAACATATTCGGCCCACTGGGCATGAAGAGTACCCTCTTTGGTCCGGTTGCAAATAACTTGAAGCTGGTGGTGCCTACAGAGCAACCGGCGGGGATAATCAGCGATGGCCAAGCAAGAATAGCCGGAAGGCCCGTTGGCAATGCGGGTCTATTCTCAACGGCTGAAGACCTCGCCCGTTTCTGCCAAATGATGCTTTGCGGCAGCAAGAAAGAGCTTCTCCATGGCAAGTCACGCTTATGGCTCATGCATGCCTGCAGCTATCCAACTTTCCCGTTACACGCGTTCGGCTGGAGGATGCTTAAATGTTCAGAAGCGCTGGACCGTCCACAAATCATGTCGCATGCGGCTATAGGCCATAGCGGCTGGACAGGCCAATCAGTATGGATTGATCCGGAGCAGGATAGATATGTAATTGTTTTAACCAACCGGACACACCAGCTCGATCATTCAAGCAATTACGACCGCTCACGGAGCTTCCGGGGTGCGGTTGGAGATATATTACTGTCACACTTGAAGGCGTAGGAGCCGCTTTTTAGTCTGGGTACGGGCCCTGGATGGGTGACTATGAGAGAAATCAGCTCCGCCAATCTTGCTTAATAACTGTTAAGCAAGATTGGGCGCGGTTTTCTCAACAAGCGCCTGCAGCAGTTCCATTTCATATTGATCGAACCATAAGACATTGCATGTCTTGCAGATATCGACCAGTACAGGATAAGCTATACTGTAGCATCGCCTATTCATTGTTATGCCGCACTGAGGACAGCTTATAGAGCTTTTTATTTGTTTGGATGACATAGCCATTGCTCTGGCCTGCTCCGAATTACCGGCCATTATATCAGCCAGTTTCAGGATATTAGGAGAGAAGGCCGTGTCTCGGCGAATGATTATCTTCATAAGATCGCTCTTCTTAACAAATAAGCCGTGAGCATGGCTGCATCTGTAAACAGACGTGCCCTCATACTCTGATTTCATCAGGGCCAATTCGCAATGAGGGCATTTAAAAGGAACCAGATTGCCTTTATTAAACCATGCGGCAATTGACGGCTCCCGACCAGCCGGCTTTATCCTATCTTCGCCTTCGGCCTTGATCCAGGTATCCGGACCAAACCCTGGCAGAGCTGCCAGGTGATCCATATCAAACGGCCCGGTCCAGGTGTTCTCCTTACTAACAAACCATTTCGGAGCAGGCTCTGCCGGAAGTTGTTCAGCAGACGCAATGGTCGGGTCTGCCTGTTGAGGATTATCCAGAGTACGGATATCGGCGTGCGCCATATCCAGCAGTACCTTTATACGTTTGGACATAGGTGGATGAGTGGATATCAAATCGGGCACAAATCCTTCGCCTTCATCAGCCTCTTCATAGGCAGGATTGGCTATAAAGATTGAGCCCAGGTTCTCAATTCCGTGGCCTGCTCCACACCAGCTGCCCGATACGATATGCAGGGCTTCTGCCAGAGCCAGAGGGTTTCTGGTCAGCTTTACAGACAATGCGTCGGCTCTATATTCTTTCTGCCGAGATATCAATGTATTGATAATCATGCTGAAAAAGGCCGTGACGCCGACCACACATCCGATGAACAGAAGATAGAGAGCTATAAATGCATCGTTATTCCGATGGTCACGCTCCCTATCTTCATCAAAAACGGCTGTGTTTTCGATACTGTTTTCAATACTGACGGTAATATAGCGGAACGCTGCCGCATAGATACCGAAAAGTGAGCAGGAAACAGTAGTAATCAGACAGTCCCCACTGACAATATGGCCTGCCTCATGGGCGACAATCGCCTCTATCTGATGGCGTGACAATCTTGCAAGGAGCCCTTCCGTAACTCCTATCAATGAATTTCCATGAAAATCCGCCACAGAGAAAGAGTTCACGGCTGTAGTGGGAATTACCATACATTCGATTCTCCTCCCCCCTATTGCTATGGATACTTCCTCCACAATATTTTTAAAGCGCTGATGATATCTATCCTTATCGTCGAGCGGCATAGCTCCCAAAAGAGCAGATATCCGAGGTATGATGTTAGCAGTGGATATCAGCCAGTGTACCGCGCCGCTGATCAGGGCAATACCCAATATCCATAGGTTACCGCTTAAACTCGGCATAAAACCGTACCCGCTTATGTATTGGGGACATAGAAAAAGCAAGCCTATTCCGGCAACCGCCGCCGCAAACCAGGTCCCCATAAAATAGATAACGATCAATATTATGAAGAGTAAGATTATAATTATTGATTTTCTTTGCTCAATTTCCAGATGCGTAAAGGGCATATTTACCTCTTATCCCTAGATCAGAAGCCGGCTGTTATTGCTTGGCGGTCACCGGTCGCCTCAATTTTAAAAAATTCTTTCCGGGTAAAGCCAAAGAGCTTGGCAACAGCGCTGGATGGGAATGTCTCCACCCTGGTATTATATCGTAGTACCTCTTCATTATAGTACTGGCGGGCAAAGGCTATCCTGTTTTCAGTGGAAACAAGTTCCTCATGTAACGACAGCATAACCCTATCGGCCTTAAGCCGAGGATAATTTTCTGCAACGGCAAAAAAGGAGTGAAGCGCATTACTAAGCACATTCTCTGCAGCCTCTTTATCCTTTATACTCGATGCTTCGGCAGCAATTTGCCTGGCAGTTGCAACCTCTTCCATAATCTCATGCTCATGCTGCATATAGCCTTTGGCAACAGTTATCAGATTCGGTATCAGATCATGTCGGCGTTTCAGCTGCACATCTATCTGCGACCAGGCGCTTTTCACTCGCTGTCTGCCTATTACAAGCAGGTTATAGATAATGGTCAGCGCTGCAGGCAGGATAATAATATAGATAATCGGCCATAACATATTGATATTACTTCGCCGTTAGGCAATTCTTATCCTTTCTATTTATGACTGCGCCCGGCAGATTGCCTCTGCAAGGTTCTGAGAAATTGGTGCTTCTGCAGATCCATCAAGAATTTCGAGCAGCGCTTCTTTTCCTGTATAATATTCTTTCAGGCGATAAAGATACTACCAGGATGCCGGAAATTATATAAACAGCCAGAGCCGTTAAGAGAATAAGACGCACTCCCAGCGCATCGGCGACAACGCCTGTAAGCATCATGATTATACTGGCTGTGCCCCATGATCCCCCTACGATCAGAGCCATACGACGGCCAAGGTTATACCCACTTGCATATCTGGCTATGGAAACCAGCAAGGGGAAAACAGCCATCAGACAGAAGCCGGCCCCTGCAAGGAGTATGAGCGCTGATTGATACTGCATAGTAAAAAGATAGGCAATTAAAAATGGTATACCGGCCAGTAGGCAGACCTTAACGATCTTGTATTCTCCTGCGCTACGAACAAAGATGCCCCAGATTATCGAACCGATTACTCCACTCGCACCAAATATCAGCGCCGACAAGCCGCCAAAGCTGATATGAAATCCTAACTCATGCAGGTAAGTAGGCAGATAGCCTGTCAGTAATACTGTTGCCGTCGTTACCGGAATGGACAGGAGCATCAAGTGACCAAAAGAAAAGCCGGATGCTTGAATTGCCGTATTTGTCAGATCATCGCTGATATTCTCAGTTTCCTCGCTATCCACTGAGAGATTGATACGCAGGAAACGCATGGCCGCCAAAGATAAAGGCGTGATGAAAAGCAGCGGCAACAATCCTGCCAGTCCCCACCGGCTGACCAGTAATGCCGATAGATATCCTCCGCCGGCAAAACCGAGATTGCCGCCGACCATGAAGAGAACAGTAGCAATGGATGAGGGAAGCCGATTCAGGGCATGGACCGCCCTTAGCCCTTCCGGATGGATCATGGCCACGCCACTTCCACCTATGACCATCAGCATAAGCAGCAAAGGAAAGGTATAGTCAGTACGCGGAAGCAATCCAAATACGCAGAGAGCGGCGGTAAGAGATATACCGAGGAACAGAAAGAGCGGCTGCCGGCTGGAGGCGCGTAGATGCCCTATTGCCAGCTGTATACCATTGCATGAAAGGTTCAGGACGGCCAGCATGGTAAATGTAGCCGACAAACTCAAATCATAGTTTTGGCGAATTATCGGCAATATGGCTGGAAGCATACCTCCAAGCATGTCGATATGAAGATGCATCAGCGTTAAACCGGCCAGCTGCAGCCATTGAAAATTCATAATACTACCATTCCTTGTCAGATACTGCCATAAAGAGGCTTTTCCTGCTATAATATTCAACAGGAGGCAGCCGCATGGCAGCAGATTTCTTTGATTACGTCGATGATTTTGCTATGTACCTGGCCAGTGAGGGCAAATCGCCCAACACTCGTCAGGGCTATGAGATAGACCTACGTACTTTCTATCTCTGGTATAGAGCCGCTCGCAAACGGATTCCCGCCGTAAATACGGTCTCATCTACGGAGATCAGAGCTTACAGTGTTTTTCTGCAGGAGAAGGGCTATGCCATGAGCTCCGTGGCCCGTAAGATAGCCTCTCTTAAAAGCTTCTTCAAATATCTCTTTCAGGAAGAGGTCGTTGAAAAAAATCCTGCTGCCAACGTCAGGCTACCCCGTTTGACCAAGAACAGGACGCCTGTCTATCTGGCGGAGAAAGAGAAAAACCAGCTGATCAGCCTTGAAGAGCTGACCGGCAACAAACGTGATACCGCTATAATACTTCTCTTTCTCAACACCGGTCTGCGGGTGCAGGAGCTTGTCAGTCTGAACATAAGCGACCTGCATGGAGATACTCTGAAAGTTACCGGTAAGGGCAATAAAGAGAGAGTTATACCTTTGAACCGTATCTCCGATTCAGCCTTAAAGGCTTATCTGGCGAAAAAAGAGGACAAAAGCCCCTCCTCTCCCCTCTTCATCAGCCGTAAGCGCTGCCGCTTCACCCCCCAGGGTATTAGGGATATGCTGCGCAAGTATATCAATCTGGCCCGTGAACGTGGCTATATCTCTCGTCATGAGAATATAACCCCCCATAAGTTACGCCATACCTTTGCCACCATCCTTTATCGTAGAAGCGGCAATGACCTGCGCTTAGTGCAAGATACTCTGGGACATGCCTCCATATCAACGACACAAATATATACTCACGTTTCACAGGAGAAACAACGCGCAGCGCTGGAAGATCTATGATTCGGTGGTTTTGATTGTCACCAGGTCTTTCTCTATCTCCTCTATCTTCTCCCGGCATTCCTTGACGATCTTCTCAGCCATCAGTAAAGGATCCTGACTACGCTGCCTTGAATAGAGATAGGAAGTTATCAGGATACCTGCCGCCACAGAAATCACTCCGGTTACGATATAAGCATCGATTCTCTCTCTTCTCATAGTCTCTCCTCTCAATATAAATAGAACCCTTCAGGCTCAACACCCTTATCTTTAAGCATATCTAAGCATATCTCTTTTTTCCATTACATGCAAACGCATAATTCTTCTCGGTGCATGTATTATTCTTTGAGCCCCTGACTTCTAAACTTGCAAATGCGCTCAAATCCCGAGCAACCGCCCCTCAATCTAATTCCTTACTTTTCACCTCTCAAATTCACTTTGCTTCTGACAAACTCCTTGATTCTTTCCGCTACCACTATATCCACTTCAGCGCGTACAAATATGCCGTCCGGATCATAGCGTCGTTCCAGCACCTGGCCGGTATCGTAAAGCAGCGAGAGTATGTCCAACCTGTTATAAGGCAAGCGTACTTCGATAACCGCCAAGCGTTCATTCATAATTTCTACGATCTCATCCAGTAGATCATCCAATCCTGCTCCATTAAGGGCGGAGAGAGCCACCGTTCGCTCTGCCGTATCCGCCAGGTGCTGAAGGCTCTGCGGATGCTCCACCAGGTCCATCTTATTGAGTACGGTTATAATAGGCTTATCAGCCACGCCCAGTTCTTCCAAAACCTCATATACGGCATCGCTTTGTTTATGTGATAGGGGATTGGATGCATCCACTATATGTATGATTATATCCGCCTCTACCACCTCCTCCAGAGTAGCCCGGAACGCCGCTACAACACTATGCGGCAGATTGCGTATGAACCCTACCGTATCACTCAGCACTATAGTCTGTCCGTTAGGTAATCTGATACGCCTGAGTGTAGGGTCCAAGGTAGCAAACAATCTGTTCTCCGTCAGGACATCAGCACCTGTGAGCGTATTGAAGAGAGTCGATTTGCCGGCATTGGTATATCCTACCAGCGCCGCCACCATCACCGGAACGTCATGGCGCGGTTGAGACTGCAGCAAACGCTGCTTTCGCACCTTATCAAGCTCTTCTTCCAATCTGGTGATTTGGCGTCTTATACGGCGCCTGTCTGCTTCCAGTTTAGTCTCTCCAGGCCCTCTGGTGCCGATACCTCCCCCTAACCGTGAGAGCTCTATACCCTTGCCGGTAAGACGGGGTAGAAGATAATTCAATTGCGCCAGTTCAACCTGTAGCTGACCTTCCTTGGTCCTGGCCCGTTGTGCAAAAATATCAAGGATCAGAGCTGTTCTATCTATCACCTTGACTTCCAGTGCGTTCTCCAAGTTGCGCTGCTGGAGCGGCGTCAGCTGATTGTTGATGATTACCAGATCGGCCCCTTCCGAAATAACGCTCTCTTTTAGCTCCTCCAGCTTGCCTGTGCCCAGGAAATAAGCTAAGTCCGGGCTCTGACGTCGTTGTGTCACTCTGGCGACAACCGATGCCCCGGCCGTATCGGCCAGTCGGTCCAGCTCAGCCATGTCCTCCTCAATCTCCTTTTCATCGACGGCAGAGAAATATATGGCGGCAATAACAGCGATTTCTGAATGGGATCCGGATGTCTCATGCATTGCCAAAGAGAATACTCACGCTCCTTAAAGATTCTTTCTTATCCTATCCATAGCTTCTTTAAGGCGTTGATCATTGATAGTAATGGATATTCTAAAATAACCGTTACCGCCCTCTCCATAGCCGATTCCCGGAGTTATCACCACACTGGCTTTCTCCAGCATAGCAGCGGCAAATTCAACTGATGAACCGTATGCTTCCGGCACCGGTGCCCAGATATAGAAGGTAGCTTTAGGCTTATCCAGCTTCCATCCCATCTCATTAAAGGTTTCCACTACCATATTGCGCCTACGAGTATACACAGTATTCAATTCATCCGTACCCTTGTTCTCCTGCAAGGCCTTGATGCCGGCATACTGTATGGCTTGAAAAACGCCTGAATCTACATTGGTCTTTATAATGGATAATCCGGCGATTATATCCTTATTACCATAGGCAAAACCGATACGCCAGCCGGTCATATTGAAAGGCTTGGAAAGAGAGTTGAACTCCACACCTACATCCATGGCACCCTCTGCCTGCAAGAAGCTTGCCGGACAATAGCCGTCATAAGCTACTTCCGAATAAGCGTTATCATGGGCTACAATGATATCATAGCTCTTAGCAAAATCCACAACCTCCTTAAAGAAGGAAAGATCGGCTACGGCCGCCGTAGGATTATTCGGATAGTTCAAAAAGAGCATCTTGGCACGCCTGGCTATATCCGAAGGGATAGTTGAGAAATCCGGTAAAAATCCCTTCTCCGGTAAAAGCTTGAAGGAATACGGCTTGCCGCCGGCAAAGAGAGTGGCAACCTTATAGACGGGATAGCCTGGATCGGGAATCAGGACGATATCCCCTGGATCGACAAAGGCCAACGGCAGATGAGCAATGCCTTCCTTGGAGCCTATAAGGGTTAAAACTTCAGAGGCAGGATCCAATGTTATACCGAAACGCTTATGACACCATTCAGCCACAGCACTTCTAAAAGCAGGCATACCTTCATACGATGGATATTGATGATTGGCTGGATTATAAGCCTCTTTTACAAGTTCATCAATTATATATCCCGGCGTCGGCAGATCAGGATCGCCTATTCCCAAGCTGATAACATCCTTGCCTGCCGCTTTGGCCTGAGCCACCTTCTTATCGATCTCAGCAAAGAGATACGGCGGCACTTTCTTTATACGTTCTGCTTTTTTCATGACAACTGCAACCTCCACTAGTTTTTTCATATGTTATTGCTACCGCTGATACTACACTCGACAGCAGATATATCCAAATTACCGCTGAATACCTCTTCAGCCGGACCGGTCATAATAATATGCTGATCATCCCGCCAGCAGATTTTTAATTCGCCTCCCGGAAGAAGAATATCAGCTGTACGTTCCGCCTTATTATTTAAAACGGCAGCCACCAGGGTAGCACAGGCACCGGTTCCACAGGCCAAGGTTATACCTACACCTCTTTCCCACACCATCATCTTCAATCTGTCAGGAGCAAGGACCTGGACAAATTCGACATTGGTCTTTCTGGGAAAGAGAGAATGCATTTCAATAGCAGGACCGATATTTTCCAGTTGAATATCATCCAGATTATCTGTAAAGATCACACAATGCGGATTGCCCATAGAAACCGCTGTTCCCTGAAAGATATTCTCCTGCACACGAAGTTCAAAGGCAATCGCCCTTTCTTCAGCTGGCCCTGTCATGGGAATTTCAGCCCGAGCCAGCTTAGGCTTACCCATATCAACAGATACGGATATGACCTTGCCGTTCTGCAAATGCAATTCGGGAGAGATAACGCCTGCCAGAGTCTCTACGCGCAGAGCCGATTCTCTGATCAGACCATGTTCATAGGCATACTTGGCAAAACACCTTATGCCGTTACCGCACATCTCGGCTTCACTGCCGTCGGAGTTCAGTATCTGCATGCGAAGATCACAGCTTGCAGACGGCAATATCAATATCAGGCCGTCTGCACCTATGCCGAAATACCTATCACAAAGCCTCTTGATGATATCCGGTGATGTGAGAGAATCCTTCAGATAATGCTCTTTCAAGGCATCGACAACTATAAAGTCATTGCCGGCGCCGTGCATCTTAGTAAACTTCATTATCCTACCAGCCTATCCGAAGCTAGTTATTCGTCGCTGATCGCTTGATCCGGGATCGAAAGACGTGCTTCATTTAATTTATCTATCCAACAGCCTATTTTAACGTAGAAAGGGCTATAAGTTCAAGGGCTCAAAGCTGGTCCCAGCTGGTGATACTGTTTAAAACAACGCCGCAGGGGTATTAATAATTCGAAGGGAGGGGATGATATGCGAATAATATGGACATTGGTTGTCCTGCTGCTGCTCTTCTGGATTTTAGGACTCCTCTTCAGAGTCGGAGGCTCTCTGATCTATCTTCTGCTGCTGGCTGCGGCTGTACTCTTTCTCATCGGCCTGTTCAGCGGACCCAGACCGGCCTCCGAATAAAAGGAGCCGGCGCGCGCCGGCTCCTTTTCCCTTCTATCCTCTTCGCTTATGGCAGGTTTTTGATAACCAAATCCCCTACTTCACTAGTGCTGTAGCCCATCTTGCCTGCGGCCATGCTCTTCAAATAATCACGACAGACTATAGTTACCGACTGTTCAATATTGGCTGCCGCCGTTCTTTCGCCCAGAACATCGAGCATCATACCTGCTGCGGATATGGCAGCCATGGGGTTGATAATGTTCATGCCGGTATACTTGGGAGCAGACCCCCCTATCGGCTCAAACATAGAAACACCTTCGGGGTTAATATTGCCGCCGGCGGCTATACCCATACCTCCCTGTATCATGGCGCCCAGGTCTGTAATGATATCGCCGAACATATTCTCTGTCACGATAACATCAAACCACTCGGGGTTCTTGACCATCCACATGCAGATGGCATCTATATGAGCGTAGTCACGCTTGATATCAGGATAATCGGCATCGCCTACCTCCTTGAAGGCTCTCTCCCAGAGATCGAAGGTGTATGTTAATACGTTAGTCTTACCGCAAAGGGTCAGCTTGTGCATCTTTTTACGCCTGCGACTGTATTCAAAGGCATAGCGCAGACAGCGTTCGACACCCTTACGGGTGTTGATGGCCTCCTGTATAGAGACCTCATCCGGCGTTCCCTTCTTTAAAACACCACCGGCGCCGGCATACTGACCTTCGGTATTCTCCCGCACAACCACAAAATCAATATCGTCCGGCCCTTTATCCTTAAGCGGAGTCTCCACTCCCGGATAAAGCTTTACCGGACGCAGATTAATATACTGATCAAGAGCAAAGCGCAGCTTAAGCAGAATGCCCTTCTCCAATATGCCGGGCTTTACTGCCGGGTGCCCGATAGCTCCAAGATATATGGCATTGAAAGCCTTAAGATCCTCTACACCGGAATCCGGCAGAGTCTCTCCCGTAGCCAGATAGCGCTCACCACCGAAATCAAAGCTCTCCGTCTCATATTTGAAACCGTACTTAGATGCAGCCGCATTTAGTACTCTGAGCCCTTGGGCTACTACCTCAGGACCGGTTCCATCACCAGGTATGACGGCAATTTTATACATAATATCTCCTCCTTGCTCTTGCTGCTTAAAGCTGGTTGTTCATCCTTCCGTTCAAGCCGAGATTAAGGCCTTAGCCGAACGAATAGTAAGAGGCCATGAATTATAAGAATATGACCGCTTTGTATTTTATACCATAAGGCCGTCTATCGCAAGCGCATCAGCTCTTTGCCTCTTCATTACAGAGTTTACAGGCAATTATTTCTGGGGAGTTTACATTAGGAACAATCATACTTTCCGGCGGCACCGTTAAGAAATCATCGTTATTCCAATCACCATTGAGAAGGCGTTGCAGCAAGCCTTCATCGCCGGTAAACTCATCATAGCCCCAACCTAAATAGGCGGCACATTCTCTGGTATAGCCTTTATACTCCTCGCTATCAGGCATCTCCCAATCGATATAGGTTGCCAGCGAGTATTCCTTATGCCAGTTGTTCTCCGTCTCCATAAGATATAAAGCGTTATCCTCACCATAGCTCTCTATATATTGCTGCAAAGTTCTTTCATACCGCTCTTTACCAGGCGGAAGAGAACGCTCAATCCATCCTGGGGAATACCAATAGACGCCGCCATGAGCATCGAAATAATCCTTATAAGCCTCCTTTGAACCCAGCAGAATAGTAATGCAATCATGACCACGGGGAACGATAAGAGGAATATTTCGCGCTGTAATACCTGCCAAACCGTTGGAACAGAGGCCATACCCCAGAAGAATTGCGTCATAGTCCATACCCTCTTCCAGTACGGCATCTATCCTCTGCTGCAACCTCTGTCTCAGCTTATCCGGCTCATTATGCAACCCCTGCGGCAAAAGCTGTATATCTATTATATTCCTTGCCACAGCAGCCAGATGATAAAGCTCTCGTGCCAGCACCCCGCAGGCGATAACTTTAAGCTTTAAACGCCTATCTCTTATTTTTGTTTCTTTCAAGTTGTTCATTGAGCTTGATAACATGGGCCTGCTCTTCAGTAATTATCTCCTCCAGCAATCTCTGATTCTTCTCTTGCGCCGTGCCGGCTTTTAAGTGCTGATAGTAAAGCAAGCTCTCCTTTTCCAGAGTGATAGCGGTTTCCAACAATTTATCGGGTGAAGAGAGGTCCAGGCGAGCATCATCATAGATTTGTAATGATGCCAGGGTACGCATATAGGCGTGCGCCTCCCTATTTCCATCATAAAGATCCAGAGGAATGCCTTCATGGCTGTAAATACGTTTGAATCTGGCTCTATGATCGTCCTCTTCCGCTGCCAGGCGCAGGCAAAGCGTTCGTATCTCAGGATCGTCGGTGCTCTCTGCCGCACGGCGATAAAATATAGCGCCGTTTGTTTCAATTGCTACGGCAATCTCTAGAATCTCAGTAGGAGCTATATGCATTACCACGCACCACCTTCCGGAATCTTATCAGCTTACCCAGCTATTATAGCATGATTATTTACATAAAATTGCTTCAACGCACAAAAATACTCAGCAAAGTAGGTACGGTAATAGCGCTGGCTATGGTAGTAAAGAAGACCCCGGTGGCGGCCAGGTCAGGCTTGCCGCCGAAGCGCTGAATGATGATGGGTGAGCTGGAGGCCGAGGGCATGACGGATATCAGAATGACTGTATTGGCCAGTTGCGGCGGCAGCTTCAGGGTATAGACCAGGGCTATCATGATGGCCGGGATCAGGATCAGGCGAGCGGCCATCAGCACAGGCATCGAGGCCTGAGTAAAGGCCTTTTTGAAATCTACAGTCGCTATAAGTCCGCCAACAGAGAGCATTATCAATGGAACCGTGGCTTTACCCAGCATATCCAAAGCATCGATGATAAAGAGGGGTATATGCCCCTTTAAGGGGCTGAGCGGTATCAAAAAACCGATCACTAGTCCTATCAGCGGTGGCGTAAAAAGGTTCTTCAGGCTGGACAGATTCAGCTTGTTTCTGGTAAGTATCCAGACACCAAATGTCCAGAGCATAAAATAACTGCCAACATTAGCCAGAAAGAGCAGAATGATACCCTTATCGCCAAAGAGCATATACGCCAGCGGCAGCGGCATATAGCTGAAGTTGCTGATGGCAGAGAGATAAAGGAATGTGTTATGTTCATTCTCCTCCAGGCGAGCTGCGCGCAACAGAACCAGGCCGACCATGAACCCGATCAGAATAGCCAGAGCTCCAAATAAGGGCAGAATATATGATTGCCTTAGAAGATCAGGGGTGAACTGCCTGTACATAGCTGTGAATATGAGGGCCGGAGTGGTTATGTCGACTACTATCCGGCTTATATTTTCCGAAGCCGCATGGGTCATCAGTCCCTTTAAACGCGCCCAAACTCCTACCAGAAGCAGAATAAGTATTACCAATATACTTCCCATAACCTGTTGAAACATTACTTTCTCCCATACTAAATAATATAGTTACCTTTTTTTAGTTACCTTTTTTTATTTCTGCATGCCACAAATCAATTATGTGCCGCACCAGAGCTTCTTTATCACAGAACTCACAGATATCAAGCCAATGAACACGGGAATCCCGTTGCCACCAGGATAATTGACGCTTGGCATAGCGCCTGGTATCGCGCTTAAGTGTCGCAATAGCCTCTTCCAGACTGCATCGGCCATCAATATATGCGGCTATCTCTTTATAGCCAAGGCCCTGCATAGCCAGGCTATCTCTTACGCAGGCTCTGGACATAAGCTGCTGGACCTCATCGATCAGTCCCGCCTCTATCTGCGCTTCTACCCTGGCCTCTATCTTTCTGTAAAGCAGCTCGCGCGGCATGGTCAGAGCTATAATAACGGCATCGAAGCGAGGCGGTTCATTTCCACGGCGTTTAAAATGGCTTAATGGCCTGCCGGTTGTTTTATAGACTTCCAAGGCCCTGATTATTCGCCTACGGTCATTGTGGTGAATCCTGGAAGCACTAGCAGAGTCTACTCTTTCAAGCTGCTTGTATAGCACAGCCAATCCCTCTTGATCAGCCGTCTTTTCAAGTGCAATTTTTACAGCCGGATTGTCAGTGCCTTCAGGGAAGCTAAAACCATCGATGACGGCGGATATATAGAGACCCGTTCCTCCCGTCAATACAGCCTGTTTGCTACGGCTCCAGATATCCCGAATAGCTGCTTCAGCCATATCCTTGTAACGAGCAACGCTGAAGCCTTCACATGGATCAGCCACATCCAACAGATGATGAGGAATACCCTCCCTCTCTTCTTCACTGGGTTTGGCGCTCCCGATATCAAAGCCTTTATAAATTTGTATTGAATCCGCCGAAATTATCTCGGCATTAGTCACGGTCGCAACTTTAACAGCAATATCCGTCTTGCCTACTGCGGTAGGCCCGGTCAATACCAATAAGCGATTTTTTTCAAACATGTCAACTCCGATAAAAGGCTTTCAGCAACTCTGCCTGTCCCATTTTTATCATCACCGGGCGCCCATGTGGACAGGTCATGGCTCTGCCGGGAACCGTCAGAAGATCTACTGTCAGCTGTTTCATCTCACTCTCACTCAATACATCGCCGGCCTTCACGGCAGCATGGCAGGCTATCCTGCGACAGAGAGAAGCCCTTATTTGTTCCTCCCGTGCACTACCGCCTATCTCCATAAGATCGGAAACGATATCTCTGAAAACCGCAGCGGGAGACGCTTCGGCCAGTTCCATCGGCACCCCGGTCAAACGATATGTATTCTTCCCAAAGGGCTCTACTGTAAAGCCCAAGCGCTTAAGTATATCGCTTCTTTCTCCAACAATGGATACCTCTGCCGGGCGTAATTCTATGGTTTCCGGCAGAAGCAGCACCTGCACCTCTGATCCGCCCCCATCAGCCTGCATCAGGCGGTCGTAAAGGATTCTCTCATGAGCGGCATGCTGGTCTATCAGAATGATAGAGAGATCGTCATAAGCCACCACATACATTTGTAAAGCCTGCCCGATTATATTTACGCCTGTATTTGCCGCAACTTGCAATCCGGAGAAGCCGTCGCCTTTCATGGGCATATCAGCTTCAGCTTCTGTTCTATCCTGCTTTATGGCCGGCATCTCTTTACCGGAAAAGAAATCGGTAAAGGCTTCCTCCATCAAGGGCATATTAACCGGCGCCTGTACAGCATAAGGCTTGCGACCGGTTGTTATAGTTCCAGGCCTGGATATTTCCGACCTGGCTTCAGTAAAAGGATTTAAGGTCCTGAGCCGACGTTCGAGCAGGGTACGGCGCACGGCACGCTCCAATAGGATTCCGACATCACGTTCATCGACAAAACGTACTTCTGCTTTCTGCGGATGAACGTTAACATCCAGTTTGGAGGGATCAACCTGCAACCTGATCAGGGCCAAAGGATATCTTCCCGTAGGCAAAAGCTCACGATAAGCTCTATCCAGTGCAAATCGGAATACGGCTGATTGCACCAGTCGGCCGTTGATTATCAGGGTCTGATCGGATCTATTGCTGCGACTGAATCCCGGTCTGGAAACAAGCCCGCTGATGGAGACGTAATCATTCTCAGCCGTTACCTCCACAAAGCCGTCTACGGCCTGCCGGCCGTAAATATCTATCAAGCGGTCTTCAGCAGATGCAGCCGGCACGGCATTGAGCAGTTCCCGACCATCAGTTGTAAGCACAAAGGCCTTCTCCGGATAGGCCATAGCATATCTCTCCATAATCTCCTGTATCTTACGCTGCTCTGTGATATTGGTCTTGAGGAATTTCAATCTGGCCGGCAGGTTATAAAAGATATCCGTAACTGTGATAGATGTTCCCGGCGCACATCCAATGGGCCTTATCTCCATCGGTTCATCGCCCTGTGCCAATAATTCAGTTCCTTCATCACAATCAGCCCGGCGGCTGATGATGCGCAAACGAGACACCGCCCTGATGCTGGCTAATGCCTCGCCCCTGAAACCCAGGCTGCTGACCGCATATAAATCCGCCTCTTCAGATATCTTGCTGGTGGCATGCCTTTCGGCTGCCAGCGGCATATCAACGGCATAAATACCGCTGCCATCGTCAGTTACGCGGATAAGCCTCTTGCCGCCCTCCTGTATATCCACCGTTATGCGGCCTGCCCCTGCATCAATAGAGTTCTCAACAAGCTCCTTGACCACGGAAACCGGACGTTCTATCACCTCTCCAGCAGCGATCTTCTCTCGTAAGCTATGCGGCAACACTTTAATAACGGCCATTTCATTACTCCCCTGCCAACCATTTAGCATTTCAGCTTATTCAGTCAAGCGGTCTTTTATCTTTTGCAATCTATTCATAGCCTCCAGCGGCGTCATGTTAAGGATATCCAGATCTCTTATCTCACCAAGCAACGGGTCCTCCGGTGCCGTGAAGAGGTTTAACTGGTCAGCCGGAGTTGCCTGCGGCATCTCCAAACGTCTACCCTCGAGCTCATGCAGAACATTTTTGGCTCTCTCCACTACCTGACGCGGGATACCGGCCAGCCGAGCAACCTCTATGCCATAACTGCGATCAGTGCCGCCTACGGCTATACGATGCAGAAAGATGATATCGTCGCCCTCTTCCCGCACCAGAACGCGATAGTTACGTACCCCTCGCAAATGCTCCTCCAACTCATTGAGTTGGTGATAATGGGTAGCAAAAAGAACCTTTGCTCCCAGATCATGCAACGCTTCGACAATAGACCAGGCAATGCTCATGCCGTCGAAAGTGCTGGTGCCCCGCCCCAACTCATCGATAAGTATCAGACTACGAGCGGTAGCATAATTAAGGATATTGGCCATTTCCGTCATCTCTACCATAAAAGTGCTCTGTCCCGCCGCCAAGTCATCGTGCGCACCTACCCGACAGAATACTCTATCTACCAGACCTATCCGAGCCTCAGATGCCGGAACAAAAGAGCCTATCTGCGCCATCAGAGTTATCAGGGCTACCTGTCGCAGATAAGTGGATTTACCGGCCATATTAGGCCCGGTGATAATCATGATATGCGAATCAGCGCCGGCAATATCCGTATCGTTGGGGACATAAGCATTGCTGCCTCGCTCCACCACCGGATGACGACCATCCTTTATTAGGATAGCATCATCCTCACTGATAACAGGCCGGCAATAAGCGTTTCTTCCGGCTGTTACAGCAAGAGAAAGTATGACATCAGCTTGCGCCACTGCAACCGCTGTCCGCTGAATCTCCTCAGCATAAGGGATTA
>Ga0172382_10006149_pt1 | contig 17567 bp, 14 predicted proteins | sample Leawel138RmetaG_FD_122245 | JGI IMG/M metagenome (GOLD analysis project Ga0172382, IMG submission 122245) | Leachate microbial communities from a municipal landfill in Southern Ontario, Canada - Leachate well 138R metaG | ecosystem: Engineered > Solid waste > Landfill > Unclassified | place...
CACCTGTTTCGGAACAGGCGGAAAATCGGTCACGTTGCTACCGAAATGAGCGGTCACGCGTTAGCGAAATGAGCGGTCACGATCAACCGAAACGGCCGGTCACGGTGCTCCGAAATCCGCAGATAGCCGTCGGTACGGTGCTGATAGTCGTGGCTGCAGCAGCCGCAATTGGGCTTGTCCTGGCGAGACACCTAGACGGTAAGAATGCCCGAAATCAGTCGGGCAATAAGCCGCCTAATGACGAGTTTCACCGCTAAGCCGGCTGCGCGTCGCATGTGATGTACCGATATGGAGTTGCCTTGATACCGAGGCATAGGTGGCCACAGCCTGGACCGTTGCTGGACACGCTTTTAAACCTACCAAAATCTGGTCAGATAGCACCACAAAAGGGATTTGCAATGCTATTCAATGGGTGTCGGTTATGAGCAAGAGGAAACACCACATGCCGATGTCAGATAATCCCAGCACTAGCGAAGCGCTTCGAGCCAACAACTCGGGCGTGCAGACGCCCACGAGATACCTACTAACCGCCCTCAACATGCATTTAACTAGCCGCCAAGGCATGAAGAAGCATCGCAAGGGGGCGGCGCACTGATGAGCCAGAAACAGCTCGACCGCCTCATCAAGATTGAGGAGGTCATCAGCCAGGTTGGCATGGGTAGGACGAAAATCTACGGCATGCTTCAATTCGAGGAATTCCCAGAACCTATCAAGCTGGGCCGCTACTCGCGCTGGTCTCAGCTTGAGATTCAGGAATGGATTGAGGAACAGAAAGGCAAAAGGGCTGACTAGGCAGCCCTTCTTCACTGACAGTCCAGACAGAAGTCCTGCCACCATCGCATCATTTCGATTCGCTCAGGCAGGTATTGCGCATGGTTATACGCAGCCTTGGTCTGGTTGTCCTCTGCATGGGCCAATTGCAGTTCTATTACCTCACTTCGAAACAGGCCCGACTCATACAAGTTGGTCGAGGCAGTCGCGCGGAAATCGTGACAGGTAAAGCCCTTCATCCCGAGCCGTTCTAGCGCACGGTTGAACGTCGAACCATCCACCGGCTTGTCAGGATGGCGCAGCCCGGGAAACATCAGCCCACGCGCACCGGTAATGGTGTGCAACTCCTTCAGCAACTCGACGGCACGTGACGGCAAAGGCACCAAGTGGCGGCGCCGCTTCTTCATCAGTTCAGGCGGTATATTCCAAAGCGCTGCGTCCAAATCGACATGTTCCCAGCGCCCGCGACGAATCTCTACGGTGCGAAGGAATAGCAACTGCATCAGCTCCAGAGCGATGGTGTTCGTGCGAAAGCCACCATACCCGGCGAGTTCGCGCCGAAACCGTGCCATATCTTCAGGCGACATCGGCCGGCTATGCTGCACCGGGTCACGAACAAACGCTCCGTACAGCGCCGCGGCAGGGTCCGCGTCCGCGCGTAATGTCCGCACTGCATAACGGAACATCTGCGATAGCCAGTTGCACAGAGAGATTGCGTAGTAAGTTGCACCGCGCCTCTCCATCCGTCGTAGACATTCCAGCAGGTGCGCGGACGTAACATCGCGCAATGGCAGCCGACCCACGTAGGGGAACAGGTTCTTGGTGAACGCCCGGGTCAACTGGCCACGGTAGCCGTCAGTGATTCCAGTTTTGCTGCCGATCCACTCCAACGCGACGATCTTGAACGAAGACTGGCCCTCCAACACCTGCCTGGCTCGCGCTGTACGGCGTACATGAGACGGGTGGCGGCCCTGCTTGACCAGAGCACGAGCCTTGTCACGCTCCGCACGGGCATCTGCCAGCCCCATCTCGGGGTACTCACCGAGGGCAAATACATTTTCCTTGCCTTCGATCTTGTACCGGTAGCGCCAGAGCTTGGCACCGGTCGGGCGAATCTCGATGAACAGCCCTCGCTCATCCGAGAGTTTGCGGGGCCTCTCGCCCGGCTTGGCCTGGCGAATCTGGATGTCAGTAAGTGGCATTGCGGGTATCGCTCTCGCTTAAAAGTGCCCCGCTTTAATACCCGCCTTTTACTTGACTGGCCCAGCACACCAGCGAACCCCCGTGAACACAAACCGTCCAAGGCCCGCGCCCTGCGCGGATAGTACGAATGTGAAAAAACGATGGAAAACAAGCTGCGCAGTCAATATGGATGATCTTGCGGGACTTGCTCTGGCTCACGGCAGCGGAGTTACCGACGAAGGAAGCGACCACCACGGTCGGCGCTGCATCATACGAGCAACACCGTGACCGGGCGAGCCTGCTTCCGGTCAGAGCCCGAGCGGATAGGGTTCGATCAACGCGCGGCCATAGCCTTCGATGAACTCCGCTGGCATGCGCTTTGGCTTGCCGGAGGACATCTCGATGCACACGAACGTAGTCTGCGCGCGCAGCAGCGTCACCCCGTCCGCCGGCCGTACGAGCTGGAAATGCCGTTTCATCTTCAACCGCTGATCGGACTCGACGATCCAGGTTGCCAAGCACAGATGATCGCCCTGATAGGCGGCGGCCAGATAATCAATCTCATGGCGCAGCACCGCCATTGCGCGGTTCAGCCGGCGGTAATCTTCCAGGCCGAGCCCCAGGCTACGCGAATGCTGCCAGGCGCAGCTTTCCAACCACGACACGTAGACCGCATTGTTGGCATGACCGAGTTCGTCGATATGTTCGGCGCCGACATCCAGCTCGATGACGAACGCATCCGCCAGATCCCACCCCATGATGTTCCCCTTACGTTAACGCCGCAGTGTGCATGAGAAACCAGCCGAGCCCCGCTGTCACCCCTAGCAAGGCACCGCTATGCCCTGCCATTCAGAACGCCGAAGTATGCAAAAAAATGAAACACAGACGAGGCGGGTTTTTTTCAACCCCAAAAACAAAAGGGCCACTCCATGATGGAATGACCCCTTGAAGCCCAAGACGGGCAAGAAAATGGCGTCCCCTAGGGGACTCGAACCCCTGTTACCGCCGTGAAAGGGCGGTGTCCTAGGCCACTAGACGAAGGGGACGAAACCTTCGATACGATCCGGCAAATCTGCCGAAGCGCGTGGAATTGGTGGAGCTAGACGGGATCGAACCGTCGACCTCTTGCATGCCATGCAAGCGCTCTCCCAGCTGAGCTATAGCCCCGGATTTAGCGTCTCGCGACGTGTGCTACACAAGGTGTAGCAGCTGGAAAGTGGCGTCCCCTAGGGGACTCGAACCCCTGTTACCGCCGTGAAAGGGCGGTGTCCTAGGCCACTAGACGAAGGGGACGCAAGCCCTTCAAAGGCGACCGATCAAATGATCGGTGTGGCAATCGAGATTGGTGGAGCTAGACGGGATCGAACCGTCGACCTCTTGCATGCCATGCAAGCGCTCTCCCAGCTGAGCTATAGCCCCATCTCGAGGACGGGGCGCATATTAGGGGCGCACCTGGGCAGTGTCAACATTATTTTCGACCGCGCCCCGAAGTTTTTGGCAGCAGGAACAAATACTTATCGCCGACGAATGGCGCCATGCCGCCGCTCTCGCATGCCGCGCCCGTGTGACGGGGCACGGCCTCGAACTGCGCGGCGATCAGCCGATCGTCGCGAGCAGCTTCTCCCACTCCTTGGCTTCTTTCTTCGACGCGCCGCCGAGGAGTTCCAACGCATTACGCAACCGGAAGCGGGTCAGATCCGGCCCGATGATTTCCATGGCATCGAGCACCGACACCGAACTCGCCTGCCCGGTAATCGCCGCGAACATCAACGGCATCACATCGCGCAGCTTGAAACCGAGGTGCTCGGCGACCTGCATGATGCAGCCGGTGATGCGCTCCTTCTCCCAATGCCGCAGCACCTCCAGCTTCCAGAGGATCAACTGCAGCACCTGCCGTACCTGGGCTTCGTCCAGTTTCTTGTGCGCGAATAGTCCGCTGTCGAGGTTCAGCGCGCCGGAAAAGAAGAAACCAGCCAGCGGTGCGATCTGACTGAAGGTCTCCACGCGCTGCTGCACGTGCGGGGCGATCTTCATCAGGTACTCCGGATTGAACGCCCACTTCTGCACTTCTTCCGCGAAGCGCTCCACCGGCAGCTCGCGCAGCCACTGGCCGTTCAGCCAGGAAAGTTTCTCCAGATCGAAGATCGGCCCGCCCAGCGACACGCGAGTGATGTCGAAGTGGGCGATCATCTCGTCGAGGGTGAACTTCTCGCGCTCGTCCGGCATCGACCAGCCCATGCGCCCCAGGTAGTTGAGCATTGCCTGCGGCAGGAAGCCCATGCGCTGGTAGAAGGTGATCGAGGTGGGATTCTTGCGCTTGGAGAGCTTGCTCTTGTCCGGGTTGCGCAGCAGCGGCATGTAGCAGTTCACCGGCGCTTCCCAGCCGAAATATTCGTACAGCTTGAGCAACTTCGGTGCGGACGGCAGCCACTCCTCGCCGCGCAGCACGTGAGTGATGCCCATCAGATGGTCATCCACCACGTTGGCGAGGAAATAGGTGGGCAGGCCGTCGGCCTTCATCAGCACCTGCATGTCGATGCGGTCCCAACCGATCTCCACCTCGCCACGCAGCATGTCCTTGACCACGCAGGTGCCCTCTTCCGGCACCTTCATGCGCACCACGTGCGATTCGCCAGCGGTGACGCGACGCTGCGCCTCTTCCGGCGCGATGTGCATGCAGTGGCCGTCGTAGCGCGGCGTTTCCTTGTTGGCCATCTGCTCGGCGCGCACCGCATCCAGACGCTCGGCGGAGCAGAAGCACGGGAAGGCGTGGCCCTTGGCGACCAGCTCGTCCGAGTATTTCTTGTAGATCGCGCCCCGCTCGCTCTGCCGGTACGGACCGTGCGGACCGCCGACATCCGGACCCTCGTCCCACTCGATGCCCAGCCAGCGCAGCGCGTCATAGATCTGCTGCTCGGATTCGCGAGTCGAACGCACCTGATCGGTGTCCTCGATGCGCAGGATGAACTGGCCGCCGTGCTGACGCGCGAAGCACAGGTTGAACAGCGCGATATAGGCAGTGCCGACGTGGGGATCGCCGGTCGGAGATGGCGCGATGCGGGTGCGGACCGTGGTCATGGAAGCTCTCGAACGAAAGGACGGACGGAAAATCGAAGGCGCGAATGTTAGCAGGCGCGGCGCCGGCTGCTCCAGTTCGCCCCCGGGCAGCACGGCTGTCGCGCTAGACCTGCAGCAGGCGCTCGCGCAGCTTGTGAATCTCGTCGCGGGCCTCGGCAGCAGCTTCGAACTCCAGGTCGCGCGCCAGCAGCAGCATCTTTTCCTCCAGCTGACGGATGCGCTTGGTGATCTCGCTCGGCGAACGCAGCTCGTTCTCGTAGCGCGCACTCTCCTCCGCAGCCTTGGCCTCGCTGCGCCGTTTGCGGCTGCGCGAGCCGGGCACGGTGGCGCCTTCGAGAATGTCCTGCACATCCTTCTTCACGCCCTTGGGCACGATGCCGTGGGCCTCGTTGAAGGCGATCTGCTTGTTGCGCCGCCGCGCGGTCTCGTCGATGGCGCGCTGCATCGAGCCGGTGATGTTGTCGGCGTAGAGAATGGCGCGACCGTTGAGGTTGCGCGCGGCGCGGCCGATGGTCTGGATCAGCGAACGCTCGGAGCGCAGGAAGCCTTCCTTGTCGGCATCGAGGATCGCGACCAACGACACCTCCGGCATATCCAGCCCCTCGCGCAGCAGGTTGATCCCCACCAGCACGTCGAAAGTGCCCAGGCGCAGGTCGCGGATGATTTCCACGCGCTCCACGGTATCGATGTCCGAATGCAGATAGCGCACGCGCACGTCGTGGTCGCCAAGGTAATCGGTGAGGTCCTCGGCCATACGCTTGGTCAGCGTGGTAACCAGTACGCGCTCTTCCTTGGCCACGCACTTGCGGATCTCCGACAGCAGGTCGTCGACCTGGGTCAGCGCCGGCCGCACCTCGATCTGCGGATCGACCAGACCGGTCGGTCGCACCACCTGTTCGACCACGCGGCCGGCATGCTCGGCCTCGTATGGCCCCGGCGTGGCGGAAACGAAGATGGTCTGCGGACAGATCGCCTCCCACTCGTCGAAGCGCATCGGTCGGTTATCCAGCGCCGATGGCAGGCGGAAGCCGTACTCCACCAGGGTTTCCTTGCGCGAACGGTCGCCCTTGTACATCGCGCCGACCTGCGGCACCGAGACGTGCGACTCGTCGATCACCAGCAGCGCATTGGGTGGCAGGTAGTCGAACAGCGTCGGCGGCGGCTCGCCCGCCTCGCGTCCGGAGAGGTAGCGCGAGTAGTTCTCGATGCCGTTGCAGTAGCCCAGCTCCATGATCATTTCCAGATCGAAGCGTGTGCGCTGCTCCAGACGCTGCGCCTCCACCAGCTTGTTCTGCCCGCGCAGGTAGTCGAGCCGCTCGCGCAGCTCGTCCTTGATCTTGTCGATGGCACCGAGCAGCGTCTCGCGCGGGGTCACGTAGTGACTCTTGGGGTAGAAGGTGAAGCGCGGCAGCTTGCGGATCACCTCGCCGGTCAGCGGATCGAACGCCGACAGACTCTCCACTTCGTCGTCGAACAGCTCGATGCGCACCGCTTCGAGCTCCGACTCAGCCGGGAACACGTCGATCACGTCACCACGCACACGGAAGGTCGCGCGGGCGAAATCCATGTCGTTGCGCGTGTACTGCAGACCAGTCAGCCGGCGCAGCAGCTCGCGCTGATCGAGGCGATCGCCGCGATCGACGTGCAGCACCATCTTCAGATAGGACTGCGGATCGCCGAGGCCGTAGATGCAGGAGACCGTGGTGACGATGATCGCGTCCGGTCGCTCCAGCAGCGCCTTGGTCGCCGACAGACGCATCTGCTCGATGTGATCGTTGATCGATGCGTCTTTCTCGATGAAGGTGTCCGACGACGGAACGTAGGCTTCGGGCTGGTAGTAGTCGTAATAGGAAACGAAGTACTCCACCGCATTGTTCGGGAAGAACGTCTTGAATTCGCCATACAGCTGGGCCGCCAGAGTCTTGTTCGGCGCCAGCACCATTGTCGGGCGCTGCACCTGGGCGATGACATTGGCGATGCTGAAGGTCTTGCCGGAACCGGTCACCCCCAGCAGCGTCTGGTGCGACAACCCTGCCTCGAGACCCTCGACCATCAGGCGGATGGCCTCCGGCTGATCGCCGGCCGGCTTGAATCGCGTGACCAACTCGAACTTGGACATCTCGCCCCTCTGAAAAAACATGCTGGACCCCAGCTTTTGCACCCCACCAACAGGCTGTCGGAGCGCCGGCCGCGCGGGGCAGAAAACCGCTTTAGCATATCGCAGGCTGCAGGAGTGGCCGCTATACTACCGCCCCGTTTGCGCATCCCCCTGCGCGCCAGTGCGGGGGTCGATGTTTCCGCCACTCTTCTCTTTCGAGCCCCCTCACCATGAGTTTGTTCTCTGCTGTCGAAATGGCGCCGCGTGATCCCATCCTCGGCCTCAATGAAGCCTTCAATGCCGACACGCGGCAGAACAAGGTCAATCTCGGTGTCGGCGTCTATTACAACGAAGAAGGCCGCATTCCGCTGCTGCGCGCGGTTGCCGAGGCCGAACAGGCACGCATCGCCGCACATGCACCGCGCGGTTATCTGCCGATCGAAGGCATCGCCGCCTATGACTCGGCGGTACAGAAGCTGCTGTTCGGCAACGATTCGGCACTCCTCGCCGAAGGCCGCGTGGTCACAGCCCAGGCCCTGGGCGGCACCGGCGCGCTGAAGGTCGGCGCGGACTTCCTCAAGCGACTGCTGCCCGACGCCACCGTGGCGATCAGCAACCCGAGCTGGGAAAACCATCGCGCGCTGTTCGAATCCGCCGGCTTCCCGGTGCAGAACTACCGTTACTACGACGCCGCCACCCACGGTATCGACCGTGCCGGTCTGCTCGCCGACCTGCAGGATCTGCCGGCGCGCTCCATCGTGGTGCTGCACGCCTGCTGCCACAACCCGACCGGCGTCGACCTCACGCTGGAGGACTGGAAACAGATTCTCGACGTGCTGCAGGCACGCGGACACATCCCGTTCCTCGACATCGCCTATCAGGGCTTCGGAGACAGCATCGAGGAAGATGCCGCAGCCGTGCGCCTGTTCGCCGCCTCAGGCATGACCTTCTTCGTCTCCAGTTCGTTCTCCAAATCCTTCTCGCTGTATGGCGAGCGGGTCGGCGCGCTGTCGATGGTCACCCAGAACCGCGACGAGTCGGCGCGCGTGCTGTCGCAGGTCAAGCGCGTGATCCGCACCAATTACTCCAACCCGCCAACCCACGGCGCAACCATCGTCGCCTCGGTGCTCAACAGCCCGGAACTGCGCGCCATGTGGGAAGCCGAGCTGGCTGAGATGCGCGAGCGTATCCGCGAGATGCGCCTCGGCATGGTCAAGCAACTGGCCGCCAAGGGCGCGAAGATCGACTTCAGCTTCGTCGCCGCTCAGCGCGGGATGTTCTCCTATTCGGGACTCACGGCCGAGCAGGTCGAACGCCTGCGCGCCGAGTTCGGCGTCTACGCCATCAGCACCGGCCGCATCTGCGCCGCCGCACTGAACCGCAACAATCTGGATATCGTCACCGACGCCATCGTCCAGGTCCTGTAAAGGGCGCCACGGGCAGGCACATCTTGCCTGCCCGCGGTGTTGCGAGACGGTCCGGAGGGGTTGACTTCTCCTTTCCAAACAGTAGGATACGCACCGTTGTTCCGCGATAGCTCAGTCGGTAGAGCAAATGACTGTTAATCATTGGGTCCCTGGTTCGAGTCCAGGTCGCGGAGCCAAACTCGAAAGCCTCGGTTAAAACCGGGGCTTTTTTGTGTTCGCCGGACTCTCACCAGGGACTGCGTCCCAGGTTATTCGGCCTACGGCCTCACCCCTTCAGGGCCGCGCTGAAGCGCGTTCTGCTGGCGCAGTCGAGTCCAGGTCGCGGAGCCAAATTCGAAAGCCTCGGTTAAAACCGGGGCTTTTTTGTGTCCGCCGGACTCTCACCAGGGACTGCGTCCCAGGTTATTCGGCCCACGGCCTCACCCCTTCGGGGCCGCGCTGAAGCGCGTTCTGCTGGCGCAGTCGAGTCCAGGTCGCGGAGCAAATTCGAAAGCCTCGGGTAAGAACGGGGCTTTTTTATGCCTGCCGAAATCGCACCACGGGCTGCGGCCCTCCAAACTCCCGCACACCCGCCGCACCACTCGTCACTCGGTGAGCGGTTGCTCAGCACGCAAGCGCAGCCAGCTCTGTACCAGCAACGAGCAGCCCCACCCCAGCAACACGCCCAGCACGTTGGCCAGCATGTCCCAGCGTGATGCCATGCGATGCGGGAGCAGGCTCTGCGCCAACTCGATCAGCAGCGCCGCGGCGACTGTGAAACCGAAGCCCCACAGAAACGAAAGCCGGGTAAACGCCAGGCGCAGCGTGAAGGCCAGCGCGGCAAACCCGAGCAGGTGATGCAGCTTGTCCTGCTGGTCAAACAACTGCGGCACCGGTTCTGGTCGCAACCCACTTGCCAGCACCACCGCCAGCACAATCAAAAAAGGCAACACACGCAAGTACGACATGGAACAGGGAAGCCCTCTTGATCAAGACTGTGGTCGGTTCGTCCATCCTGCATCAACGCAGGAACGGCGACGACCAGGACACAGACCACGGAATCTGCATATCGATCAATCAACCGAGCGACATTCGATCGACGCGAGTATGCGGCACAAACAGAAACGCCCCACGAGGGGGCGTTCCAGAGGGATGGCTGTTGCGATCACTCTTTGTTGGCGGCCGCATCCGCCGCACCAGCGGGAGCTTCTTCGGCCGCCGGCGCCGCGTCGTCACCCTTGATCCCGAGCAGTTCCAGCTCGAAGACCAGTACCGAGTTGGCCGGAATCAGCGGACTGGGGCTCTGCTCGCCGTAGGCCAGCTCGCTCGGGATGTAGAGCTTGTACTTCTCGCCGACGTGCATCAGCTGCAGGCCTTCGACCCAACCCGGAATCACGCCGCCGACCGGCAGATCGATCGGGCTGCCACGCTTGATCGAGCTATCGAACACGGTGCCGTCGGTCAGGCTGCCCTCGTAATGCACGGTGACGATGTCGTCGGCCGTCGGCTGCGCGCCCTCGGCAGCCTTGATCACTTCGTACTGCAAGCCGGACTCGGTGGTCTTCACGCCTTCGCGCTTGGCATTTTCCTCGAGGAATTTCTTGCCGGACTCGACCGCCTTGGCGTTCATTTCAGCCATGCGCTCTTCCGAACGCTTCTGCAGGAAGGCAAACGCCTCCATCAGCTGCTCGTCGGTCAGCTTCTGTTCCTGCTTGCCGATGGCGTCCTCGATGCCCTGCGCCACTGCCTGCGAGTCGAGATCATCCATCCCCTCCTGCGCCAGGCTCTTGCCCATATTCAGGCCGATCCCGTAGGACGCCTTCTGCGCAGGAGTTTCCAGCTTGACACTGGTCTGCGAGTCGCAGCCGGCCAATACCAGGCCAACCAGGGCGACCGCTGATGCCAAACGATGATGTCTCAGTCTCATGCTGTTTCCTTTTTACTCTGGCAGGGACAGGCCCCGAAAAGACGTCGAGCTTAGCAGGCACGCGCAAACACTGGCTACCGCGCACCCTGGCCGGGATAGTAAAGAGAGTGCAAAGAGAGACGTGGGCATCAGCAGCGATGCAGAAGCGATCACGGCGACGGAATGTGCTCGCTGAGCAAACAACGGGCATAAAAAAAGCGTCCATCAAGGACGCTTCTTTTAATGCTTCCGGGCGTTCAGTGGACCCATGAAGCGAATATGGCGCAGCGGACGGGACTCGAACCCGCGACCCCCGGCGTGACAGGCCGGTATTCTAACCGACTGAACTACCGCTGCGCTTAACCTCGAGTGGTGGGTGATGACGGGATCGAACCGCCGACCCTCTGCTTGTAAGGCAGATGCTCTCCCGGCTGAGCTAATCACCCTTTGCTCTCGAAGTGGGGCGCATTCTAGAGAGGCATCCGTGCCTTGGCAAGCCCCTTATGAAAAAAAAATTGCAGGCGTTCCAAAGACTTAGGAAAAGCCCGGGTTTGCTGCCGTATTTCCCGTTTGTACGGCCGGGCCGACCGACAGGGTTGGCCTGCGCTCCGTGGGGAGGAATAATGCGCGCTTTGCTTTCCGGAGAGTCACCCTGCCATGTGGTTTCGCAACCTGCTCGTCTACAGTCTCACCCAGAACGTTCCTTTCGATCCCGAGACACTCGAAACCGCACTCGCCGCCAAGCCTGCCCGCCCCTGCGCCAGCCAGGAACTGAGTACCTATGGCTTCGTCGCGCCGTTCGGCAAGGGCGAGGATGCCCCGCTGGTGCATGTCAGCCAAGGTTTCCTGTTGATCGCCACGCGCAAGGAGGAACGCATCCTGCCGGGCAGCGTCGTAAAGGACGCGCTGAAGGAGAAGGTCGACGAAATCGAGGCCGAGCAGATGCGCAAGGTCTACAAGAAGGAGCGCGACCAGATAAAGGACGAGATCATCCAGGCCTTCCTGCCGCGCGCCTTCATCCGCAAGTCCGGCACCTTCGCGGCGATCGACGCCGAGCGCGGCTTGATCCTGGTGAACTCCGCGAGCCCTAAGAAGGCCGAGGACCTGCTGTCGACCCTGCGCGAAGCCATCGGCTCACTGCCGGTGCGGCCGCTGACGGTGAAGATCGCGCCCAGCGCCACGCTTACCGAATGGGTAAAAGCGCAGAAGGCGGCCGATGACTTCTTCGTGCTCGACGAATGCGAGCTGCGCGACACCCACGAGGACGGCGGCACGGTGCGCTGCAAGCGTCAGGACCTCACCAGCGACGAGATCCAGCAGCATCTGGAGGCCGGCAAGCAGGTGACCCAGCTGGCGCTGGCCTGGCAGGACAAGCTGTCCTTCGTGCTCGACGACAAGACGGTGATCAAGCGCCTGCGCTTCGAGGAACTGTTGCAGGATCAGGCCGAACAGGATGGCGGCGACGACGCCCTCGCCCAGCAGGACGCCAGCTTCCTGCTGATGATGATGACCTTCCGCGAGTTCCTCCCGGCACTGTTCGAGGCACTCGGCGGCGAAGAGATTCCGCAGGGCATCTGAACCGCCCCGCGCGGGCGCGGCGCCGCTGGCCGACAGCGGCAGTTCCCGCCCGAGCTAGTCCCGGCGCACGCGCAAGCGCAGCGCCAACGCACCACCCCGGCGCGGGCCCAGCAGCCAGAGCAGAAACCGCTCGATGAACTCCGGCACCGACAGAAACAGCGCGCCGGTCACCACCAGGCTCAGCAGCGAAACGACGAGAAACAGCTGCGGAATCGTCAGTTGCAACAGCACCAGCAGCACGATGGCCACCAGCGCCGACGCGACCATGAACAGCGCGTTGAGGATGTTGTTCGCCGCCACTACCCGCGAGCGCTCGTGAACCACGCTGCGCGACTGGATCAGCGCATACAGCGGCACGATGTACAGCCCGCCGAACATGCCCAGCCCGAGAATGTCCGCCAGGATCAGCCAAGCCAGCGGCTCGTCCAACAGCGTCAGCCAATCCTGCGTGGCAGCGACCGCCGGAAACGCCGCCGCGTGCCACCACAGCAATAATCCGCACAGGCTCAGACCCAGCGCGCCGAAGGGCACCAGGCCAAGCTCGACGTGATGCCGCGACAACCGCTCGCACAACAGCGAACCCAGCGCGATGCCCACCGAAAACAGCGTGAGGATCAGCGTCACCACGCTTTCGTCACCGTGCAGCAACTCCTTGGCGAAGGCCGGAATCTGCGTCAGATAGGTCGCACCGAGGAACCAGAACCAGGAATTGCCGAGCATGGCGTGCGAAACCGCGCGCTGCTGGCCGAGCCCCAGGCGCATCACCCGCCATGACTGGCGCAGCACGTTCCAGTCGAGCTTCAACTGCGGCAGCGCCGCCGCGGTCCGCGGAATGCCGAGGCTGGTGAGATAGCCCGCCAGCGCCAGGGCCACCACACTGAACGACACCAGAGCGACGTAATGCTCACTGGCTATCAGCAGCCCGGCGCAGAGCGTACCGCCGAGGATCGCCAGGAAGGTGCCCATCTCCACCAGGGCATTGCCACCCACCAGCTCGTCGTCATCGAGCTGCTGCGGTAGGATCGAGTACTTCACCGGACCGAACAGCGCCGACTGCGTGCCCATGCAAAACAGCACCAGCAGCAGCAACGACAGGTTGCCCAGCAGCAGGCCGCAGGCACCGGCAAGCATGATCGGAATCTCGGCGAACTTGATGCGGCGAATCAGCCAGGCCTTCTCGAACTTCTCGCCGAACTGCCCGCCCAACGCGGAGAACAGAAAGAACGGCAGGATGAACAGCAGGGCGCAAAGATTGACCAGCAGGCTCTTGTCCGCGCTGCCGGCGAGGCGGAACAGAATCGCCAGAACCAGCGCCTGCTTGAACACGTTGTCGTTGAACGCGCCGAGCAGCTGCGTCAGGAAGAACGGCAGGAAACGCCGCTTGCCGAGCAGAGTGAATTGCGAATGCATGCTCATCGCCGGCTCACAGGGTCAGCTGGCCGAAAGCCCAGCGCAACAGGAAGAAGCACAGCAGCCCGCCGGCGATGGTCGCCAGCAGGTTGCGCGTCAGCACCGCAATCGCGATCGCCAACACGCCGGCCAGCAGGTAGGCGTTGCGCCAGTGCAACGCCCACTCGCCTTCGGGCAGCAGCATGCCGGGCACCACGATGGCCGTCAGCACCGCCACCGGCACGTAGTGCAGCCCCTGCTCCACCAATCGCGGGAAACGCAGGTTCGGCCAGGCGAAGAAGGCATAGCGCGTCAGGAAGGTGATGGCGAGCATGCCGAAGATGAGCAACCAGGTATTCATAATTCCCCCCGGGCACGCGCGGCCGCTTCGGCGCGCTGTTCCAGCCAGACGCCGACGACGATGCCCGCCAGCGCGGCGGCAATCAGCCCGAGCTTGTAGGGCAACTCCCAGGTCAGCAGCGCGACGATGCCGGCGCACACCGCCGAGGCCACCTGCGGGCGGGTGGTCATCATCGGCACGGCGATACCGATGAAGGTCGCGATCATGGCGAAATCCAGCCCCCAGCTCGCCACATCCGGTACCGCCTGGCCGAACAGCACACCGACCAGCGTGGACAGCTGCCAGTTGACGAACATCGTCAGCGCCGCGCCGAGGAAGAACCAGTGCTTGTGCGGCGAGGCATCCTCACGGGCATAGCGCTGCTGCACCACGGCGAACGCCTCGTCGGTGAGCAGGAAGGCCAGCGGCGCGCGCCAGCGGCCCGAAAGGTGGCGCACGAACGGCTGCAGCGCCGCGCTGTAGAGCGCATGGCGCAGGTTGACCACGAAGGTGGTCAACAACACCACTGCCGCGCCCACGCCGCCGCTGATCAGAGTCACGGCGATGAACTGCGCCGAACCGGCGAAGACCAGCGCCGACATGCCGAGCGTCTGCCAGAACGACAGGCCCACGGCGATGGACAGGGTGCCGAAGATGATGCCGAAGGGGATCGCACCGAGCACCAGCGGCAGGATATCGCGACAACCGTGGAGGAACTCTTGCGAACGCGACATCGAATCTCCTGACGATGACAAGGCACAACGACTGCAGCCACGCTGCGCCGGTCGGGCGAGCGTAACGGACAGTCGGGACAGTTGAATGACCGGAGCGACGGTCCGGCAAAGGACGAACCTTACCGCAAAGTCCGCCGCAGGCGCGACGGCCTGCACGCGCCACGCGGGAAGGCAAATCAGCCGAGTGTCAGTTGAGCCTTGAGCGCCGGCCATTCCTGATCGGTGATGCTGTACAGCACCGTATCGTCGAGCCGGCCGTCGGCGAGCCGCCGATGATTGCGCAGCAGCCCTTCGCGCTGCGCGCCGAGCTTCTCGATGGCGCGCTGCGAGCGCAGGTTGCGCGCCGCCGTCTTCAATTGCAGGCGCACCAGCTGCCAGTCCTCGAACGCGTGGCGCAGCAGCAGTGCCTTGATTGACGCATTCAGACCGCTACCGTGCTCGGCGCGGTCGAGCCAGGTCCAGCCCAGCTCGGCGGCCGGCAGGCTGGGCATGAAGTCGGCGAAGCGTGTGGTGCCGACGATGCGTTCGGCCAGCCGCACGGTGAACACCACGGCACGCTCTTCGCGCTGCTCGGCCAGCGCATGGCGGTACCAGTCCGGGCGCAGCGGCCCGTTCATGTACATCAGCTCGTCGCGATTCGCTTCGGCCAGCGACACCAGCTGGGGGATGTCGGCTTCGACCATCGGTTCCAGGCGCAAGGCTCCGCGTTGGAGCATGAGCGGACGCGGCGTGAACATGCATGATCTCCCGGTAGTGGACAGGCTGGCCGATGCCAGCCAGATTCAGACAGCGACGCGACGCCAAGTGCACCGCGCAGAGCCGCCGGCGATGCTGCCGCCAGTGCCGTGCCGACCCCATGCGACCTTGGTCGCACCCTGCGACACGGGCTGCACGAATGCTGCGAAACTGCGCCGATTCATCATACTGATTACCCGGCAGCCCCCAGTCTTGAGCGTTCGGCACGTTTGTCGTCGCCGCCCCGCTGGCCTGTCGCTACTTCACTGTTCGGAGCTGGCATGACCCTGTCTGGCGGGCTGATCGCACTGGTCGCCCTCATCTACATGACCATTCTGTTCGCCATCGCCTTCTATGGCGATCGCAAGCGCGAGTCGTCGATGTCGCCGCGTCTGCGAGCATGGGTCTACAGCCTCTCGCTGGCGGTGTACTGCACCAGCTGGACCTTCTTCGGCGCGGTCGGTCAGGCCGCCGAGCAACTGTGGGCGTTTCTGCCGATCTACCTGGGCCCGATCCTGCTGCTGCTGTTCGCCCCTCACGTGATCCAGAAGATGATCGTGATCAGCAAGCAGGAAAACATCACCTCGATCGCCGACTTCATCGCCGCCCGCTACGGCAAGTCGCAGCTGCTGGCCGTCGTGGTCACGCTGTTCTGCCTGGTCGGCGTGGTGCCGTACATCGCGCTGCAGCTCAAGGGCATCGTGCTCGGCGTCAACCTGCTGATCGGCACCAACATCGATGCCACCGGCACCGGGACCGGCGACACGGCGCTGATCGTTTCCATCGCCTTGGCGCTGTTCACCATCCTTTTCGGCACACGCAACCTGGACGTCACCGAGCACCACCGCGGCATGGTGCTGGCGATTGCCTTCGAATCACTGGTCAAGCTGCTGGCGTTCCTGGCGGTCGGCGTCTTCGTCACCTTCGGCCTGTTCAACGGCTTCGGCGATCTGTTCAACCACGCCCACGAGTCGGCCGAACTGTCCGATTACTGGGCCGAAACGGTCAACTGGCCGTCGATGCTGGTGCAGACCGCGGTGGCCATGATGGCTATCGTCTGCCTGCCGCGGCAGTTTCACGTCGCGGTGGTGGAGAACATCGAGCCGCGCGATTTTCGTCTGGCGCGCTGGGTGTTCCCCATCTATCTGATACTGGCGGCGGTGTTCGTCGTGCCGATCGCCCTGGCCGGACAGGTGCTGCTGCCCGCCGGTATCTCGCCGGACTCCTTCGTCATCAGCCTGCCGCTGGCCGAGGCGCATCCCGGGCTCGCCCTGCTGGCGTTCATCGGTGGCGCCTCGGCAGCTACCGGCATGGTGATCGTCGCCAGCGTGGCACTGTCGACCATGGTCTCCAACGACATGCTGCTGCCCTGGCTGCTGCGCCGTCAGGAAACCGAACAGCCGTTCGAAGCCTTCCGCCATTGGATGCTGTCGGTGCGCCGCATCAGCATCGTCGCCATCCTGCTGCTGGCCTACGTCAGCTATCGCCTGCTTGGCCCCAATGCCAGCCTCGCCACCATCGGTCAGATCGCCTTCGCCGCCATCACCCAGCTGGCACCGGCGATGGTCGGCGCGCTGTACTGGAAGCAGGCCAACCGCCGCGGCGTGTTCGCCGGCCTCGCCGCGGGCGCGGCGATCTGGTTCTACACGCTGATTCTGCCGCTGCTCGGCTGGCCGCTGGAGATGTTCCCGGGGCTGGTGTGGATGTACAGCGGCTCCATCGGCTTCGACATCAGCCCGCTGACGCTGGGCGTCACGCTGTCGCTAATGGGTAACGCCACCCTGTTCTTCTGGGTCTCGATCCTCACCCAGACCCGCGTCGCCGAGCACTGGCAGGCGGGGCGTTTCATCGGCCAGGAGGTCACCTCGCCGAGCAGCAACCGGCGCCTGCTCGCCGTGCAGGTCGAGGACCTGCTGACGCTCGCCTCGCGCTTCGTCGGTGCCGAACGTGCCGAGAGCAGCTTTCAGCGCTTCGCCCGGCGCCACGGCCAGGATCTCTCGCGCCGCCAGCAGGCCGACGGCCAGTGGATCGCGCATACCGAGCGGCTGCTCGCCGGCGTGCTCGGCGCCTCCTCCACGCGCGCAGTGGTCAAGGCAGCGCTGGAAGGCCGCGACATGCAGGTCGACGACGTGGTGCGCATCGTCGGCGAAGCCTCGGAAGTGCTGCAGTTCAACCGCGCGCTGTTGCAGGGCGCGATCGAGAACATCACCCAGGGCATCAGCGTGGTCGACCAGTCGCTGCGGCTGGTGGCCTGGAACCACCGCTACCTCGAACTGTTCGAGTATCCCGACGGGCTGGTGTACATCGGCCGGCCCATCGCCGACATCATCCGCTACAACGCCGAGCGCGG
>Ga0172382_10006150_pt1 | contig 17564 bp, 13 predicted proteins | sample Leawel138RmetaG_FD_122245 | JGI IMG/M metagenome (GOLD analysis project Ga0172382, IMG submission 122245) | Leachate microbial communities from a municipal landfill in Southern Ontario, Canada - Leachate well 138R metaG | ecosystem: Engineered > Solid waste > Landfill > Unclassified | place...
CCGCTGCGCCCGGTTCCGGCTTGTCGATGTCGAATTGAGCTTTCAGAATATGCTTGCCAGGAGAGACAGGCCCGCTTCCCCGAACGATGTACTGCATGTCTCCCGTCATATTATAATGAAAGGTCGGCACACCGTCGGCGAGATAGAAAGCATAGCCGCCAAACCGGCCACCCTGCGTTGCCAGCACTCCCTTCGCTCCGTTCTCTGGCACGATGATGTCGGCGATGATATCGAATGAGCGACCCTTCGTGATGGGTGCGCCATTTTCCGGGATGCGTGCGATCGGGCTTGTGTAAGTGAACGTTGTACGACCGGCATTAAGAACTGGCCGCCCTGCCGCGCCGTCGAATATGCCATGAACCGGCAAGATGCGATTTTTCTTTGCCTCTTCGAAGAAAATTGCTTTCATTTCATTCAATTTATCCGGGAGACTTGCAGATAAATCATGTGCCTGAGAATAGTCGGACTTCAAATTGTAAAGCTCCCACTTTCGTGCACTGATGTCCACATCAAGCGATTTCGTCGTGATATCCCATGGCGCTGCCGCTGGCTTCGTGCCGGCGACCCAGCCGTCGTTGTAAACCGCCAGGTTCTGCATCATCTCAAACACCTGGGCGTGCCGTTTGCCCTCTGCCACAGGCTGACGGAAGGTGTATGCGAAACTGATGCCGTCAAAGGGCATCTGCGGTACACCGTCCACGACCTTCGGCAGGGTAATACCGGCTGCTTCCATTATCGTCGGCGCGATGTCGCTGACATGAAGATATTGCTGGCGAACGCGATCGGGCGCGGCGATGTGTCCCGGCCATGATATGACAAGGCCATTACGCACCCCCCCGTTATGTGAGGCGACCTGCTTGTAATATTGGAAAGGCGTGTTCATCGCCCACGCCCAGGCTGCCGGGAAATGATTGTGCGCCTTGGGACCGCCGATCTCGTCAATATGCTTCAGAAGCCAGTCGAAGTCCTCGGGGTATCCGTTGATGAATGCCTCTTCGCTGAACAGGCCCTGCTTGCCGCCTTCGGCGCTGGCCCCGTTATCGCCTTGGATGAAGATGACGAGCGTGTTGTCCATTTCGCCGCTATCGCGCAAGCTGTCGAAGACGCGGCCGAGCTGATCGTCGTTATAGGCCAGCGCAGCGGCATAGGCTTCCATCATACGGGCGAAAAGCCGTTTATGGTCGGGTGAGAGACTGTCCCAGGCCGGTAAGAAATCCGGCCGCGGCGTCAGTTCGGCATTGGCTGGCAGCAAGCCGGCCGCTTTCTGGCGCAAGAAGGTCTGTTCGCGAACCTTGTCCCATCCCTGATCGAACTTGCCCCGGAATTTCTCCAGCCAGGCCTGCGGAGCGCTATGTGGTGCATGCGCTGTGCCGGGCGCTATATAAACGAAGAACGGATGATCCGGCGCCAACTCGCGCTTTTGTCGTATCCAATTAATCGCACGCGTCGCCAGATCATTGTCCAGAATATAATCGGGATCATCTGTGGGGGGTGCGATAGCTATGTTGTTTTCGAACAGGGCCGGAGCGAATTGGTCAGTGTCGCCTCCATCGAAGCCGTAGAAATAGTCGAACCCCTTACCGGACGGCCAGCGTTTAAATGGCCCTATGCTGCTCTTTTCCCATTCAGGGGTGAGATGCCATTTGCCGAACATGGCGGTAGCATAGCCATTCTCACGCAGTATCTGCGCAATGGTGGCAGCATTGTCCGGCATGACCGATGTATAGCCCTCATAACCGGTCGGCAGATTGGTAACATTTCCCATTTCGACATTATGCGGCATGCGGCCTGTGAGGAGCGATGCACGTGTCGGAGAGCACAGAGCGGTCGTATTGAACTGGTTGTATCGTGCGCCTTGCTTGGCAAGGCGGTCGTAATGGGGGGTCGGTATCAACCCGCCGAAGGTCGAGGTGGCGGAAAAACCGACATCGTCCGTCATGATGAGCAAGACGTTTGGGGCTGAACGGCTTGGCACCGGAACATTTGGCCAGGAACGGCCCTGAGTGGCACCGGTCTGATCCGTTTGCTGGGCGACAGCACCAGCAATCGGAATGCTCGACACCGTAAGACCAAGGGCGATACCGAGAACGGGCCGGGATAAGCCGGCCAGCCAGGGCCGCCGCGTTTGCCGTCGTCCATCGCTATTGTTTCCAGTCTTTTCCATTCGCGTCACTTTCTGTTGTGCGGAGCACAAAATGCCCGTTCATTCAGACTCAAAATTTGAAATTGGCTTCGACGCCATAGGTGCGCGGGGCGCCATAGGAACCGCGGATACCGACACCGGCCGCCACGACATCATCAAAGTATCGGGAATTGCTGAGGTTTTTGCCCCAAAGGGAAATTGTCCAGTCCTTTGACGGTGAGGAAAAACCGATCCGCGCGTTCAGCAGGCTATAGGCCTTTTGCCGCAAGGCAGCCGTGCTTGGATCCAGCACGAAGTCGAAGTCGAATGCGCCCTTATAGGCATAGGTGATGGAGATCGGGATCGATCCGCCGGAAAATTCAGGTTCGTAATTGATTGAAGCGAACGCCGATATCGCCGGGGCTCGAAGCAAATCATGGCCCTTCGCATCGAAGCCGACATCCACCATGCCGGGCGTGGTGTCTCCTGCCAGAACACCACGATATGCCTTGGCGCTGGCGAGATAGGCTCCATATTCGGAATGCTGCCATGCAACCGATCCGGTCAGAGAAAGCTGTGGCGTGATGTTCCAGGTCGCATCGGCGTCGATGCCGTAAAGCTTCGCGCTTCCAGCGTTTTCGTTGACGACGATAATGCCGATGCCGGTGCCTGCCGCCCGCGAAACCTGCAAATCGCGATATTTGTAATAATAGCCTGATAGCGTCAAACGTACGGCGCGATTGAATAACTGGCTCTTCAGCCCCAGCTCATACATGTCGAGCGTCTCAGGACGCAGCGGCACCTGACCATAAGCGGGATAGCTGTAGCCCCCGCTCTTGAAGCCTCGCGCAAACTTGGCGTACATAAGATTATCGCCAACGGTATATTGCAGCGTTGCGCTGGGCGTGAATTTTGCCCAACTTTCCCGATCATGATATGGCGTCGGTGGGACAGTGGCCGCATTATTGTGCTGTGAGGCCAATAGATCGACAGTCTTGATGTCTTTGCTATATCGTCCGCCGATCACGATGTCCAAGGCATCGGTCAGTTGATAAGTGGCCTGTCCGAAGAAGGCGAAAGATTTGGTTGTAACGTTTTGCTGGCCTTGAGACACATTTTGGGTGCCGATGTCGACGACGGTATCGAAGTCCGTCTTGTCGTTGAAGTAAAAGGCCCCAAGGATCCATTGGAAACGGCCGCCGGTGGCAGATGCCGCTTGTACCTCTTGTGAAAATGTTTTGCTGCGCTCGAAAACAGTAGCATCGACCAGCCGGGCGCTTGTCCCGTCGCCATCGAACGTCAAAATATTATCGAGGTCCGCATAGGTCGTCGTGCTGCGCAGCGTAGCGCCGCCCAGATCGAGGCTATTGTCCCATTCGCCAGAAAATTCCCGCTTGCGATTGGAGCCGGTGAGCGCGGTGGCTACCCGGTTCAGCGAACCGCCTGTAGTGCCCCCGACAGCAATGCCAGTGTTCAGCGGTAGCACTCCTACGGAAATAGTGTCGTTTCCGCTATTATCGTCCTGCGTCCAATATCCGAGCGTGAGTTTTGATTCGAACGGACCTGCGGGGCTCCAGCGAACCTTGCCGCGAACCATCTGGATATCCTTGTCGTCCCAATCCGGATTTCCTGTCGCGACACTGTTCTTCGCGTACGGATCGCGCCGGGACGTCATCGCGCTTATTCGTATACCGAGCGTTTCGGTGACAGGAACGTTCGCCATCGCCTCCGCCTGCAAGGCATCATAATTGCCGTAGGTCAGCCGGAACGCACCCTCGAAACGATCGGAAACTGAGGTGGTTCCGCCTTCTTGGACAGTTTGGCGGCTGAGTTAAGCTAATCCCGGTTGTCGTTCATGCCGCCTGTTTGATCATCAGATCATGGGGGGCATGCCCCCCATGATCTGATTGCCCGATCCGCCGATAGGCCTCGACCGGGGTTCTCCCGGCCAGTCCCGAGTGCGGACGCTGGGTGTTGTAATAGGTGATCCATCGGCCAATGCCAGCCCGCAGCTCGGAGCCGGTCTCGAAGGCGTGGAGATAGACGCACTCGTACTTCAGGGACCGCCAGAGGCGTTCGATGAAGACGTTGTCCATCCACCGGCCCCGGCCATCCATGCTGATGCGGACCTCGGCGTCGCGCAGCACGCTGGTGAAGGCGTAGCTGGTGAACTGGCTGCCCTGGTCCGTGTTGAAGATTTCCGGCTTGCCGAACCGGGCCAGCGCCTCCTCCAGCGCCGCGACACAGAAGCCGGCATCCATCGTGTTCGACAGCCGCCAGGCGAGCACCTTGCGGGTCGCCCAGTCCATGATCGCCACCAGATAGAGGAAGCCGCGCCGCATCGGGATGTACGTCACATCGGCGCACCACACGTGATTGGGCCGTTCGATCGCCAGCTTGCGCAGCAGGTACGGATAGACCCGGTGCTGCGGGTGCGGATCGCTCGTGCGGGGCCGCTGGTAGATCGGCGTCAGCCCCATCTTCGCCATCAGACGCCGCACCCGACGGCGACCGACCTCGTGCCCGGCACGCCGCAGGTGCCGCGCCATCTGGCGGCTGCCATACCACGGGCATTCCATGAAGGTCTCGTCGATCACCGTCATCAGCGCCAGCGTCTCATCCGTCTCCGGCACCGGCGCATAGTAATAGGACGAGCGGCTGATCCGCAGCAGGCGGCACTGCGCCGTGATCGACAGGCGGTGGTGAGCAGCTTCGACCATCGCCCGCCTCCGGTCCACGCTCATCGACCGAAGGCCTTCGCTAAAAAATCCCGCTCGACGACCAGTTGCCCGATCTTGGCGTGCAGCTTTTCGACCTCGCTCTCGCTGACGGCCTTGGCCACATCGCCAGCCCCGGAGAACGTGCCTGCCATCCCGTCGATGGCCTGCCGCTTCCAGGACGCGATCATCGTGTGGTGCACGCCATGCTTGGCTGCCAGCTCCGCCAGCGTCAGATCGCCCCGGATCGCTTCCAGCGCGACCTTGGCCTTAAAATCGGCGCTGTAGCGCTTTCTCGTCATCTTCATTCCCGTACCAGTCCTTCAGGTCGGGAGTAGCTTAACACCCTGTCCAGAAAACCGGCACCACCTCAGAGTTTTTCATCAATCGCTTCTGTTTGCTCATTATGCCTCTCCCTGAAACAGGCTCTATCAGCCCACGGAGTCGTCGGTTTCCGATCAACATTAGTGTTGATAGAGAAGGTATAATTTTTAGTCAAATGCTTTAAAATGTAGCATACGCTTGCGGTATTGATGCAAAAAAATGCGAGGAGTCAGGCGGTTAGAACGCCGACGGACTGAGCGAGGGTATCGCGAACAATCGGATGATGAGGATGTAATGCTTGACCGGTCGTCCGCATCGATGAGCTTCGGCGCAAGACATTGAGAAACAGCAGCGTTGCGTTCGTAATACGCCTTTGGAAAGTGTCGGTCGGAAGGTGCGGCAATGCTTTACGCATCCGTTCCAAGATATAATGCATGCCGGGAGGCGTTCGGTCGCCATATATCATTACCCAGGGAAAGCCTTCAGGATAGCGTAGCGTCAGATATTCGCAGAGAAAGCCCGCATAAGGGAAGCGTCCGAGTTCGTCCGCTAATTGAAAATGCGGGAGGCAGATGAGACCGATCAATTCTGCGACGGTCCAATCACCCGCTGTTGAAGGCCGGGCGCGAATCATCTCCCAACGGAAGTTTTCCAGCTCACTCATGCGGTGCTGGACAATAAACTCGAACAGCACTTCCATCGTCCCGAAATGATAGTTCAGCGACGAATTGTTCTTAAGATTGGCTTCGCGCGCAACCATCCGCGTCGATACCGCGCCGAGTCCTTGGTCGGCGACCAGACGTTCGGCAGTAAGCGCAATGCGCAAGCGCGTCTGCTCCGCCTTCGGTGTGGCGGCAGGTGGCATATCGGGCAAGGAGGTTGGCGCGGTGTGCATAGAGATTAGCCTGTCAGCATCGCTGTCATCTCGAAAAAATCAAATAATGCCCTTGAACCGTGGTCGGGTTTCGAGCCGGGCAGTTGTAACAGCGTCGAGTTTGAGGTGGCTTTCGACAAAAAGCTGCGGCCAAAGGGATATATTCGGCGAAGGATTACTTGGCCGTGCTGCGCTTCAGTTGCTTTTGTGCGACTGGAGCCTCCGGCTCGTCCTTGGTGAGCATGCCTTGCGTAAAGATCGACCAGAAGGCTTCCGCGACCTGCTGCCCCGTCATGCCGCCGCCGGGTATGAACCAGCGATGTGTCCAGTTGAGCATCCCGAACAGGGCATTTTCCACCAGCCGCGGCGGTATGTCGTTGCGTAAATCACCTTCGTCGATCGCAGCCTGAATGAAGCTGAGGAGCGTGCGGTCGAAGGCGCGCGTTTTTTCCATGATCTCCTGCGCCCAAGCCGTTTCCTCAGTACCAACCTGATGCATTTGTTCCTGAATATATACAAAGGTAGCGGGATAATTTTCCTCATAACTCACCATGAGAGTCAGGAAAATCGCGTGTAGCCTGTCGATGGCCTTGAGGGACTTGTCCTTTATGAGCGCCTTGGCCGCATCGATATTGGCGTCAAGGACACCTTCCACCGTTTCCTGAAACAGCTCTTCCTTGCTGCCTGTATAATAATAAACGGTTGCGCGATCGAGGCCCGCCCTGCGTGCGATATCGATCAGCCTGGTCGATTTGAACCCCTGTTCCTTGAACAGATCCGCCGCGATGCGAATCAGTTCAGCCCGCTTGGCCGTGTAGTCTGCGCTGCCGCCCGTTAAAGCGGAACGCCGCCGTTTGGAGATATTGCTTGCCCTGCTCATCAGACGACTTCTGCATCACTCTGACAATTGTCGCAAGCTGGGCCGTCGCAAATCGGAATGTATGAGCGCCGATCGGGCCGGGCTGCCGGTCCGCCTTGTGGGGGCCGGTCGCGGCCTGTCCGCGAGTGGCATGGGCTTGGCTGTCAGTCTGGGATTGGATGTTCATCATAACTTGGAGGGCATGCCTCTTTAGCGGCAGAAAATCATAAAACTGTATTATATCAATGAATTAATCTCAATTGCATCGGTCAACATATATGTTTACAACGAGTGTTGTTAAAACATATGTTTGATTCGGAGAGTGTCATGACTGAAAGTCTTTCGATCACGGGCAAACCGGCGGCCCCGGTTCCATCCCATGTCCCGCAGGATCGCGTTGTCGATTTCGACATCTTCGCACCCCCTGGAATAGATGAGCTGGGCTTGCATGAAGCCTGGATACGCTTGCAGCAATCAACGCCGCATGAAGTGGTATGGACACCGCATAACGAGGGGCATTGGATCGCGCTGAGGGGGCAGCGAATTCGGGCGATGTATCGTGACCCCGCCCATTTTTCGAGCCATGTGATATGGATACCGAAGTCGGAGGGCGAGAATTACGGACTGGTGCCGACCCGACTCGATCCGCCGGAGCACACGCCCTTCCGTCAGGTGCTGAACAAGGCGATCGGGATCACCGCGACCAAGGAAATGGAACCGATGGTGCGCGCTGTCGCCGTGCGGATCATCGATGAGCTTGCGCCGAAGGGGCACTGCAACTTCACCGAGGAATATGCGAAGCAGTTTCCGGTCCAGGTCTTTCTGGAACTGCTCGATCTGCCGGTAAAAGATGCCGAAGAGGTGAAGAAGTGGGTGGATCAGATGACACGGCCCGACGGGTCGATGCCGATGGAAGAAATCATGGAGAATTTCTTCCGCTACGTCGATCCGGTGATTGACCGGCGCCTCAAGGAACCGGGCGATGATTTGATCAGCCGTGTCATCAACAATGATATTGATGGCCGGGAGATGACCCGCTCGGAAATGCGCGGACTGGTATCCTTGCTTCTGGTGGCCGGCCTGGACACGGTGGTCAATATCCTTGGCTTTTTCATGGAATTCCTCGCTCGCAATCCTGATCACAGGCGCCAGTTGGTCGAAGACCCCAAGCTGATCCGCAAGGGAATAGAGGAGCTGTTCCGGCGTTTCCCGGTCGTTGCCGAGGCCCGCATGGTCAAGGTCGATACTGAGGTGGACGGCACGCAAATGAAGGCCGGCGAGATGGTCTGTGTCCCGACTCTGCTGGGCGGGACCGACGATCGGATGAACGGCTGTCCGATGCATGTCGACTTCAACCGGAAGGGTATCTCCCATGTCACCTTTGGCGACGGGCCGCATATCTGTGCAGGGCAGCATTTTGCTCGTCTGGAAGCGACGGTGACGCTGGAAGAGTGGCTGAAGCGGATTCCGGAGTTCGAAATTCCGGCCGGGGAAAGCATCAGCCACAAATCCGGGATCGTCTGTACGGTGGAGCGTCTGCCGCTTGTCTGGCCGACCTCCCGGTCCGCCTGAAACCCGGCGTTCCCCATGCCCGCCCTCAACAGAGAGGGCGCTCAGGAGAAACAGGAATGAAATTCACAGTGGAAATACCGGGCGCGGATAGCGTCGTCGTGGAGGCGCGAGAAGGATGGACGGTGATGGAGGCCATCCGCGACGCGGGATTGCCGATCACGGCCCAATGCGGCGGCGGTTGCTCATGCGCTACCTGTCATGTCCATTTCGATGTCGATTCATTCGCCAAATTGCCGCCGATCAGTGAGGAGGAGCAGGATTTGCTCGAATCCTCGGACTATTATGATCCCGGTCATTCGCGATTGAGTTGCCAGATCATCTGCGATGACGGACTCGACGGATTGATCGTGCAGCTTCAGCCGGATTCGATCTAGGCAGGCTCAGTGAGGTTGAGGAAGGGACTGGCCTGCCTGGGCTGGTCCCTTTCAAGCGAAGTGACAGGACAACGAGGGTCGCTTAAACAGGATCGAGGAACCACCCCTATAGACCGATCATGGATAGTATCGAGCAAGCCAGTCCTTCCTATACTGCAACGCAAATCCGCATCATGCTGGCTGCGGAGGCATTGTTCGCGGAAAATGGAATCGATGGCGCGTCCCTGCGTGAGATCGCTGTTGCCGCCAAGCAGCGGAATCCTTTTGCCGCACAATATCATTTTGGCTCCCGCGAGGAATTGATCCGCGCCATTTTCCATTATCGCATGGAACAGATGGAGGAACCGCGCGGGCGGATGCTCTTGCGCGCGGAGCGGGAAGGGCGGTTGCATGACCCGCATGCTGTCATGGAGATGATCTATCTGCCCCAGGTCGCCTTGGTCGAAAAGCCGGAAAATCATGGCTATGCGACATTTCTCTGCCAATATTTGCTTCGCGGACATTCCACCATTTACGGTGATTTCGGCATCCCGTTGCCGCCAAAACTTATCCGCATATTGAGTTTGCTGCGCCAAAGCGTGCCGCAGCTTTCCGATGCGGCCGCCCAGCGCAGGTTGGTAAGTTCAAGCCTTGTCTTTCTTCATTTCCTCTCCGTGTACGGAGGCAGGCGAGGCCTTGAGGCCGGAGGCGAGACATTCGAGGCGCGGCTATGGGATACGCTCGCCCAGATCGAATGGGCCACCCTGATGCCGATCACACAGGGCTTTCCCGAAGGCAGACTTGAGGCAACGCTCGACTGGATTCGCGACTAGGCTGTGACTGTTACCGATGCGCGTCGGCAGGCGATTCCTCGCCGAACGTGACGAGCGGATTATTCAATCAGCTGCACTGTTTCCATCGCCGCGTTGCTCCATGCCAGCATCGCTCGATCGCGCCTTTTGGCTACCGCATAGGCCCAGCAAATAAATCGACGGAAATCGCGGAGGCGGTGGCCGTGATTTGATTTCGATCAAGGATCGGCGGAATCAAACCAGTTAGTCAACGTTCGTGTTGACAGATGGAATGTTGCGGAGCAGATCGAGCTTGCTGCTCAACATGCGGAGGCTTTTATGACAATGAGTTCAAGAGCGCCGGACTATGACGCGATCGTGATCGGCGCGGGCGTCACCGGCATTTATCAGACCTATCTGCTTGATAAGGCCGGAATGAAGGTCCTGGGCATCGAGGCTGGCGAAGATGTCGGCGGAACCTGGTACTGGAACCGCTACCCCGGTTGCCGGCTTGATACGGAAAGCTATGCCTATGGCTATTTCGCGCTGAAGGGCATCATTCCCGAATGGAACTGGAGCGAGAATTTCGCCGGCCAGCCGGAAATGCTGCGTTACGCGAATTACGCCGCGGACAAGATGGACGTCCGCCGCCATTACCGGTTTAAAACCACTGTTACGACCGCGAAATACAGCGATGCCGACGATCTGTGGGAAGTGACGCTGAACAGCGGTGAGGTGGCGACCTGCCGCTTCCTGATTTCCGCCACTGGCCCGCTTTCCGCGACGCGCCTGCCGGATATCAAGGGGATAGAGACGTTCAAGGGAGAATCCTTCCACTCCTCGCGCTGGCCGACCGATGAGGAAGGAAACCCCACCGGCTTCGATTTCACCGGCAAGAAGGTGGGTGTGATCGGCACGGGCGCCACCGGGGTGCAGATCATCCCGATCGCCGCCGAAACGGCCAAGGAACTTTATGTGTTCCAGCGTACCCCCAACTGGTGCACGCCGCTGGGTAACACCCCGTTGAGCAAGGAGGAGATGGACCTCATCCGCAAGCGGTATCCGACCATTCTCGAATATGTGAAGTCCACGGACACCGCGTTCCCCTATCACCGCGACACCCGCAAGGGCACCGATGTTTCCCCGGAAGAACGCGAACAGTTCTTCGAGGGCCTTTATGACCAACCGGGCTATGGCATATGGCTGAGTGGGTTCCGCGATCTGCTGCTGGACAAGCAATCGAATCAGTTTCTGGCGGATTTCGTGGCGAAGAAGATCCGCGAACGGGTGAAAGATCCGGCGGTCGCGGAAAAGCTGATCCCGACCGACCACCCCTTTGGTTCCAAGCGCGTGCCGATGGAAACCAACTATTACGAAACGTACAACCGCGAAAATGTTCATCTGGTCGACATCCGCGAAACACCGATCGAGGAAATCACGCCTGAAGGCATCAAGACAACCGATGGTTTCTACGATCTGGATGTCATCATCTTCGCCACCGGCTTCGATGCGGTTACCGGCGCGCTTGACCGGATCGAGATTCGCGGCCGCAATGGGCTGAGCCTGAAGGACGCATGGGCCGACGGCCCGGTTACCTTCCTTGGATTGCAGTCCCGCGGTTTCCCCAATTTCTACACGCTGGTCGGCCCTCATAATGGCTCCACCTTCTGCAATGTCGGCGTGTGCGGCGGCTTGCAGGCGGAATGGGTCACGCGGATGATTTCCTACATGAAGGAACGCGGCCTCACCTGCGCGGAACCGACCGAGCAGGCTCAAGATACCTGGACCGAGGAAGTCTATCGCGACTTTGCTCGCACCCTGCTGGCCGAAGCCAATGCATGGTGGGTTAAGGTCGTCAAGAAGCCCGACGGCACGATCGAGCGCCGGTCGCTGGTTCATGTCGGCGGTGGCCCGGAATATCGCAAGCGGTGTGAACAGGTCGCCTATCGCGATTACGAAGGTTTCGAAGTGGCTTGAGCCAGTAGCTTCCACGCTTTCGGGTTCCCCTGACTTATTTCCAACCAAGAGAGGATACGCTTATGAAATGCGGATTTTTCCACACACCTTACATCCTGCCCAAGCGGACTCCGAAGCAGGTCTTTGACTGGTCGCTCGATCTGGCGCAGGTTTGCGATCAGGCCGGTTTCGCTGATTTCATGATCGGAGAGCATTACACTCTGGCCTGGGAGAATATTCCGGCGCCGGAACTCATCATCGCCGCGGCGGCCAATCTGACCAGGAATATTCGCTTCGCGCCGATGGCGCACCTGCTTCCGTATCACCATCCCACGCGGCTGGCGAATCAGGTCGGCTGGCTTTCGCAAGTGCTGGAAGGGCGCTATTTCGCTGGCTTCGCGCCCGGCGGGCACCATACCGATGCGCTTGCGCACGGTTATGATAGCGTCAAGGATCTGTCCGGTCCCTTCGCCGAGGCGCTGGAACTGATGCAGAAGGTATGGGACCGCAAGCCATTCCAATATCGCGGCGAACATTTCAACGCAGGATATCCCGGTCCTGACGATTTTCCCGGATATGAGATTGAATATGCGGACAATTCCCCTTGGGGTGGCCGGGAAAATCTGGAGGTTGCGGTGACCGGAATTTCCGCTCCGTCACCGACTCTCAAATGGGCGGGAAGCCATAATTACAGCCCGATTTCCTTTTTCGGGGGCTTCCAGCAGATGAAGTCCCATTGGGACACCTGGTCGGAGGCGATGGTTGAGGCCGGATATACGCCGGAACGCAGCCGTTTCCGTACCTGTCGGGATATCTTCATCGCTGACAGTGATGCGGAAGCAAAACGGCGTGCGCTGGCCAGTGGGCTTGCCGACACATGGCGCGAATATCTGATCCCGATCTATAAAAAGTTCAACCTGCTCCAGGGCATCATCGACGACAGCGGCACCGGTATTCATCCCAATGATGTGGACGAGAATTTTCTGGTCGAACATGTCTGGGTGTGCGGCTCCCCGGAAACGGCCATCGCCAAGCTTGAAAGAATGGCCGAGCATGTTGGGCCTTGGGGAATGATCGTCGTCAATTCTCACGACAATATCGACAATCCCGAACCCTATTTTGAATCCCTTCAACGGCTTGCCAAGGAGGTCGCGCCAAAGGTACGGATGTCGCTCGAAGCCGCGACCATATAGTTAAACCGCGCAAATCGATGAAATGATTGACGGTCCCTTTCGGAGTCGGCCGCGATTTTCGCGGCCGACTTTCTCTACTGCGAAAAATTCAATTTTAATTTCAATGATAAAGTCCTTCATATCATGATCAACTGCACGCAGGACGCCGTTGATCGTAGGCGACCCTAAGGGCATCTACGAAATCGTGGACAAGACCAATGTAACGTTTGGTCTGTTCCGCACAACCGAGAGACAGCTGCGCCGCTCGATGCTCTTTGCGAAGACCGACGAGGCGCGAGGCAGATGGGCTTCAAATATGTCGCGCTATTTAGTGCAGCGAACTGGCTATCTGCTGTTCCCGTGCGGTGGCCTCAATCAGAGGCGCTCTTCACTCCGGGCAAAGCATGGCGCCGGGTCGCCAAATACAGGAAGGTTTGCAGCGCGGGATCGCGGTTGCCCTTACACCATAGTCCTGCGCATTCCACGCGGGGCCCTTACCTTTTGTGAATCGCGCGCAGCACGACCGGATATTGAGCTATCCATCAAAGGCTTTCGGTGCTCGCATAACGCTGCTTTCCTATGACCTCCTCCGGCTTGTGCTTTTTCGCTATCTCATTTCTCCTTCATTGTCTGTTGGCGCCGAACGCTATTCGATCCAGTCGGCCGTCAGAACCGCCATGCATTGCCGTATGGCATCCTTGATCAGATGGTGTTCGCTTCCCAATGTGTCGAGCGAGGCGTCACCCGATATGCCAACCAAGACATTGAGATACAAAAGTGACGCATTGGTCAGGCGGCGGTCGAAAATATCGGCCGGTAAATTCGGAACACAGTCACGCAACCCTTTGACTATCCGGTTGAATGAAGGCGTCGAGCTTCCATTCCCTTCCTCCTGCCATGGAAAGCCTTTCGGATAATAATGCGGTAGATACTGGCACAGAATCGAAGCATAGGCGTGATAGCCATCGCTATCGCGCGCCTGAATTTGGGGATGGAGAAGGCATTCGAGCCAGAACTGGACGGAATGCTCTCCTGTGGCGATGCCGGCGTCGATCATCTTATGCCGACTATCCTCTAACTGGAGCACGCGATCCCGCAAAATATTGCGAATCAGTCCGTCCATGGAACCGAAATGATATCCGACGGAAAAATTGTTCCGCATATTTGCATGCTTAGCGACTTCGCGTGCGGATACGCTGCCAATTCCGCGCCGTGCCAACAGCCATTCGCCCGAGCGAATCAGCCGCTCCCTCGTAATCTCACTCGTCTTATACGCCATTTGGAGATGGATTCCCTTCAAGCTGCAAACCGCAGTTGCAGCGCGATGATTTCATTCTGCCTGTAGCGATACGCGATTTTGGATGAAACGGTATCTTTCCTGCCGATAAAATCGGTATCCCCGGAGGATCCATGGGCTGATCACGTTCGCTGCCTTCATTATTTCCAAGCGCTCTAGCTGATTACCGTTGTCTGCGGTGTCTAAGCCATCCGTCGGCCCTATCGCAAGCCGTCCAGCCCCGACTTGCCTATCGTTCGTTCTGATGACGTGATGTGGAGGCTGCTAATGCCGAGAGCGTCAGCTTGATCCATCGGTGAAATTAAGTCGCTTGACAGGAATTTGACGCGCAGTTATCCAAAGAGAAGGCAAGGTAAGAAGATAAAAAATATACCTTGTTTTGATTGATTATACGATTCGTTGAAATCATTTTGTGATGACGGTTTATTAAAACCGGCAATATGATAAATATTGTTAAAATATAATTTAAATAAACAAACAATAAATAATATTTTTTATAGGGGATGGATGTCATGATACATCATTCTTATCGGATAATTTTGTGTATTTCAGTTGCATTTGTGCCGAACGCTGTCACCTATGCGCAGGACACATATTCGACCCAGCAGCAAGCCGGGACCGAACACCAGAGTTACACGCCAGCTACGGACGACATATTGGTAACGGCCCGTCGACGTGAAGAAAAACTGGCGGATGTGCCTGTCGCGGTCGAGGTTTTTGGCAGCGAAGCGATTAACGATCGTGGAATCCTTACAGAATCAGATCTTCAGTCGGCGACGGCAGGCCTGACAGTGCGCCAGACGGGTTCCTCCAATCAGACAAACTTCTCGCTTCGCGGGCAGTCGATCGACGCCTTTTCCTTCGCTTCGCCCGCTGTTCTCATCTACTTCAACGAGTTCAACACGCAGGGTTCGTCGGCGTCATCTTTCTTCGATCTGGAAAGCATTCAGGTCCTTAAGGGGCCGCAGGGAACCTTGTTCGGTCGGAATGCCACCGGTGGCGCGGTGCTGTATCAGTCGGCTGCCCCCAAAATGGGTGTCGTTGAGGGGTATGGCGAGGTTGCCTACGGCAACTACAATGATCGCCGGCTGGAAGGAGCCGTAAACGTTCCGCTCGGAGACGTAGGCGCCTTCCGCTTGGCAGCGCAGTATAATAAACGAGACGGGTTCCAAAAGAACCTGCTGCTGAACATCAAGCATGGGTCGCTGGATAATTTGACAGTACGCCCATCCCTGCGGCTTGAATTGTCTGATCGCCTGACCAGCACCACCTTGTTCCAATATGGTCGTTACCGGGGACGAAGCACGTCGCTGAAAGCCGACCGGATATTCGAGGTCGGCGAGGTCAACAATGGCTTCCTACTCTCCCCGGCACTGCCGACCGCGGCCGTCTATCAGCCAGGGGTGCAGATCACTTACCCTCTGGTCGCCAATGCGTTCAGTTCGCTGGAAGACTATATCGAGAAGACCAAGGATTCCGGTTTCTACGAAACCTATACAAACACGGATGCTGGACATCGTGCGAAACAATATCTGGTGGTCAACACGACCACCTACGATTTGTCCGACAACCTGACTATCAAGAATATCGCCGGTTATAACTATGTGAAATCCAACGACAAGACGGACGTCGACGGCCTCCCGTTCACGCCGTTGATTGTGGGCTTTTATCCCGACAATTCGCTGGGATACACTTATACCGACGATCAGATTTCCAACGAATTGCAGCTTCAGGGCGAAGCTTTGGGTGGCAAGCTGGATTACATCATCGGGGCTTATTTCTTCCACGGTATGAACCGTCAGCATCAGCCTCTCGGCATATTTTCGGACACGCCTGATGCGGTCTATATTCTGCGCACATTCCAGTTCGACAATTATTCCAAGGCGATATTTGGTCAGGCCTCCTACGAGATCGCGCCTGATCTGAACTTTACCGCAGGTGCACGGTACACTTGGGAGCTGGCGAAATACAAGCCGCTCGCGGGCGATATCAACGCGATCCTGGGGGTGGGGCCAGGTGAACTCAAGGTTTCAAAGCCCAGCTGGAATCTCAGCGTCGATTACAAGGTCGTACCATCCCTGATGGTCTATTTCTCCCAGCGCGGCAGTTGGAGGACCGGAGGTTTCAACGGCACAGCCTTTACCGTGGTCAACGGAGTCTCGCTCGCCAACCAGTATGAGCCTGAAACCACCTATGATTTCGAACTGGGCGCCAAGTTCCAGGGCCATGTCGCGGGGCGCCGCGCGAGCCTGAACGTTGCGCTATTCGACCAGTATATCAAGAATGTCATCCGGGCCGTCTATATTGATGTCAGCGCCGTATCGGGCAATGTCAAAAAGGCCCGCGTTAGCGGAGCGGAGGTCGAAGGATCAATCCAGTTGGCGGACTGGCTCCAGGTCGGAGGCGTCTTTTCCTACACCGATGCGCGCTATACCAACCCTATCGCCAACGTCGGGGGCGGACAATTCGGGTTCGGTCCCTATGCCGACACGCCCAAATATTCCGGCTCTGCCTTTTTTAGCGCTTCTTTCCCGCTCTCAAACAATGGTGGCGAGATTGCGCTGCGCGGTGACATCTACTCGCAGAGCAAATATTATTACTCCAACCTCAATGCCTCCATTCTCCCGGGTACGGAAGTCGAAGGCTACACACTCGCCAATGCCCGGCTGGAATGGAAAAATATCCATAGCAGCGGCGTCTCTGTCGCGACGTACGTCAAGAACCTGACAAACGAGAAATATATCGTCGGCGGCTTCGCCCTTGGCGCGGTCCTGGGCGTGCAGAGTGTCCTGCCGGGGGTCCCGAGGACATACGGCGCGGAAGTACGGTTCGAATTCTAGCTTCCAGCATTTCGGGCCGACGGGGTGTCGCTTCCTGCGACAATCCTGTCGGACCCAAGAGACAAGGATTAAGAGAGATGGCAAGACTGAGCGGCAAAGTAGCTATCGTGACGGGTTCGGGAACCGGACAGGGAGAGGCGGAGGTGCGCCTGTTCGCGGACGAAGGAGCCAAGGTGCTCGTCGCGGACGTGAATTTCGGCTCCGCGCAGAAAGTCGCCGAGGAGATCAACGCGAAGAACGCGAACAGCGCCATCGCGGTTTCGCTCGACGTTTCGAAGGAAGCCGATTGGCAGAAGGCTGTGCAGGTGGCGGCCGACACCTTTGGTCCGATCACTATCCTGGTCAACAACGCGGGCATCCTCGCGCCGGTGACCTATGACATGCTGACGCATGACCATTGGACCCGGACGATGGACGTCAACGCCTGGGGCCAGATGCTGGGGATGCAGACCGTTATTCCGGTTATGAAGCGTTCCGGCGGAGGTTCCATCGTTAATGTCTCATCGTTGGCGGTCGTGAACGCCTGCGGCCGTTTCACTGCCTATACCGCAAGCAAGGGTGCTGTCGACGCTATCACGCGCGCTGCGGCTATCGAACTGGCTAGCTTCAATATCCGCGTCAATTCGATCGCACCAGGGGTTATCCACACGTCGATGGTCGAGGAAGCATTTCCAACGAAGAGCGCCA
>Ga0172382_10006152_pt1 | contig 17563 bp, 14 predicted proteins | sample Leawel138RmetaG_FD_122245 | JGI IMG/M metagenome (GOLD analysis project Ga0172382, IMG submission 122245) | Leachate microbial communities from a municipal landfill in Southern Ontario, Canada - Leachate well 138R metaG | ecosystem: Engineered > Solid waste > Landfill > Unclassified | place...
CCTTCGCCATGATCCTGGGCATCATGGTGTTTCTCACATTCTTCGTCTTGATGGTTCACTGATGGCTAGCGAAATGGCGTCTTCAACACTCCCCTGGCTGACCCTGTCGATCTTCGTGCCGATTTTCTTCGGCCTGCTGGTGTTGCTGATCGGGCGCGACGACAATCCCGGGCCGGCCCGGGTCCTGTCGCTGGTGGGCGCGATCGTGGCCTTTCTGGTCACCCTGCCGCTGTACACGGGTTTCGACGCCACGACGGCCGACATGCAGTTCGTCGAATTCGCGCCCTGGATCGAAACGTTCCACCTCAATTACCACCTGGGCATCGACGGGATCTCGGTCTGGTTCATCCTGCTCACGGCTTTCATCACCATCATCGTGGTGCTGGCGGGCTGGGAGGTCATCCGCTCGCGCGTGGCGCAGTACATGGCCGCCTTCCTGATTCTTTCGGGGCTGATGATCGGCGTCTTCAGCGCGCTCGATGGCATGTTGTTCTACGTGTTCTTCGAAGCCACCCTGATCCCCATGTACATCATCATCGGGGCCTGGGGCGGGCCGAACCGCGTGTACGCCGCCTTCAAGTTCTTTTTGTACACCCTCATGGGCTCGCTGCTCACGCTGATCGCCTTCATTTACCTGTGGCATGTGGCGGGCGGTTCGTTCGACGTCCTCACGTGGCAGAACATGCCCCTGGGCTATACCCAGCAGATCCTGATCTTCATCGCGCTGTTTGCGGCCTTTGCCGTCAAGGTGCCCATGTGGCCCATCCACACCTGGCTGCCCGATGCCCACGTCGAAGCGCCCACCGGGGGGTCCATCGTGCTGGCCGCCATCATGCTCAAGCTGGGCTGTTATGCGTTCCTGCGCTTCTCGCTGCCGATCACGCCCGACGCCGCCCACAGCCTGGCCGGCATCATGATCGCGCTGTCGCTCGTGGCCGTGATCTACATCGGCCTGGTGGCGATCGTGCAGGACGACATGAAAAAGCTGGTGGCGTACTCTTCCGTGGCGCACATGGGCTTCGTCACGCTGGGCTTTTTCATCTTCAACATCACCGGGCTGGAAGGCGCGATCATCCAGATGATTTCACACGGCTTCGTATCCGGCGCCATGTTCATGTGCATCGGGGTGATGTACGATCGCCTGCACACGCGGCGCATCGATGCCTATGGCGGGCTGATCAACCGCATGCCGCGTTTTGCCACGTATTTTCTGCTGTTTTCCATGGCCAATGCCGGCCTGCCGGGCACCAGCGGCTTCATCGGCGAGTTCACCGTCATTCTGGGGGCCGTGCAGTACAACTTCTGGATCGGCCTGTTGGCGGCCACGGCGCTGATCTGGGGGGCCGGCTACTCGCTCTGGATGTTCAAGCGCGTGGCGCTGGGGCCGGTGGCCAACGAGCAGGTCGACGGCATGCGCGACCTCTGCAGCCGCGAGTTCCTGATCCTGGGCCTGTTGGCGTTCTTCGTGCTGTTCCTGGGGATCTATCCGCGTTTCTTCACCGAGCTCATGCATCCGTCTGTGCAAGCCCTGCTCGATCACGTGTCCATCTCGAAACTGTAGGCCTGATACACCATGCATAATCTGTTCGACTTCGCCCTGGCCACACCCGAGATCGTACTGCTGGTGCTGACCGGCGCCGTACTGCTCATCGATGCCTTTGGCAACGAGCCGACCCGCCGCATGACCTTCATGCTGACCATGGGCACCATTCTGATCGTCATCTTCGTGTCCTGGGGGCAGTGGGGTGAAGACACCCAGGGGCGCACGTTCAGTTCGCTGTACGTCACCGACTCGCTGGCCCATTTCATGAAAATCCTGTCGGCCATCGCGGTGGGCGTGACGCTCATCTACGGGCGGGCCTATGCCGAGCACCGCGACATGGTGGCACGCGGCGGCGAAATGTATTCGCTGGCGCTGCTCACCCTGCTGGGCGAATTCATCATGATTTCGGCGGGCAACATGCTCACGGTGTACCTGGGCGTCGAGCTCATGTCGTTTGCGCTCTATGCGCTGATCGCCGTGCGCCGCGACCATCTGGTGGCCACCGAGGCGGCCATGAAGTACTACGTGCTGGGCTGCCTGGCGTCGGGTATTTTGCTCTACGGCATGTCCATGATTTACGGCGCCACGGGCGAGCTGGGCCTGGCCGAGATTGCCGAAGTCATCCGTCAGGGCGATGCCCAGCGCCTGCCGCTGGCCTTCGGGGTCGTGTTCATCGTCTCGGGCCTGGCCTTCAAGCTCACGGCGGCGCCCTTCCACATGTGGACGCCCGACGTGTACCAGGGGTCGCCCACCACCGTCACGCTGCTGGTGGCCGCGGCGCCGAAATTCGCCGCCTTCGTGATCACCCTGCGCCTGCTGATCGAGGCCCTGCACGGCATTGCCTTCGATTGGCAGCCCATGCTGCTCATCATGGCCGTGCTATCGCTCGCCATTGGCAATGTGGTCGCCATCGCGCAAACCAATTTCAAGCGCATGCTGGCCTATTCCACCATCGGCCAGATGGGCTTCGTGTTTCTCGGGCTGCTCTCGGGCGTCTACGAAGATCAGCCTGGCGCCGTGGCGGCGGCTTATGGTTCGGCCCTGTTCTATGTGGTCATTTACGTGCTCACCACTTTGTCCACGTTTGGCATGATCCTCGTCTTGTCGCGCCAGGGGTTCGAGGCCGAGGAAATCTCCGACCTCAAGGGGCTGAACCGGCGCAATCCGCTGCTGGCGGGCGTTCTGCTGCTGTCCATGTTCTCGCTGGCGGGGATCCCGCCGCTGTCGGGTTTCTATGCCAAGCTGGTGGTGCTGCAGGCCCTGATCAGCGCGGGTCACGTGGCCGTGGCGGTGTTTGCGGTGCTGTGTTCGCTGATCGGCTGCTTCTATTACCTGCGGGTCGTCAAGATGGCCTATTTCGACGAGCCCGAAGACCACATCACGGTGGGTGCCGGCACGCCGGTCACGCGCAGCGTGATGTCCGTCAATGGCCTGCTGGTGATCGGCCTGGGTATTTTGCCGGGTGGGCTGATGGCGCTGTGCGTGCACGTGATCCAGCAATCGCTCAGCTTCTGAGGCAGGTCGGTCGTTCATGTCGCTGACGGGTGCTTCCTGGATCGTCATCATCAGTGCACTGGTCATGGCGAACCTGCCCTTCGTTTGCAACCGGCGGCTTGCGCCCTGGCCCTGGCGCGCCTCGATCCGGGGGGTGCGGGCCCACAGCGGGCTGGCCTGGCTGCTCTGCGTGGTTTTCCTTCTGGTCCTGGCGCTCTGGTCCTGGGCCACTTTGTGGCTGGTGGGCGGGGCATTTGCCGGGGGGGGCGGCCTGGTGGGGCTGTTCGTGCTCAAGCTGCTTTTCAGTGGCGTGCTGGTCGCGGTGCTGCTCTGGCTGCCGGGGGCGTTTGGCAATCAGCCGGTAGCGCCGGCGCTACCGGCCACAGCGGCGGCACAGGACACACCCGCCCGGCGGGTGCCGCGACGGCCGGACCCGGCTGCGGCCAAGCCCTTTGTGGATCGGTTTCTGGAGGTGCTGGTAGGCTACGTGCTCGTCGGCACCCTGGGCTTTGCCTTTGAGCTCAACCTGGGCAATGCGTTTGCGCAGGGTTGGGAGTTCTACGCCGTCACGTTGGCGCTGTTCCTGGTGCTGGGCTATCCGGGCTTTGTCTGGCGCTACATGCTCAAGCGCCGGCGCTGAGCCCGTCATGGTGCCGCCGCCCGGGCTGGCCACCGGGCGCATCGACAGGTTTCATTTTTCGAACAGGACGGCTTGGCTGACATCGTCGAGTGTGCGGCAACCGGTCAGGGCCATGGCCACTTCCAGTTCGCCGCGCAGGATCTGGATCACGTGGGCGACGGCGGGTGCGCCGCCGACCGCCAGTGCGTGCAGGATCGGCCGCCCCAGCAGCACGGCCCGGGCGCCCAGGGCGAGTGCCTTCAGGATGTCGGTGCCGCGCCGGATGCCCCCGTCCAGCAGCAGGGGAACGCGGCCGGCCACGGCGTGCGCCACAGCGGGCAGCGCAGTGAGTGTCGCCGGCAAGGTATCCAGGCAGCGTCCGCCGTGATTCGACACGATCAGGCCATCGATCCCCAGCGTGATGGCCTGGACGGCGTCGTCCGGGTGCAAGAGGCCCTTGAGCCATAAAGCGGCATCGGGCAGCGCGGCACGCAACCAGGCAATGTCATCCCAGGTGGGGGCCGCATCGAGCAGGCCGCTGTCGAACAGTGGGCTGCCGCCGACCGGCACGGGCCGCGCACGGGCCGGCGACAGGCCTTCCAGGTGCACACTGCGAATCCAGCCCGGGCAGGAAAAACCGCTGCGCTGCTCGGTATTGCGCACCCCGCTGACGGGCGCATCGACCGTCAGCACGAGGGCTCTGGCCCCGGCGGACAAGGCTCGGCGCGCCAGCGCCAGGGTGTGGGCGCGCTCGCGCTGGCTATATAGCTGGAACCACAGAGCGGGCGGATCGGGCAGGCCCGCCAAGGTCTCGATGGGGGTTCCGGATTGGCAGCTGAGGATCAGAATCGTATGCGTGGCGGCGGCGGCCAGGGCGGTCGCCCGTTCTGCATCGGGGTGGACCAGACCATGCCAGGCGGTGGGGGCGATCAGGATCGGGTGGGCGAGCGGCTGACCCGCCAGCGTCAGACGGGTATGCGCACCCTGAAGCGGGCGCAGCACCCGCCCGATCAGCGCCTGCTGTTCGAAGGCGCGGCGGTTGGCCTGTAGCGTCAGCGCGTCGGCTCCGGCACCGTCCAGCCAGGCGGCGGTGGCCGGATCCAGCCGGCGGCGTGCCCGCTCGGCGTAGTCGTCCGCAGTCAGCGGCGGGTGGAGGGCGGCGGGCCGGGCGGTGGGCGGTGATGGGCTCAAGAGGCGATCTCTGGGATAATGTCGGTTTTGACGTTTGCAGGCAGGCAGGTTCGATGGCTCACGTGATTTTGCAGGCTCCGCGCATCCAGCAGGCGGATGTCGAACGCCTGGCGGCCGTGGCCAGCGCCGGCGGGGTTCAGGAATTATCCCCCACCGTGGTGCGGCTGCTCCACGTCGACGAAGGCAGCCGCGAAGAAGTCATGGCCCTGGCGCAGGCGGCCCGCCTGGATGCCGCCTGGCTGGATACCATCCCCTTGCTGAGCAGCTGCAAAATGCTCGTCATGGATATGGATTCGACGCTGATCAACATCGAATGCGTGGACGAACTCGCCGACATGGCGGGTTGCAAGCCACAGGTGGCGGCCATCACCGAAGCAGCCATGCGCGGCGAAATCCCGCACTATGCCGACAGCCTGCGCCAGCGTGTCGCCCTGTTGCGTGGCTTGCCCGAATCGGCACTCGAACAGGTGTTCCGCGAGCGGCTGCGGCTCAATCCCGGCGCCGAGCGCCTGATCGAAGTCGTGCGCGGCCACGGCCTCAAGGTCATGCTGGTGTCGGGCGGTTTTACATTCTTTACCGAGCGCCTGCGGCGTGGCCTGGCGCTCGACGCGGCCCATGCCAACGTGCTCGAAGTGGTCGATGGGGCGCTTACGGGCCGGGTACTGGGAGACATCGTCGACGGCGACGCCAAGGCCCGCCACGTCCGTGAGCTGGCCGCCCGGCTCAAGGCGACGCCCGAGCAGATCATCGTGCTGGGCGACGGCTCGAACGATTTGCCGATGATGGCCGAAGCGCATTACTCGGTGGCGTACCGGGCCAAGCCGGTGGTGCGCGCGCAGGCTCGCTTTGCGCTGGATTACAGCCCGCTGGACGGGGTGCTGTCGTGGTTTCGCCTGCGTCATGGCTGATGTCATGTCGGGTCTGCCCACAGGCGCAGCAGGTTGTGGTAGACACCGGTCAGGCCGGCGATGATCTCTGATTCGGCCCGGTCGTTGATCAGGCGCTGGATGGCGACGTCCTGCTGCAAGAGCAGGCTGCGGCGATGGTCGTCGCGCACCAGGCTCTGGGTCCAGAAAAAGGCGCCCAGGCGCACGCCGCGGGTCACGGGGGTGACCTGGTGCAGGCTGGTCCCGGGATAGATCACCGCAGCGCCGGCGGGCAGCTTGACACGCTGTTCGCCGTATGTGTCCTGCACCACCAGCTCACCGCCGTCATAGTCGTCCGGATCACTGAAAAATACCGTGGTCGAGACGTCGCAACGGATCAGTCCGGCGTCGTCGGGCCGGCGAAAGAGGGCGTTGTCGATATGAAAACCATAGTGCTCGCCCCCTTCATAGCGGTTGAAACGGGGCGGCAGGATGCGCGCGGGCAGCACGGCCGACTGGAAGACCGGGTCGCCTTGCAGCGCCTGGACGATGCGCTGGCCGATCCGTCGGGCGAGCGGGTCGCCGAGGGCGAGTTGCCGGTTAGCCTTGACCCGGGATGCCACGTGGCCGGCCGTCTGGCGGCCGTCGAGCCAGCGCGCCTGCGCGAGCGCCGTGCGGTATGCCCGCGCTTCTTCGCGCGGCAGCAGATCGGGCAGGGTGATCAGCATGACTCACCAGGCACGGGATCGGCATCGCGGGCGGGCCGCCGCCGGGCCTGGGCGCGAAAATAGGGCACCAGGTCGGCGCAGGCGGGCTGGCTTCGCAGCCAGCGCGCCGCCTTGTGCAGGAAGGCGGGCGTGGCGCTGTCCGGGACGCGTGCGAGCCAGGCGCGCGCATCGTCGGCGTGGCCGCGCCCCAGAAGCAGGCGGGCGGCGTTGAACTGGCCGCGGAAATCACCCCCCCTGGCTGCCCGCAGATAGTGGTGCAGCGCCGCATCCAGATCCTTGGGTACGATCCAGCCGTCTTCATGAAAACTGCCGACCATGTTCATGGACTTCGCATGCCCGAGGGCGGCGGCGGCCTGGAACCAGCCCAATGCGGCACGACGGTCGCGCCCGATCCCATCGCCCAGCGCCAGGGCCGTGGCATAGTTGTACATGCCCCAGTCCAGGCCCGCCTGGGCCGCGAGGCGAAACCAATACGCCGCCATCAGCGGATTGGGCGCCACGCCCCACCCATGCGCATGGCACTGGCCCAGCATGTTGAGCGCCATTGGATGGCCATTGCGGGCCGCGTGGGTGAACCACTGAATCGCAGCCTGTGGATTGCGCCCGACGCCGTGGCCGTCGAGCAGCCATTGGCCATACACCAGCTGTGCCTGGATCACGCCCCCTTCGGCCGCCGCCTTGAGCGCCGCTGCGGCTTCACGGGCCGGGCCTGCCAGCGTTTGGGCGTAGCGGGCCGCCAGCGCCTGCCGGTCCATCCGGTTGATGGTTCGGGTGTCCAGCGCGGCCGGCCCGGCCAAGGGCGGGCGCGTCGGCCTGGCGGCGGCGTTGCCGGTGTGTGCGTTCGCCATCAGAAGTGCAGGTTCACCGTGGCGATGGCCGCCCGCCCGCTGGCGAGGGTGGCATAGTGCGAGGCATACGCTTTTTCGTAATATGTCTTGTTGAACAGGTTGTTCACGTTCAGTTGGATGTCCACCGTTTTGTTGATCTGGTAGTTGGCCATGGCATCGAAGCGCCAATAAGACGGGATGCTGACGGTATTGGCGGTGTTGCCATATTGCTTGTCCACGTAGAACGCGCCGACGCCGGCTGTGAACTGTGGCGTGAACGCATAGGTGTTCCACAGGCTGAAGCTGCTGCGGGGCGTGTTGGGGAAGTCATTGCCCGCGTCCGATGCCGAACCGCTCTGGCCATCGTCGTCGATGCGGCTGCGCAGATAGGTGTAGCCGCCATAGGCTTGCCACTGTGGCGTGATCGTGCCCGAGAAGCCCAATTCGAAGCCGTCCACGTGTTTCTTGCCGGCCATGGCGTAGTCGCCGCTGGGGAGGATGACGCGCGCGTTGGTGGTCTCGATGCGGAACACGGCCGCATTCAGGCCCAGGCGGCCATCCAGGAAGGCCCATTTGGTGCCCAGCTCATAGAAGCGGTTTTTTTCCGGTGCCATGTCGGCGGCGTTCAGACCCCGGCAGGTGCCGCCCCGACAGTTTGGCGTCAGGCTCTGCCCCTCGCTGCCTTCGCCCAGGGTGGCGCCGGCTGGTGTGGAGGACGTGCCGAACGTGGCGTAGATGCTGCCGTTTTCCATCGGTTTGTAGACCAGGCCCAGTTGGTAATTGAACAAGGTGTCGCTGCGGTCGATCCCGCTCTGCCCGTAGGGGGTCAGGCGCGTGCGGTAGTCGTCCACCCGCAGCCCCACCGAAGCGAGCCACCGTTCGCTCAGATCCAGCGTGTCGAAGGCGTAGACCGAGCGTGTCAACGTGCGGGTGTTGCTGTTCTCCCCTCTGGGTCCGCCCGTGCCGGTGTTCTGCCATGGGTCGGATGGATCGGGCGCCCACAGGCTGGTGCAGTTGTAGCCCGATGGTGCGCCGGCGCTGCCTGGCGGGCAGCTGCCATCTCCGCGGGCGACGTCCAGGCTGTCCTTGCGACCCTTTTCCTCGGACAGCTCTATGCCCAGCAAGAAGCGGTGCTGGGTCCGGCCGGTGGCGAACGTGCCTTGCAACTCGGTTTGATTGGCCCACGTGGCCACCCGGCTGTCGCGCGTATTGGCCCGGCGCCAGACCAGGCCGTTGTTGACGTTGCCCTTGCTGTCGTCGGGCTGTGTGACCACGTATTCCAGTGTGCTGTGGGTATAGCGCGTCTGGTTGATGAGCGTCAGGCGGTCCGTGAGGTCGTGCTCCACGCGCAGGGTCGCCATGTCGCTGCGGCCTTTACGGTAATCGCTGTCCAGGCCGTAGAAATTGTGGCGGTCCACGTCGATGGGAGTGCGCATGGCGGCGGGATCGGCCGGCTTGGTGTAGGGGATGCCGCTGTCGGGCGTGTCGTTCGCCTGCATGTGGTAGTACGACAGGGACACCCGCGTGGGCGTGCCCAGGCCAAAGCTGAAGGTCGGTGCGACGCCCCAGCGCTTGTAGTCGACCGAATCGCGCCCGTCCACGTTCTGCTTGTGGCCCATCAGGTTGAGCCGAAAAGCCGAATGGTCATTGAGCCGCCAGTTGCTGTCGATGGTCGAGCGCAGGTAGCGGGCGCTGCCCACGCCCAGCGAGATATCGGTGAAGTCGTGCAGCTTGGCCGTCTTGCTGATCAGGTCGATGCTGCCGCCGGCGCCGCCCCGGCCGGCGTATACGCTGTCCGGACCTTTGATGATCTCGACCTGCTCGGTGTTGAAGATGTCGCGCGACGTGGCGCCGATGTCGCGCATGCCGTCGATGTACGTGCTGGATTGTGCATCATAGCCGCGGATGAAGGGGCGATCGCCCAGCGGGTTGCCGCCTTCGCCTGCGCCAAACGTGATGCCCGGGGCGTTGCGCAGCACGTCGGTCAGCGTGCTGGCCGCCTGGCTCTGGATCACTTCGCGCGGGATGACGTCCACCGATCGGGCCGTATTGAGCAGGGGCTCGGTCAACTTGCTGGAGGCAGACTCGTCCACATGAAATGGCGCCGGGTTCTCGCCTTGTATCCGGATGGGTGAGAGTTCGACGGGTTCGGCGTTCTGGGCTTGTCCAGAGGGGGGGAGCATCAACAGGGCGGGGGTGGCCAATGCAGTGGCCAGGCTGCCCCCCAGTCGTGGGCCGGCAAGTTCGGATGAGCTGTTCAAGGGAGGACTCCAGAAATGACAAAGATCAAGTTGAGGTACGAATCAAGGAAATTCTAAACAAGAATCCTTCTCAATACAATTATTATTTGCGATGTCGAATGGATGGCGATTGCGGGTGAACGGGCGCCGGACGGGCGATGTCCGTCAGAGACGCGCGGTTTCTCTGCAAAGCGGTCGTTGGGCTGATATGCTTGAAACATTGTGCCGCTACCTCAGGATTCCACAGCATGAACACTCATCCCGCTGCGCGCCCGGCCGTTCTGGTCTGCCGGGCCGTCTATCCGGCTGCGCTCGAGCGTCTGGCCGAACACTTCGACGTCACCGCCAATCAGGACGACGTGCTCTGGTCCCAAGAAGAACTGATCGCGCGTCTGCAGGGCAAGCAGGGCGCCTTCACCACCGGGGGCGACCGTATCGACGCCGCTGTGCTGGCGCGCTGTCCAGATCTGAAGATCTGCGCCAATATGGCGGTGGGTTACAACAATTTCGATATCCCGGCCATGACGGCCGCCGGCGTATTGGCGACCAATGTGCCAGAGGTATTGACAGAAACCACGGCCGATCTGGGCTTCGTGCTGCTCATGGCGGCTGCGCGGCGCATCACCGAATCCGAACATTTTCTGCGCGCCGGTCGCTGGGACCGATGGTCCTGGGACATGCTCACCGGGCAGGATATCTACGGCAGTACCCTGGGCGTGGTGGGCATGGGCCGCATCGGCCAGGCCATCGCCCGCCGCGGGGCGCGTGGCTTCGACATGCCGGTGGTCTACCACAACCGCACCCGCCTGCCCGAAAGCACCGAGCAGGCGCTGGGCGCACGTTATCTGGGGCTCGATGAGCTGCTGCGCACGGCGGATCACGTCGTGCTGGTGGTACCGTACTCGAAAGAGTCGCATCACCTGATCGGCGCCGGGCAGCTGGCGCTGATGAAGCCCACGGCCACGCTGGTCAACATCGGGCGTGGCGGGGTGGTGGATGACGCGGCGCTGGCCCGCGCCCTGCGCGAGGGCCGCCTGGCCGCAGCCGGGCTCGATGTATTCGAGGGCGAACCGAAGGTGCATCCCGATCTGCTGGCTTGCAACAATGTGGTCCTGACCCCGCATATCGGCAGTGCATCGGTCCCGACACGCAAGGCCATGATCGACCTGGCCTGCGACAACCTGATTGGCTGGCTCACCGAAGGCAAGGCCAGGACGCCCATCAACCCCGAAGTGGCGCATCGCTGATCCGGTGCGGTCAGGGGCACCATGACATTTAAGACAACGTTGGAGACATCATGGAAACATCTGCAGACTTGACGGCGTGGTCGATTGCCCAGCAATCCGAGGCCCTGTCGTCCCGGAAGATTTCGGCCGTCGATTTGGTCGATGCCTATCTGGCGCGCATCGCGGCGCTCGATGACACATTGCACGCCTACTCGGAAGTCTATGCAGAGGATGCCCGCCTGGCTGCCCAGGCGGCCGACCTGGCCAGGCGGGCGGGTTATCCGCTGGGGCCTCTGCACGGCATTCCGGTTGCCGTCAAGGACCTGATCGAGATCGAAGGGCGCATCACGACGGCGGGTTGCGCCGCCTGGGGGCAGCGGCGCTCGGCCGTCACGGCCACGCTGATCCAGCGCCTGCTGGCGCAGGGCATGATCATCCTCGGCAAGACCCACATGGTCGAGTTCGCGTATGGCGGCTGGGGCACCAACACCGGCATGGGGGCGCCATGGAACCCCTGGGATCTCGACCGGGCGCGTATTCCAGGGGGCTCGAGCAGCGGCTCGGGGGTCGCCGTGGCCGCTGGGCTGGCCCCTTGGGCCATCGGCACGGACACGGGCGGATCCGTGCGCTTGCCCGCGTCATGGTGCGGCATCACCAGCCTGAAGACGTCGGCCGGGCGCATCAGCAACTACGGGGTGTTGCCGCTGGCCCAAACGCTGGACACCCCCGGCCCGATGACGGCCACGGCGCAGGATGCCGCCCTGCTGTATCTGGCCATGCAGGGGCCGGATCCGCTCGATGCCCGTACGCTGGGCCTGCCGCCCGAGCGCAGCACGGCCGGCCCGCACAAAGGCGTTGCAGGGCTGCGGTTCGCCCGCATGCCGGACAGCGAACGCGCGGGGTTGGCACAGTCCGTACTCGATGCCTACGACCGGGCGCTGGATGAGCTGGCCGACATGGGGGCAGACATCGTGTCGCTGCCCCTGCCGGTCGATTTTTCCGAGGTCGCGACCTTGAACGGCCGTATCATGTCGGCCGAAAGCTATGCCGTGTTGCACGACATGGTCGATGACCCAGACCAACCCCTGGACGAAGCCGTACGGGCGCGGGTGCTGGCGGGGCGCGAGATCTCCTCTTGTGGTTATCTGCAGGCGCTGGCGCAACGCAAGGCGTCGATCGAGGCCTTTGACCGCATATTCGATTCGGTCGATGCCCTGCTGACCCCGACCACCGCCACCACGGCCATTGCGCTCGACCAGCTGGACCAGGACAGCAGCCCGTCACGTTTTACCCGGTTCGGCAATTTCCTGAATCTGTGTGCCATGGCGCTGCCCAATGGCCATGACGAACTGGGTTTGCCGACGTCCTTGCAGGTCTTGTGCCGCCAGTACGACGAGGCCATGGCCCTGCGCATTGGCTGCGCTTATCAGGACGGCACCCAATGGCACGAGCGGCGCCCGGACCTGAACGCCTTGCTGAAGGCATAGGAGCAGGGGCTTTGGGCGCGGGCGCCGTGCGCCCGGGGTTGCCGGCCGCGCCGCAGCGCCCGCGGCCCGGCCGGTGCGCCGTCAGTTGGCCAGCAGCACGGGCACGGTCATGCTGGTCAGCAGGGTGCTGGTGGCGCCGCCCATGATCCATTGGCGCATCCGGCTATGGCCATAGGCCCCCATGACGATCAGGTCGCGGTCGGTGTCGGCGGCAGTGTTCAGGATGACGTTGCCCACGCCATAGCCCGTGCTTTCTTTGACCATGTGCTGGGGTTCGGGGTAACCGAGACGCCGGCAGTAGTTTGCGAAGTCGTCATCGTGCAGGTCGTGCTCGGTGGCCAGTTTTTCATTGCGATCGATTTCGAGCACCACCAGCGATTTGCATTCGCGCAGCAGCGGAGCAGCATCGGTAAAGGCGCGCGCGGATTCGCGGCGCTGATCCCAGCAATACAGTATCCGCTGGCCAATGGTTTCGAAGCGGCCATAGTTGGGCACCATGAGCACCGGCCGGCCCGCGGCCATGACCACGGCTTCGGGCAGGTTGGGGCGCAAGGACGAGAAGCTGTCGGCCGGGTCGACCTTGCTCATGACCAGCAGATCGCAGTAGCGCGCGTGCAGGGCAAGAGAATCATCGACGTCGCCCGTCGGGGTCCGCCATTGACATGCAACGCCGGCCGCCTGGGCCTTTTCCAGAAACAGCGCGCGGGTGGCCTCGCGGTGTTCTTCCTGGCGCCCCCGCAGGGCCGTGCGCACTTCCTGTGGCAGGATGTTGTCGTCTTGTTGCAGGCCGGCCACGCCGGCTGACGGGTAGATACCGACCACTTCGGCGCCGTGCGCGGCCGCCAGCCGCAGGCCGATGTCGATGCGCCTTTCGCAGGTGTGGTCCTGGTTCAGATGAATACCGATACGCCCCAGCATGTGTATACCCCCGTTGTAAGGAATGTTTTCAGTTCGGCATTCGACATCATGCCATTGGCACCAGGATTCGTCTATAATTTTCCTCAACAAGGGGAGTCGCCCTCCCGCCGTTGTGTCGTCAATACGTTGCCCCATCGCGGGCTTCCGGTGCACGGGCAGCCTGTCACGGGCTGTGGGCAAGACCTTGCCGCTCAGGGGCAAGGTGCAACTTCAAGAAACGCCGGCCACTGAAGTGTCCGGCTTTTTTCTGGAGTCTCCGTGCACGATCTCACCGCCTCGCTATCCGAATTTTTCCTGACCCTGCATTGGGCTGCCGTCTTTCAGATCGTCCTCATCGATATTCTGCTCGGTGGCGACAATGCCGTCGTCATTGCGCTCGCCTGCCGCCGGCTGCCGCCCCGCCAGCGCCTGCTGGGCATTCTGTGGGGCACCGCGGGCGCCATCGTATTGCGCATCCTGCTGATCAGCTTCGCACTGGTGCTGCTTGGGCTGCCGGGCCTGAAAATCACCGGCGCGCTCCTGTTGTTCTGGATCGGCGTCAAGCTGCTCTTGCCCGAAGCCCATCCCCATGGGGCGATCCACGCGGGGCCATCGCTTCTGGCGGCCATTCGCACGATTGTGCTGGCCGACGTGGTCATGAGCCTGGACAACGTCATCGCCATTGCCGGGGCGGCCCAGAATGCGGCCGAGCACCATCAGCTCGGCCTGGTGATCTTCGGGCTGCTGTTCAGCGTGCCGGTGATCGTCTGGGGCAGCACGTTGGTGCTCAAGTGTATCGACCGCTATCCGGCCGTGGTGACCCTGGGGGCCGGTTTGCTGGGCTGGATTGCCGGCGGGATGCTGGTCGGCGATGCGGTGTTCGCGCGTTGGTATGGGCCGATGCCGACGGCCTGGGTGTGGGGCGCCGAAGCATTGGGCGCGGTGCTGGTCATGGCCGTGGGGCGCCTGGTGGCCCGCCGGCGCCACGCACGCAACCGGCGCCTGGCCTGAGCTCGCGTTACACTGGTCAGCCTGCAAGGAGGTCATGCCATGTTGATGGTTCTGTCGCCGGCCAAGAAGCTGGATTTCGATTCTCCGCTGCGTGTCACGGCGCACACGCAGCCCTTGTTTCTGGAACAGGCCAACGAGCTGGTCGGGCATCTGCAGGGCTTGGGGCCGGCGGGGCTGGCACGCCTCATGAAGCTGTCGGATGCGCTGGCCGAACTGAACGCCCAGCGGTACGCCGGCTGGGTCAGGCAGCCCGATCTGCAGCATGCGCGCCAGGCCGTGCTGGCGTTCGATGGCGACGTCTATGCCGGGTTGCAGGCGCACACGCTCGATGGCCAGCAGCTGGCCTGGGCGCAGGACCATCTTGCCTTGCTCAGTGGTCTGTATGGTGTGCTGCGGCCGCTGGATCTGATCCAGCCGCATCGGCTCGAAATGGGCACCCGCCTCAAAACCGGGCGGGGTGCCCATTTGTATGCCTGGTGGGGGGCGCAGATCACCGAGGCGCTGAACCGGCGCCTCGATGGCTTGCCGGGTGAACGGGTCCTCCTGAATCTGGCCTCGGCCGAATATTTCAAGGCAGTGCAGGTTCCCCTGCTACAGGCCCGGGTCATCGAATGCGTGTTTCAAGACCTGAAAGACGGCGTTTGGAAAGTGATCGGTATCCGTGCCAAGCGGGCGCGCGGGCTGATGGCCCGATACGTCATCCAGCGGCAGCCCGAATCGCCCGAGCAGCTATGCGATTTCACCGCCGAGGGGTATGCTTGGGACGCGGCGAACTCAGACGATGCCCGCCTGGTGTTCCGGCGTGGCTGAAGGCGTTGGTTGATCCAGGTGGGCCGGCAGGGTGTACAGGCTTTTCAGGACGGTCTGGATCCCGTTTTCATCGGAGAATGATTTTGATCGCTGCCAATGACAACATGTATGCCGTACTGCAATCGGGCTTTCCCGATGATCGCCGCTCGGTGGCGCTTGAAACGGCAGAACGTTCCTATACTTGGCAGGATATCGAATCCCGAAGCAGTCAGATGGCGGCCTGGCTTGCAGCCACTGGCGCGCCGGCGGGTTCCAGGGTGGCCGTGCAGGTCGACAAGTCGCCTGAAGCACTCTTCCTGTATCTGGCCACGCTGCGGGCCGGGTGGGTGTACTTGCCGCTGAATACCGCCTACCACGAAGCAGAGGTTGGCTATTTTCTGGGCGACGCCGAGCCGGCCGTCGTCATCTGTACCGAAGCCGCGCGTTCCTGGTGCGAGCCGCTGGCCCGCCGCCACGGCGCGCAGCACGTCGAAACACTCGAGAGCGATGGCGGTGGAAGCCTGATGCGGGCGCTGGAAGGCCAGCCAGGGGTGTTCGACACCGTGCACCGTGGCCAGGATGACCTGGCCGCCATCCTGTATACGTCCGGTACCACGGGGCGCAGCAAGGGGGCGATGCTGACGCACGGCAATCTCAGTTCGAATGCCCGCACCCTGAAGGCATGCTGGGGTTGGCGCCCCGATGACGTGTTGCTGCATATGTTGCCCATTTTCCACGTGCACGGGCTGTTCGTCGCGGCGCAGGGGGCTTTGCTCGCCGGTGCGCGCATGGTCTGGCTGCCGCGCCTGGATATTGAGCTGGCACTGGCTCAGCTGCCACGGTGCACCGTCATGATGGGTGTGCCCACTTATTACGTCCGCTTGCTGGCCGATCCGCGTTTCAATCGGGAATCATGCCGCAACATGCGGCTGTTCGTCTCGGGCTCGGCCCCCTTGCTGGCGGACACGTTCAATGAATTTCGTGACCGCACGGGGATGACAATTCTCGAACGCTATGGCATGAGCGAGACCAACATGAACACCTCCAATCCCTACGATCCGGCTCGTGGCGAACGTCTGGCCGGTACCGTGGGGCCCGCGCTGCCCGGTGTGGCCGTGCGCGTGGTGGCGGATGATGATCGGCCTGTTGCGGCGGGCCAGCCGGGGCACGTGCAGGTGCGCGGGCCCAACGTGTTTGCCGGGTACTGGCGCATGCCAGAGAAGACACGGGCAGAGTTCACCGCCGATGGCTGGTTCCGTACGGGCGACATCGGCGTGCTGGGCGGGCCAGGGATCCCGCACGACTATCTCAGCATCGTGGGGCGCAGCAAGGATCTGATCATCTCGGGCGGGTACAACGTCTACCCAAAGGAAATCGAGGGGGTCCTGGATGCCATGCCGGGCGTACTCGAGTCGGCCGTCATTGGGGTGCCGCATCCCGATTTTGGTGAATCCGTCATGGCTGTGGTGGTCCCGCGCGAGGGGGCCCGGCTCGATCTGGCGGCCATGCAGGCCCGGCTCAAGACCCTTCTGGCCAATTTCAAAGTACCCAAAACCATTGTCGAAGTTCGGGCATTGCCGCGCAACACCATGGGCAAGGTCCAGAAAAACCGGCTGCGGGAGCAGTATGCGAGCCGTTCTTGAAAAGGGGGCGGGCCCGGGCAGGGCTGATCGAGCCTGATGACCAGGCCGGTTCCCCACTGATACGGAGGCTGCAATGAAACGACACATGATTTGTACTGCGGTGGGGCTGGCACTGGCCGTGGGTGCAGGGGCTTCGACGGCTGAAACGACGCTGCGGGCTTCGCATCAGTTTCCGGGTGGGCAGGGCGATCCGCGCGACGAAATGGTGCAGATCATCGCCCGTGAAGTGGCCGATGCCGGGGTCGACCTGAAGATCCAGGTGTTTCCGGCGCAGTCGTTGTACAAGGCCAGCGAGCAGTGGGGCGCGCTGACTCGCGGCCAACTCGACATTGCCGCGTTTCCACTCGATTATGCATCCGGTCGTGTCCCGCAGTTCTCCATCACGCTCATGCCGGGCCTGGTGCGCAACTACGAACACGCCGAGCGCCTGAACCGGTCCGATTTCATGAAAGACGTCAAGGCGCTGATCGAGAAGCAGGGCGTGGTGGTGATTGCCGATGCCTGGCTGGCGGGTGGGTTTGCGTCCAAGAAACACTGCATTACGGCACCCGACAGCATCGCGGGGCAGGTCATTCGGGCTGCGGGGCCGGCTTTCGAGCAGATGCTGGCAGCGGCCGGCGCGTCGATCTCGTCCATGCCGTCGTCCGAGGTGTATTCGGCCATGCAGACCGGCGTCCTGGATGCCGCCAATACGTCCAACGACAGTTTCGTCTCCTACCGCCTGTACGAACTGGCCAAATGCCTGACGGCGCCGGGGGACAATGCCTTATGGTTCATGTATGAACCGGTGCTCATGTCGAAAAAGGTATTCGACCGGCTCGAGCCCGCACAACGGGAAGCCATGCTCGCTGCGGGGAAGAAGGCAGAGGCCTATTTCACTGAAGAAGCCAAGAAGGGCGAGCAGAAAATGCGCGATATCTACGGCAAGGCCGGGGTCGAGGTCGTCACCATGACGCCCGACCAGTATCAGGCCTGGATGGACATCGCCAAGAAGTCCTCCTA
>Ga0172382_10006154_pt1 | contig 17559 bp, 13 predicted proteins | sample Leawel138RmetaG_FD_122245 | JGI IMG/M metagenome (GOLD analysis project Ga0172382, IMG submission 122245) | Leachate microbial communities from a municipal landfill in Southern Ontario, Canada - Leachate well 138R metaG | ecosystem: Engineered > Solid waste > Landfill > Unclassified | place...
GCAACCCGCGCTACGCGATGTTCACTCTTATCATCGGTGCCGGGGCGAACGTGGTGCTGGATGCGTACTTCATCCTCGTCCTAGACATGGGAGTGGCCGGCGCGGCGATCGCCACTCTGATATCGCAGGTTATCTCTGCCGCATGGGCCGTGATGTACTACGTGCGCAGAATGGGAACCCTCCGTTTTCGCCTGAAGAACCTCGCACTCGAGTGGCCCGTGGTTCGCAGGATCCTCGCAGTGGGTGCGGCCCCTGCTCTGACCGAGGTCAGCTTCACCTATGTACTGATCGTCTTCAACCGGACTCTTCGCCTCTACGGCGGGGATCTGGCAATAGCGGCCATGGGCATCTTCTTCAGCCTGGACAGCCTCTTCTTCCTGCCGGTGCTCGGCCTGGCCGGCGGCGTGCAGCCGATAATAAGCTACAACTACGGCGCGAAGAACTACGACCGTGTGATACGCTCCGTCATGGCGGCTATAAAGATCGGTGCCCTCTTCTTCACGATGAGCTTCGCACTGGTCATGCTGGTCCCCGACCACATGATACGCCTGTTCAACTCCGACAACGCCGAGCTGCTGGCGATGGGGACGAGGGGAATGAGGCTGGCCTACTGCGGCATAATCCTAGCCTCGGTCAGCCTCGTGGCGTCGCATACCTTCCAGGCGATAGGCAAGGCGCGGATAGGGATCTTCCTGACCCTGTCGAGGCACTTCTTCTTCATCCTTCTGCCGCTCTTCCTGCTTCCGCCGATACTGGGAATAGACGGGGTGTGGCTCTCCATGCCTCTGTCGGATCTTGGAGGGGCCATTGCCGGAGCCTGGTTTCTTAGGCGCGAGTTCAGAGAGTTGAGGTCGTCGGAGGCATTGCTGCAAATTTCCCTTGAGGGTGGGTGCGGCGCACCGGCGGATTGAGTATAATACAGAGTGAACATTCCTTTATTTAAAGATAACAGGAGACAATATATTTCAGAAACGGCGGCCCTGAAAAGGGCGGCCCAAGGGGGGTTCGGGATGGTTTTTACCGTGACACATCCGCCGGGAGGTTACCCGGGTGCTTATGAGGAGAGCCCGTAATGGGAGAACATTCGGGGAAACTCGGCGCCGAGCGCTTTCTGGTAGGCGACGGCGGGAAAAGGCTTTTTCTCTACCTCTTCGGTGTCACTCTATGTTCGGTCGGTTTTCACCACTCCCCTCCGAATACCGCGCTGTCGGGGCTTTTGCAGATAATCGTCGAGCCCGACTATCTGATATCCGACTACTTCTACGTCGGCGGCCGCGGAGCCGCTTTCCTGAACAGCGGCATACTCGTGCTGCTCTTTACGACGATACTCGTCTACTACAGGGTGCGAATAAGGGGCATCTCCATAGCGTCCATATTCACAGTCGCCGGGTTCGCGTTCTTCGGCAAGAACATATTCAATGTGTGGTTCATCCTGGCGGGAGTCTGGCTCTACGCCAGACACCAAAGGGAATCTTTCCTCAAGTTCATCTACATCGCTTTTTTTGGAACAGCCCTCTCTCCGCTGGTGAGCCAGCTGATGTTCGGCGCATACCTCCCCTCTCCATTCAAGTACGTCGCGGGGGCCGCCGCAGGTCTATCCGCCGGTTTTCTGCTTCCATCGCTCGTCCCTGCCTTTCTCTCTGTTCACAAGGGGTATAATCTCTACAACGTGGGCTTCTCCGCCGGTATGATCGGCACTATCCTGGTGTCGTTGCTGCGGTCGCACGGGTTCGTCGCGGAGGCGAGGGTACTTTGGTCCACCGGGGCGAACGCTATTCTCTCACCGCTGCTTCTGGAGGTGTTCCTGCTGTTGATACTTGTCGGGACCTTCCTTAACCATCGCTCTTTCAATGGCCTTTACGACATGTGGAGCCATCCGGGACGACTGCTGGCGGACTTCGTGGACATATTCGACTTTCCTCTGACCCTGATCAATATGGGCATTAACGGGCTGATAGTCACTCTCTACCTGCTCTTCTTCGGGGACATCAACGGCCCTACCTTGGGCGGCGTTCTGACAGTGGTGGGCTTCAGTGCGATGGGAAAGACGCCCCGGACTATCCTGCCGGTCATGGCGGGGGTCATGATAGGCAGCATCTTCAAGGACTGGAGCCTGTCGGATCCTCAGGCGCAGCTCGCGGCTCTGTTCGGAACCACGCTTGCGCCGATATCGGGGGAGTTTGGCTGGAAGGCGGGGATGCTGGCAGGGTATATCCACGCCTCCGTTGTCCAGTACGTCGGAGTGCTGCACGCGGGTTTCAACCTTTATAATAACGGCTTTGCAGGGGGACTGGTCGCGGGTATGCTGGTGCCCCTGTTCGAGGCGCTCAGAGGGAGGGGGAGACGCGAGAGATGAAGTACGAAAGGCTCGTCGTCTCGCGCATAGTCAGCGAGATGATGAACTTCTTCTTCGCTATGGGGGCGAGCTGCTTCAAGTCGCACGTCGCTAGGAGCGAGGAGAAGTACGAGATAGTCATAGACACGGACTACACGGGCAACCAGACCAGCAAGATAAAGGAGATGACGCGTCTTCTGCGGATGCCGCGCGCAGAGGAGAGCGAGGAGTACTTCTGGTCTCTCTCCGGCGAGATCAGCACAGGACAGGAGATCTATCTCGTCGGCATCATGACCGACCACGTGTCGGTCGATCACGACGAGGAGTCCAGGCTCGTCCACATCATCCTGGTACGCCTTCTGGACTGATCTGAAAGGGGAATAGAAATGACGAAGATGCAGCTGAACAAGGATCTGCTTGAGGAGGCTCTTCTCGGCGCGTCCGTCCTCGGCGGAGGGGATGGGACAAAGATAGAGGAGGCTATGGAGCTTGGTGAGCTGGCCTTGAAGGTCAACCCTCCTGTGCTTCTGGACATAGAGGACCTTCCACCCGATGGGATGGTGGTGACATGCGCGACAGTGACCTGTCCCCACCGCAGCAGGGCCCCGTTTCTCAGCCCAAGGGCGCACGTCAGGAGCCTGGAGATCCTGCTCGAGAACGGCCTGGAGCGACCTGCTGCCCTCACTCCCAACGAGAGCGGCGGTGGAGGCATTGTGAACGGATGGCTTGAGGCATCCGTCCTGGGACTGCCTCTAGTCGACGCCCCCTGCAACGGGCGCGCTCACCCCACGCCGGAGATGGGCTCAATGGGTTTGCACCAGATATCGGAATATAATGGAATGCAGGCTTTCGCCGGTGGCGACCCGGAGCAGGGGAGCTACATCGAGGGAGTGTTGCGCGGCGGCATCAAGACCGTCTGTGCATCGATGCGCCATGTCGCCTGCGCTGCGGGCGGAGTCCTCGCGGTCTCCAGAAACCCGGTGAAGGCAGAGTACCTGCTGAAGAACGCAGCACCGGGAGCGATAAAGCTGGCCATCTCACTGGGGCAGGCGATAAAACAGGCTCGCATGGATGGAGGCGAAGCCGTGGTCGAGGCCGTCCTGTCGATACTGAACGGTGAGGTGCTGTACAGGGGCAGGGTCGACGCGGTGGACAGGTTTACGGCGGGCGGAATCGACTCGGGCTCGGCCACCGTGGGGAATCTTTCTCTGACCTTCTGGAGGGAGTACATGACGGTCGAGCGCGGCGAAGAGGAGGGGGAGGAACGCCTTGCGACCTTCCCGGACCTTATCGCGGTGTTCGATGCGGCCACAGGCGAGACGATCTCAGGCTCCGAGATCGCCGAGGAGATGGAGGTCATACTTATAAAGGTGCCGAAGGCGAGACTGCTGCTAGGAGCCGGGATGCGCTGCCCCGACCTCTTCGAGCAGGCCGAGAAGGTAATTGGCAAAGATCTGCTGGAATATCTTGAGCTTTAGGGCCGGATATTTGGCTTCTCTCCCTTTTTGAAACGGGCTTGAGGGGATGATCACAGGCCAGGGAGGCCACTTCCCAATATAAAAAAATAATCGGCCGTGCCTGTTTTCATTTTGGGGATTACATGTTAAAATGCATCCAGGTAAGTAATTTTACTGAATTTGTGGAAGGTACTTCTCGCTAAAAGCCCCGAAGAAAGGAGCGCCGACGGTGGAGAGCAAGAAAAATGTCGTTTGGTACCTATTCATTATAGCGATCTTCATGCTGCCTCTGGCCGGCTGCTCCCTATCGGGCGGTGCCGCAAGCTACGAGGATGCCCGCGCCATAGCGGAGGAGGCCTATATCTTCGCCTATCCGATGCTTGAGAACTACCGGATGATGCAGATGCAGGCCGTCGCCTCAGACAGCTTTAACCGCTTTGTGCACGCCTCGGAGTTGAAGGGCCCCGGCGAGACTGGCGGAGTCAGAGAGCAGAGGGACACTCTGTCTTCCACGGCGTGGCTCGACCTGCAGGCCGAGCCGATGGTGCTCGTACTACCACCGGTCGCCGACAGGTACTACTCCTTTCAATTCGTCGACATGTACGCCTTCAACTTCGCCTACATCAGCCCTCGTACGTTCGGCGGGTCGGGCGGTGTCTTCGTCATAGCCGGGCCTGACTGGAACGGCAAGAAGCCGCGGGGAGTGGATGCGGTCCTGAGGTCTGAGGGAAACTTTGTCCTGTGCATGGGGCGCACCGCCGTCGGTGGACCCGACGACATCGGCAACGTCCGCGCGCTGCAGGAACGGTATGTGCTTAAGCCTCTTAGCTCATGGCTTGGGACACCTGCGCCCAAGGCGCCCTCACGCGACCCGTTCCCTCTGTACATGAGGATAGCCGCCGACTCGGCCCACTTCATCTCATACCTTAACTTCATGCTCGGACAGACCAGGCCGCACTCGTCGGAGGAGCAGCTCTTCGAGCGCTTCAGCATGCTGGGGATCGGCCCGTCGTACCGCTTCGACGCCAACGAGTTCAGCGGCACGATACGCGACGCGATCGACGACGCCGTCGTCTCCGCCCTGGAACAGATAGAGGAGTCACAGGCGGTGCTCTGCGAGGAGACCAACGGCTGGGCTCTCTACCGCAGGGTCTTCGGCGATCGCGAGAGGATGAGCGGGCTCTACCTGGTCCGTGCGAGCGCGGCAAAGGCCATGCTCTACGGCGACGACCAAGAGGAGGTAGCCTACATCAACGCCTTCCTCGACTCGGACGGCGACCCGCTCGATGCCTCGGCGCACTCGTATGTTCTGAAGTTCGAGAGAGAAGAGCTGCCCCCAGTGGACGCCTTCTGGTCTCTCACCATGTATGAGACGCCGGGGCAGAGCTTAGTGGAGAACGACCTGGAGCGCTACTCACTCGGTAGCGGGAGCTCGTCGCTCATCTATGGAGCGGACGGTTCGCTCACCATATACATGAGCGCGCAATCCCCCGGAGGCTCGAACGAGGCGAACTGGCTCCCCGCGCCCGCGGGTCCCTTCTCGCCGACCCTGCGGATGTACCTGCCGCGATCAATCCCAGGGACGCCGCAATACGTGCCTCCACCAATCAGAAAGATGTAAAAAATGAGGGGCCTCCCGACCAGGGAGGTCCCTCTTATCTTCGTCCGTCAGGGGCCCGCCTACTCGCCCTCCGCAGGCAGGGCCTTGGTCAGCTCCGGTATGAAGGAGACGGAGACTGACTCTCCTTCGGCGAACACTCGGTGTGCATCCGGGTTGTCCACCTGAACCAGTATCTCCCCCATGTCGGTAGAAACGAACGACTCTATGCTGTGCCCGAGGTAGACGTTCGTGGTCACGCGTCCGTCCAGTATGCCCTCTCCAGGGGGGAGGAGGGTGAGCGACTCGGGGCGGCACATCACCAGTGCCGACTCCTCGATCCTCAGGCGTTCGGAGAAGCGCGGCAGGGCGAACGTTTTTCCAAGCACGTCCACCGTGCAGGACTCGCCTGCGTCGATGCCCAGCACTGTCGCCGGGAAGAAGGCGACCTTGCCGATGAAGCCCGCAACGAACGCGTCCTCCGGGTCGCGGTATATCTGGTGCGGCGTACCCATCTGCACGATCTTCCCCTCGTTCATGACTATTATCCTGTCCGACAGGCTCATCGCCTCCACCCGGTCGTGGGTGACATAGGCGGCTGTTATGCCCAGCGATTTCTGGATGCGCCTTATCTCCACCCTCATCTGCTCGCGCAGCAGGGCGTCGAGGTTCGACAGGGGCTCGTCCAGCAGCAGCACGGAGGGCTCGACTATCAGCGACCGAGCCAGTGCCACCCGCTGCTGCTGCCCTCCCGACAGTCGCGACGGGGGACGCTTGGCCAGGTCGCCAAGCCCGACCATCCCTAGGTAGCGCATCACCCTCTCGGATAGCTCCTTCTGCGGGACCTTGCGAAGCCTCAGGCCGTAGGCGACGTTGTCGAAGACGTTCATGTGCGGGAAGAGGCCGTAGCTCTGGAAGACCATCGCCGTGTCGCGTTTGTTCGGCGGCAGCAGGGTGATGTCCTCGGCGTCGATGCGTATCCTCCCCGTGGTCGGCAGCTCGAACCCCGCTATCATGCGCAGCGTGGTGGTCTTGCCGCACCCGGACGGGCCCAGCAGGGTGACGAGCTCTCCGGGGTTGATGGTGAAGTCCGCCCCGTCGACGGCTACGACGTCGCGCCCGGACTGCGGGTCCTTGAATACCTTGCTCACGTTCTCAAGAGTTACTGATTTCGATTGGATGTCCATTAGCATAACCCCTTAGTTGCTCACGGTCTTCGCGAGGTTCTCGTTCTTCCTGACAAGTATGTGCAGGAGTCCGAAAGTCAGCAGCACGATCACGATAAGAGTCGTCGCCAGCACGCTTGCCAGCCCGAAGCGAAGGCACTCCGAGAAGTTGTAGATCTGCACGGTCAGGTGGTACCACTTGGCCGAGATGAGGAAGATCACCGCGCTGACCGCCGTCATGGAGCGAACGAACGTGTAGGAGAGGCTGGAGATAAAGGCAGGCCTCACCAGCGGCAGCACGATGGTGCGGAAGATCGTCGGCACGTCGGCCCCGAGGTCGGCGGCAGCCTCCTCTATCGAAGGGTCGATCTGTTTCAGCGAGACGATGCCTGCCTCCACCCCCACCGGAAGCTCCCTTATGATGTAGTTGATCACGATTATCGCCCCGGTCCCGACCAGTATCAGCGGTGCCTTGTTGAAGGCAAGTATATAGCTGATTCCGACCAGCGTCCCGGGCAGAGCGAACGGCGTTAGGATCAGCATATCCAGCAGCCTTTTGCCGGGGAAATTCTTCCTCGTCAGCACCAGCGCCGCTATCATGGCGAGGAAGCCGGCTATCGGCGTGGCCATGCCGGCCAGCGTCAGCGTGTCCAGCAGCACGCGCCAGCCCCGCTCGAACGCCTCGCGGATGTTTGACAGGCTGAAGGAGTAGTCTATGCCCCAGTTCTTGACGAAGCAGCCGGCGATTATCGTGCCGTAGAGGCTCAGCAGGAAGGCGATGATCACGAACATGAGCGCCAGAAGCACCCTCTTCAGCCCCGGGGAGACCAGGTCGGTCAGTCGTGCCGACGGCTTGCCGGTCACGGTGACGAAGGATCTGCGGCTCACCCAGTAGCGCTGTACCAGGAAGGCCGACAGGGTCGGTATCAGCAGCAGCAGGGAGAGGGCCGCGCCGTGGCCGAGGCGGTTCATCCCTGTTACCTCCATGTACGACTCGACCGACAGCACACGAAAGTTCCCCGCCAGTATAAGCGGGTTGGCGAAGTCGGCCAGAGAGTTGGTGAAGACGAGAAGCCACGAGCTGAGCAGTCCGGGGACGGAGAGGGGAAGCGTCACGGTCCTGAAGGTCTCCCACCTGGTGGCGCGCAGGTTCATAGCCGCGTCCTCGAGGGTCGAGTCGATGCCCTCCAGCACGCCTATCATGGTCAGGAAGGCTATTGGGAACATCCCCATCGTCTGCACCAGGGTAAGCCCACCGAGGCCGTATATGCTGAAGCCATCAAGCGAGAGAAGCTGCCTGGTTACGAGACCGTTGTTGCCGAACAGCAGGATGATCGACAGGGTGAGGGAGAAGGGGGGCGAGATTACCGGCAGAGTGGCGATGGCCGAGAAGAACCTCTTGCCGCGGATCCCAGTCCTCGATATGACGAATGCGAACAGGAAACCGACCGCGGTCGACGCCGTCGCAGTGTAGATTCCGAGCTCTATGCTCCCCTTCAGGGCGTTCAGGTACTGTCTCTGGGAGAGTATCGACCTCCACGTGTCCAGAGTGAATCTGCCGTCCTGGACGAACGTCAGTCGCACCGCCTCGAAGAGCGGGTAGGCCACGAAGACCGCGACTATGGTGAACAGGCCCAGGATAATAAAGCCGGTAACAGGGTCGCGGCTGTAGGTGGCAACCGCGAAGACAGCTGTGAAAATGACGAGTGCAAGTATGAACAGGCCTCTCATAAGTGCGAGGAAGCTGTCGAAATCCGACGACGAGATGAGGAAGATGGCCGTGCCGATTATGTCGCCCGTCTCCCCGTCGTAGGCCGGGGCGAACAGCACCCGCCTAACCTCGCCTCGCACGACAAGCCTGTCGGCTGGCTGGTAGACCTCGTCGTACATGCTGCTCTCCAGCCCCTTGCGGAAGGAGTCGCTCTTCTCGTACCCCTTCAGCAGCTCCTCAAGCTCCGGGGAGGCGGAGAAGACCTTCATGCCGCCCTCGTCCTCCGGGAAGCCCCTGAGGAATAGCAGATCGAACTCGTCGTTATGGGAGGATATGCGCTTCAGCCACCCCGCGATCGCCTCGTCGCCGGAGGGGGCCGACCCCATCGCTGCGACGGCAGTCTTTCGGTGGCGGCTGTCGGTGAGCGACTGGAAGGAGTCGGTCAGAGAGTCGTTAATCCAGTACAGTATCGCGGCGAAGAGCAGGACGGACATGGTCAGGGTGATGGACCTCTTTGACGGTATGTCCCTCTCCTCCTTTCGGATTATTGAAAAGGTGCGAAGGGGATTCGCCCCCCTCGCACCTCGTACGCACTTCCGGTCAGTCTACCTGAGGTCGCCAATCTCCCTGTTCCAGCGGTCGAGCAGGCGCTCCTTGTTCGCTGCGTCCCAGACGTCGTCCTGGTTCACAAGGACCATCTTCTCGAATGAGAAGCCCGTGTCAACCGGGGAGGCCTTCGAGCTGAGGGGGATGACGAACCAGCTTGCGACTATGTCCATCGCGCTCTGGCCGAGCACCCAGTCGTACAGCTTCTTGCCGTTGACGGGGTCCGGGCCGTCCTTGACCATGGACATGGCCGCCGTCTCGAAGCCGGTGCCGTCGTTGGGGACCGCGATCTCCAGCGGCGCGCCCTGTACCTGAAGCTTGATGAGGTCGTGCAGGTAGCCGATCGCCACTGGGATCTCTCCGATGGCGCAGCTCTTGCCCGGTGCCGAGCCGGACTTGGTGTACTGGTCGATGCTCCTGTCGAGCTGCCTCAGGAAGTCGAACGCCTTGTCCTCGTCGTCGCCCGCTATGCGGATCAGGGTTGTGATCATGTTGTAGGCCGTTCCGGATGTTCCGGGGTTGGCCACTCTTGCCTGCTTCTCGAACTCCGGCTTGATTATGTCGGCCCATGACAGGGGCATCTCAAGCCCGAGCTCCTTGGCACGGTCCGTGTTCATCCCGAAGGCTATGGGGCCGACGTACAGGCCGATCCAGAAGCGCTCCGGGTCCTTGAACTTGTCGGGTATCGAGGATGCGGCCCTCGAGTTGTACGGGGCGGTCAACCCCTTGTTTTTCGCGTCGATGTGCAGGGTGCCGACGCCTCCGACCCAGATGGATGCCCTGGGAGTGGCCTTCTCGGCCTCGAGGCGGGCGACGGCCTCGCCAGAGGTAAGGCGAACCCAGTCGACCTTGATGCCGGTCTCCTTCTCGTAGGCGTCGAACAGCTCCTTGGCGTGCATCTCCTCGAGGGTGGTGTAGACGGTCACCGTCTCGGCGGCGGCGGTGCCGACCAACATCGCAAGTACCATTACAAGTACGCAGAACAGGCTCAATCGTTTCATCCCATGCAACTCCTTTGCTTTTTAGATATTTCGACCTGATAATACCGGCCGATTTGAAACCTTAACGAGTATATGAACTGCGGCGCTCAATGTCAAATATAGGTGAGTACGCCCCGAAACCCGTTCTCACTTCTGCCCCTCACCGTAGCGCAGCGACACGGAGCCTCCCATCGTGAGCGACAGGCGCAGCCCCTCCGCGCCGACCGTGAGGCTCTCGAGCGACAGGGACGACAGGTCCCCCTCCATCATTACGTCGTCTGCTATCCAGCGCTCCTTCAGCATATCCGAGAGTGACTCGGCAGTCTCAGCGCGAAGCTCGGCCAGAGGCCAGACCATCTGCCGGGTCATCTCCTTCAGCAGGGCGGGGCGGGCCAGCCAGGCGGCCGCCTTGGCCAGAGCGCTGTTTGTCCTCTCCTCGAAGTCCGCCTCCTCCATTCGGATGACCTCGTCCTCGCGGGAGTAGATCGGCCTGCCCATTATATAGATCTTCCCCTCCACCGCGCCTCCGGGGCCACTGCCCGATATCTCCGCCTCGGCCACCAACCTCTCACCCCGCCCGAAGAACTCGACCCGTTTCACGGTGACACTGCCGCCGGGAATGTCTATCTCCGGGATCTCCATGGAGCTGACGTAGTCGGCCAGAGCGCTGTATGAGATGCTGCTCTCCACGTTCAGCAGTATGCCGGGCTCCATGTTCGGCCTCATCGCCTTTAAGGGCGGCAGAGAAGAGGCGTCCTGCGCCTCCGGCCTGTCCGCTGTTACGGAGAGAAGGCATTTAAGCCCAGCTACCGCCGTCAGCCTCCCGTCCCTTGCGGAAAATGGAGGCATCGCCAGGGAGAGGGGTGTGACGGAGAGCCAGAGCTCCGGGGACGTCCCAAGGGGTATCGGCTCGAACAGCTCCTTCCACTCCTGCCGGGCGTGCTCCGCTATCCGGGAGGAGCGGTTGATCTCCTCCTCCGCCCGTGCCAGCAGGTCGCCGGAGCGCCTGTCGAACAGGTCTGTCAGCAGTGAGGCTATGCCTATCTCCTGGCCGAACAGGTTCAGAGTGGGCGGGGTGGTCCATTCGAGGCGGGCAGAGCCGTTCAGTCGCAGCTTCCAGTCGCTGTCCACGGAGGGGGCCAGGGTGAGATGCAATTTCCCCGCACCCAGTATCTCCTTGCGCGCGCTGGAGGATATGCCGAGTATGTTCCCGCTCCATGAGACCATGGAGGAGAAGCGGAAGGGGAGTGAGAAGTCAGCGCTGTCGTTCTCGAACGATACCCCCACGCCACCGGTCTTCTCGAGTAACAGATCGGCGACCGACTCGCCGAAGCTGCGGTCGATTACCTCGTTCTTGATGTCGTAAAGCGGGTTGACAAGGGCCTCCTCGAGGATTCCTAAGGCCTCCTCGGCGGTTATGTAGACGGGGACGGAGATAAAGGACTCTGCCGCCGGCGGTGCCTGTTGAGGCGATTCTTCGGGAGGGGGAGAGGTGTCAAGCGTCTCCGGCGTGAACCTATCGGCCGCGGTGCCGCCCAGTAAGTTGGGCAGGCCGTTCACGGCCCGGGTCGATATCAGGAAGGCCGCCGCTACACCAAGCAGTAAAAAGAGCAGCGGGAGGACTCGCGTCTTTCGCACTTGATCATCTCCTTTTTCAGGTAACCACTTATCTGCGGATCAGCTCAAGGGTCCGCAGAAGCAGGCCCTTGGAGAAGAGGATGGCGTCCGCCGGGCAGACCTCCTGACAGCAGTAGCAGCGGATGCACCTGCCGTAGTCGATCAGCACATCTCCTCCGTCGGTGAGCTCCATGGCATCAGCGGGGCATATTTTGACGCACTTACCGCATCTGACGCACCTCTCTCTGTCCTGGAAGGGGCGCGATGTGAGAAATCGCTTGCCGAGCACGTTCAAAAAGGGTGGCAGCAGGTGAAGCGCGTCGAGCTCAGGCAGCTCTATCGCGTCGATGGTGAAGTCCTCCGGCAATCCCGGCGCATCCCAGAACGTGCCGCTCTCCACAAGGCCGCGCGCCCGCGCCGCGCGGTACAGAGGGAAGCCGTCCAGCGGCACCCGCAGCAGTGAACAGACGCGAAAGTCCATGTCCAGAGGGTCGGTCGACGCGGCCATCAGCCCAAAGCCTCTGGGGCTGCCGTTACTTGGCCCCCGCCCCTCCATTCCGATCACTCCGTCTAATATAGTCAGGCAGGGCGCAAGGCCACGTGCTATGTCCAGGTGGAGGTCTGCGAAAGATTCGCGCCTAAGCCCGACGTTGTAGTGCCACTGAGCCTTCCTCTGGCTGAAGACCGCCCCGAACAGATTCTTTACGCCCAGGGTCATCATCATCTGCGCGTGCGTCTTCAGCTTGGGGATGTTGATGATCTTGTCCGCGGAGAGGGCCAGTCGCGAGACTTCGACCTTTCGGAAGACCGCTCCCTCCGCAGGGGGCAGGGGTACCGGGTCGTCGAGCTCGACGCACGGAATGCCTAGATCGCGTGCCACGGCCTCCATGCCGGTCCTTCGGGAGACGTCGGTGAAGCGGTCTATGCCTGGGCTGTCAGCGATAAAGGGCTTTGCGCCCGCGTCGAGCACGATACGGGCGACAGCGCGAACGACCTCCGGGTGCGTGGTTATGCACTCCTCGGGGGCCGATGCGGAGAGCAGGTTGGGTTTCAGCAGAACGTTCTCCCCCGGAGAGATGAAGCCAGCGACCCCGCCGAGCCTGTTCAGCATCACGTCGAGGGCCGTCCTTACCTCTCTTGAGCCGTAGCCGCCGCACCTTACGAAAACTGTTTTATCCAAGCTTTCGCCTCCCTTCACCCTGTCATGTATTATAATACACCGCAACCGGTAACCGGAGGAGCAAACTGAAACCGGAGAAGGGCAGGTGATCTGATGCCTATCAACGTCCAGCAATTTTTTCTGCAGAAGAGGGGTCTGGGCTATGTCGCGCCTATACTGTGCACGATGCGAGGACTGGCGGAGGATGACATTGAAGAGGCCGTTAAGTTTCACAAGAGGATATCCAACGAGATCGGAGACGAGGATATCTTCTGCGAGGAGAACACGATCGCCGAGAGCGTGCTGGGAGAGGGGCTCGCCATAGGTGTATTCGCGGAGGGCAGGATCATTGGCCTCAGGTCGGTATCGTATGTTCAGGACCACCTGGAGGAGGCTGTCGAGGATCTGAAGCTCGACCCTGCGGAGATCGACAACGTCGCGGTGATGGATTTCTGTGTGATCGACTCGGCCTTCAGGGGCAACTATATCCAGTTTTTCACATATCTGTACATCGAGAGCCTGATGTACCCAAACAGGTATCACCTGCATACGACCGTGTCGCCAAGGAACGTGTTTAGCCTGAAGAATGTGCTGAAGTGCGGCTTCATCGCCGTGGACTTCAAGAAGAAGTACGGGGGGCACAACCGCTTCGTGCTCTACAAGAATTTGAGGAAGTCCATCCCCGTCAGCACCAGAGGGCGCAAGCAGATACTTCTTCGTAACCATGACTACCATCCGAAGGTGATGGAGGCGGGTTACGTTGGCTACAAGACCAAGCTGAAGCCGAACGGAATGGTCATGCAGTACGGAAGGCCGCTCGACGAGGTCCCAGCGGACGGGCGATGAACGGTCGCCTAGCCCGCGGCTTCCAGCTTATTAACACCATTGAGCGGGAGGGCTTCGAGGCCGTGCTGGTGGGTGGGGGCGTGCGAGACCTGTTCCTGGGGCGCGAGGTCGAGGATATTGACATCGCCACAGCAGCGTCGTACGGGGATCTGGCCCGGCTTTTCTCTGCCGGGAAGATGATAGGCCCCGAGGGGAAGAGAGTGTTTCTGCTCCCATTCGACGAGGGCGCTTGCGAGGTCGTCTCATACAGCGGCGGCACGCTGGAGGATAACCTTGCCCGACGGGACTTCACTTTGAACGCCCTAGCCATGCGCTCCACTGGCGAGATAACAGGTACAGCGCGCAGCAGAGATGACATTGAGAAGAGGGTGCTTCGCTTCAACGGGGGGCCACTTGACAGGCTGAAAGAGGATCCGCTTAGGGCGCTGCGCCTCCCTCGCTTCGCTGCGACCCTCCACGGCTTCAAAGTCGACCGAGAGTCGTCCGACGCCGTGCGCATCGCCTCTGTCTCTCTCCGCCGCTGCGCTCCCGAGAGGGTGGGACGGGAGGTGCGGCTCGGGCTCTCTGGCGACGCCTTAGTCTTCGTGAGGACGCTCGCCCGATGTGGCATGACCGGCGTGCTCTCCCCTCTGGTAGGGGGGCGACCGAACTCTGCCGCGATCATCCGAGCGCTCAAAAAGCTTGACAACGGATGTGAACCGTTGCTGAGGCGGGCAGCTACGATAGCCCTCTTTCGAGGTGGGGAGGAGTGCCCGGATGCGGAGGGGGAGAGTCACATCCGCTCAGCGCTGGAGGAGTGGGGGTGGCCGTCCTGGCTGTGCGCGCGCGTTGGCCTGTTTGTGCGATTCAGAGGCGTTTTCAGTCGCGACGCTCTTCCGTCGCAGTGCGCCGCGCTGATTCTGGAGCGTGGCTGGGAGTTCTGGAGCTCTTTTTTTGCGGTCCTTGACGCAGGGTTCGACTCAAGCCGCGCAAACCATGCCCGTGAGGTCATGGCAAGCTTCCTGCCGCGACTGGCGACTATGAAGGAGCTGCTGCCCTCCGGTTACGAGCTGATGGAGCGACTCTCACTGCCTGAGGGGCCCGAGGTGGGGAGGCTGCTGAAAAAGCTCGAGGAGGAGCATGTCATGCAGGGTTTCCAGTCGAGAGAGCACGCCCTCGAAAGGGCGGAGTTCCTTCTTGGAAGAGCGGAGTAGGAGGGAGAGCTTTGAAAAAGATCAGGCTCGACGCGCTTGGTATCGCTGCGAAGGCTATTGAGGCCGTGCTCCCCGAGAGAGCCGTTCAGGAGGCTCTAAAGGGCGAGGCTTTTTCAGAGCGCCTTGGAGCTGGAGGCAGGATCATTCTCGTCGCTATCGGCAAGGCCGCCTGGAGGATGGCCAGGGCCGCATCGGAGACGCTCGGCGACAGGCTGTACGGCGGTGTAGTCGTCACGAAGTACGGCCACTCCGGCGGCGAGATAGAAAAACTCGAGATATACGAGGGCGGACACCCTGTGCCCGACGAGAACGGCGTGGCCGGGACGGAGCGGGCACTAGCCGCTGTGAAGGGGCTGAATCCCGAGGACACGGTGCTCTTTCTTGTATCGGGGGGCGGCTCCGCACTCTTCGAGAGCCCGGCATACGGGCTTGACCTGGCGGACCTTGCGGAAACCACAGGCAAGTTGCTGGCCTGCGGCGCTGATATTGTCGAGATAAACACAATCCGAAAGAGGCTCTCCTCTGTCAAAGGGGGGCGGTTCGCTCTGGCGGCCTCGCCTGCTCACGTGTACTCAGTGGTACTGTCGGACGTCCTCGGGGACAGGCTCGACAGCATAGCCTCCGGCCCCGCCTGGCCGGATGCCACTTCGTCGGCGGATGCGGCGCGCATCGTGCGCAAGTATGACCTTATGCTGAGCGGCGGGGTAATGGACGCGCTTAGCGCAGAGACGCCGAAATTGCTCGATAATGTGACGTCGGTGATAACCGGCAGCGTCGCGGCCCTCTGCCGTGCGGCAGAGACGGAGGCGGAGCTTATGGGTTACAGGCCAATCGTTCTGACGACGACCCTGGACTGCGAAGCGCGCGAGGCGGGCGCACTTATCGCCTCCGTCGCGCGGGAGGTTTGTTCGTCCGGAAGGCCTGCGGAACCTCCGTGCGCTGTGATAATGGGTGGGGAGACGGTCGTCAGACTTACCGGGAGCGGTAAGGGGGGGCGCAATCAGGAGCTGGCGCTCGCGGCCTCTCTGGGGATAGCCGGACTTGAAGAGACGGTCGTTCTGTCGGTGGGGTCGGACGGCACAGATGGACCGACCGACGCGGCCGGGGGGATCGTGGACGGTGGGACAGCGGAGCTGCTGACCCGCATCGGGGTGGACGTCCACTCCGTGCTGGCCGCCAACGACTCGTACAATGCGCTGAAAACGTGCGAAGGGCTCGTTATGACCGGTCCGACCGGGACCAACGTCAACGACCTTACCCTTCTGCTGTGCGGCCTGCGGGCGCGGTGCCCATCTTATTCGGTGGGAGGCTCGTAGAATCTGTAGCAGTCCCCTCCCGCAGTTTTTCCGATGTTTAAAGCCGATTCGGCCATCCGGAGCAGGGTTTTGGAGTCCAGCCCGTTGTCCGGGAAGATGCTGATGCCGATAGTCGCGGTCAGTTTGAAGGCACCCTCTTTCTGGGGGGAGGCGCTCCTTATCGCTCCGAGGACCCTCTCTGCGACCATCGAGATGTTCTCTCTTTTTCCGGGCTTCGGCAGGATGAGGTAGTAGTTGACCCCCTCCATCCTGAATATGATGTCCCCTCTCCGGCACGCGTTCTGAAGCTTCTGCGCCACTCCCTTCAGCAGCAGGTCCGCCAGGTCTCTGCCTATGGCCTCGTTCACCAGGTTGAAGTGGTCGAGGTCGATCAGGAAGAAGGCCAGGGTTGATCCCGTCCTCTGCGCCTCCGCGAGCGCGAGGAAGAATGCCCGGTTGAAGCGCGTCCTGTTGGATGCGGGGTCGAGGGGATCTTGAACATTCTGAAGCATGATCTCCTCTTCGAGCTCCTTGCGAGCGGTTATGTCTATGGCGACGCACACCACCGCTCTCTTGCCGTTCACATCTCCGGGCATCAGCGAGATGTGGGTCTCCTGGAAGTATCTCTTCCCGCCGATCCCTATCTCGTAGGAGGCGATCTGAGGTGTCCCCGTCTCGATGCATCTGGCCAGCGGGACCATAAGCTCTGAGGCCTTTTCAAGCGGCATCGACTCTCCCACCGTTTTGCCGACGAACTTCTCCACGATGGAGACTCCTTCGGAAGAGCCTGTGACCTCTATGAATCGCCCATCCTCGTCGATGACGATGAGCATAGCGGGGAGGGCTTCGATAAATGCCGTAAGCTTGGACTCGTGCTTCTGAAGCTCTCCGTGCGCGTCCTTGTGCTGTGTTATGTCGGAGATTATCCAAAGTGTCTCGTCCGGACGGTTTGCGTCGCCCTCGATGAAGCTGGTTCGGTGAAGTACCCACCGCCACGAGCCGTCTGAGGCGGCAATCCTGTAGACCTTCGGGCGCGAGTCGCCGGCACCGGTTTCGAAGGGGAGCACATCCCTGTCCTCCGGGTGGATGAGGTCGACGTAACGCACGCTGCCGGAGGTTAACTCCCCCGGCTCGTAGCCGAAGGAGCGGATCGCGTCCGATGTGAAGCAGGGCCTGTCCGGGTCGGAGGGAAGCCATATTAAGGATACTATTGGACTACTGTTTACGACCTTTTCGAAGTCAACTCCTCCGCAGTGATCCATAACGGCTTCCATCTCCTTTTCGAGTGTAGAAATCAGGTCGGATACCGGTACCCTCTCAAGTTTTCCCATTCTAGCATAAACACAGCGCCTGACATAGTGTTTAGTAGGCGAGGACAGGAAACTTACAGTCTTGCTCCGGGGTTGACTCCTGTTAAATTGTCTGTGCTCAAAGTATAATAGGGGTGCGAGTGAAGGCGAGGAGGACTAGCCCATGGCAAAAAAGCGTTACCAGCACGAGCTTGAGCTTCGTCAGTTCACCATTCAGGACTACGACGAGGTCAGGCGCATAATGAACGCCATATACCCCGACATGGGCGGTGCCTGGTCGAGGGAGC